>ERZ1048872.1392-NODE-1392-length-20371-cov-9.889348_pt1 | contig 20371 bp, 14 predicted proteins | sample MGYA00383100_ERZ1048872 | MGnify/ENA primary metagenome ERZ1048872 (study PRJEB29581, sample SAMEA5548370) | metagenome | biome: marine; feature: coastal; material: water | depth 50 m | study: Short-term variability in the microbial, nano- and picoplankton...
TTGGTTTAGGTGCAGGTGTTTGGACACGTGATGCTAACCTTGCTCATCGTATGGGGCGTGGTATTGAGTCTGGTCGAGTATGGACTAACTGTTATCACTTATACCCTGCTCATGCTGCATTTGGTGGTTATAAGAAATCAGGTATTGGCCGTGAAACGCACAAAATGATGCTAGATCATTATCAACAAACTAAAAACTTGTTGGTAAGTTATAGCACTAGCCCATTAGGTTTCTTTTAATTAGAAATACTGGCTCTTCACTTAATGTGAAGAGCTTTCCTGTTTCCTTTGGAGTCTAATATGCACATTGCTAAATTATTATGGCTCCCCTTTTATTTCTTTCTATTAATCTCTTGTATCTTCCTAAAACCTGCTTCAGCTTTTGAGCAAACAAGCTCATATAACAATAATGAAGTAACAGCTATTCCTGAGAATATTGCAGAGCTATTCCCTAGCGCAACGCGCATTGGTTCTACCGATCCTGATTTAGCCATAACCCCTGTTTATCAGCTCAGTCAATTATTAGGTTATGTGTTTGAATCAGATGACTTTACTAATTTTATCGGTTTTTCAGGGCAATCGATTAATTTGCTAATAGGTATCGATATCAACGGTGTTTTTACTGGTTTTAAGGTATTAAATCATCATGAGCCCATTTTTTTACATGGCTTGGGTGAGCAGCCTATGTTTGACTTTATAGAACAATATCGTGGTCATTCTATAAAAGAACGGTACATTATTGATGGTCAAGATACTCAAACGTCTGGCATTACCTATTTTGATGGCATTACCAGAGCCACAGTATCTGTTATGGTGATTAACGATACAATTATTGCCTCAGCCCTGAAAGTGGCTAGAGCAAAATTAGAAGGTTTTGCCGCTACTGCTACTGTGTTAGTTGATAATAATTTTTATAAAAAATTCAACTTTGAACAGCTTCTTAAGCAAGGTTATATTAACCGCTGGCAATTAAGCTCTCAAACAAGTTTACACCTTGCTGAACAAGCCTCAACTGAATTAGCGCAAGTTATTGCTGAGCTAACTCAAGAAAGCAGTAAAAGTAATTTCATTGATCTGTACTTTGCTTTTGTTCACATTCCCGTTGTAGGTAAAAATATTTTAGGTGAGGCTGAATACCAACGGTTACTCGAAAGCCTGAAACCCGGTGAGCACGCGCTGATGGTATTCAATGCTGGTAATTATTCTTATATTAGTGAAAACTTTATTCCGCAAACAGTGCCAACTCGATTAAGTATTGCTCAAGGTGAATTCCCGGTAAACATTCGAGATATTGATTTTTATAGCTACTATGACCCCTCATTTAACGTGAAAATTCCAGACGTTAGTCAACAAAATATTTTCAGAATAAAATCTCAGTCTGGCTTTGAAATAAGCCAAGCCTTTACTGCCTCTTTAGCAATAAATTACAACCTGTCATTTTTGGCTAAACGACAGTATCAATTCACCTCAGAGCAAAGTTTGCCTAAAGAACTATTTTACACACCCAAAGTAGTCGTAGAGAAAAAGCAACCTTTATGGCTGAGAATATGGTTAAGCCGAAGTATTGAAATAGCACTATTATCTGTCTATCTAATCCTGTTATCTTTGCTGTTTGTTAAGCAGAAACAGCTGGCTCGTCATGTTAATGCCACACATAACATACGCTTTGCTATGCTAGGGTTCACCATTTTATTTATTGGCTATTACAGTCAAGGACAACTGTCGGTTGTCAATATTTATACACTATTACTCTCGTTAGTTAATGGCTTTAACCTTGAGGTATTTTTATTAGATCCTATTATTTTTATCTTGTGGGTATTTGTTTTTATTAGTCTATTTATTTGGGGGCGAGGGCTATTTTGTGGTTGGTTATGCCCTTTTGGCGCACTACAAGAAATGCTAGGATTAGTCGCCAAAAAATTAAATATACGACAAATAAAAATAACGCCTAAAAAGCACCTATATGCACAAAAAATTAAATATATAATTTTATTAGCCCTAGTAGCCACATCATTTTATTCACTTTCGTTAGCTGAAAACCTTGCCGAAATTGAGCCTTTTAAAACCAGTATTACCCTAAACTTTGTGCGTTATTGGCCTTTTGTGCTTTATGCTGCACTGTTACTGTTATTAGCTTTAAAAATTCATAAGTTCTACTGTCGCTATCTTTGCCCTTTAGGGGCAGGATTAGCCATTATTGGTCGCTACCCAATACTAAAGTGGTTAACCAGAAGAAAAGAATGTGGTAGTCCTTGTCAATTATGCCACAATAAAAAATGCGATATTGATGCCATCAATCTCAATGGTTCAATCAATTATAGTGAATGCATTCAATGCTTAGAGTGTTTAGTCACTATTGAAAGTCCTAAACTATGTGTTGTTCATAAATATAGAAATAAGGCTATTAAAGTAAAAGAAGTGGCTTAACCCATAGACATTAGTCTTAATAGGTAAAAATACACTAAGGTAAATTCAAGGTATTTGTTAGCATGAGAATAATAACTACGTCATAAAATTTTCACCTTATAAAAGGCACAGTCATGACAAATATAAAAACAATAGTCGCGGTAAGTAAATCAACTGATGCTGTTCAAGCAAGCAAAGAAATACTTCAGCAATTGCAACATGAAGATATTGAGTTTGTTCTATTTTACTGCTCTGCCGTTTATCAACTGGATGAATTAGCTGCAGCAATGACACAGTGCTTTAAAGATTTAGATGTCGTTGGTTGCACAACCGCAGGTGAAATCACTAATGACGGTTGTGAACAAAAGTCTATTGTTGCCATAGGTTTTTCGGGTAAATATTTTTCGATAAGCGCTAAAACGATAGAAAACATGGGTGAATTTGATATTGTTGATGCACAAACAACCATTAACGAACTCACTGAGCAATGTCGTTTAAAAGAATTAGCGCCAGTACAAGATAATAGTTTTCTACTTACCTTACTCGATGGCCTATCAAGTAAAGAAGAGCAGTTTTTACTTACCTTAAACTCAGCTACTGGCGGCATTCCACATTTTGGCGGCTCTGCAGGTGACGATGTTAATTTAGCCAACACGCATGTTTTTTATCAAAATAAATTTTATCAACATGCAGCTATTGTCATCATGTTCAACTCCAAGTGTTCATTTGAAGTCTTTAATTGCGACCATATAAAGCGCCCTACCGAAAAGTTAGTGGTCACTGCGGCAGACGTTGAAAGTAGAACCGTATATGAACTCAACGCTATGCCCGCAGCACTTGAGTATGCCAATTTATTAAATATAGATATAAATGACTTAACGCCAGAAGTATTTTCACTTCACCCGCTCGCTGTCAAAGTGGGCGGACAATATTTTATTCGCTCTATACAAAAGGTAAACCTTGAAGATTTAAGTTTAACGTTTTATTGCGCTGTGGATGTTGGCATTGTGCTCACCGCGGTTGAGATGGAAAATATTTTTCATTCGTTAACACATAAACTCGAGGATATTACTCATCGCTTAGGTAAATCTGAACTCGTACTTGCCTGTGACTGTTTTCTACGCCGTATAGAAATAGAGCAAAAAGATTTATGTGAACAAGCAAAGAATTTATATGCCAAGTACAATGTGGCAGGCTTTAACAGCTATGGTGAGCATATTAATGGCATTCATTTAAACCAAACCTTTGCTGGAGTTTTCATCGCAGAGAATGAAGCCTCTCAGGGGGAGACGAATGACTGAAATGACCAATGAAGATGCTTTAATTGAGCAAATAGCAGAGCTTAAAAAGCAAAATACGGTATTAAAGAAAATCAATCACGCCTTAATGGAACGTGTAGAAAACCACGGTAATCAGTTTGCCCCATACGCCGCATTTGAAAATTCAGTTTACTTAGCTGAACAAGTCAGAAAAAAAACCCTAAAACTAAACAACACATTAGCTGAATTAGAGCGTAGTAACCGAGCATTAACGGTAGCAAATAATAAAGCTAACACTTTTAAACAACGCTTTACTGATGCTATTGAGAGCATGTCTGAAGCTTTTGTTTTACTGGATTGTGATGGTCGAATTATTCTACAAAATAGTAAATTTTCTTCTTTTTGGGAGGAGCTCGGTTTTGCTATTGATGTCGGCATAAACCTTAAAGATTTAAAAGACAGAGCAAAAAACCGTGGCATTATTAGTCATGTTCACCCAGGTGATGCCTATAACATTAACCCTGTGTATAAATTATCTGATGGTCGATGGTTTCAACTCAATGAGCGCCGCACCATCGAAGGTGGCTGGGTCATGCTTTACAGTGACGTAACGGCTTTAAAAACAGCAGAGAATGTTCGTTACGAACAAGGCATGGCAAATAAGTCTTTACTGCTGCAAGATTTAGTCAATAACCTTTCACAGGGTGTTATTTTAATTAGTCGCCAGAAACAAGTTGAAGTGTGGAATAATCGCTTTGCACAATTAAGCCAGATATCTCCTAACTTACTCAATGAGAAACCCTACTTTGATAACATAAGTAATTTAACTGAGCTTGATCTCGAGCCTAAAACAGAACACGATTACTATGTACAAATACTGTCAAACGGTACCGTTTTAGAAATAAGAGATCACCATTTAACTAATGGCAAATTAATTAAAACATACACTGACATTACCGAACGACATCGCTACGCTGAATCGTTGAAAAAAAGTGAACGCTGGTTACGGTTAATTACCGATAATGTACCTGCGATGATTGCCTATGTTGGCGCAGATCTTAAATTTCAGTTTACCAACCAAGTTTACATGAATTGGTATGGTGACTCTGCATCAGGGCTTTATGAGTTGGAAGATCTTCAAAACCGAAAAAATTTCTATTTTGATAAAGTAAAACCCTACATAGATAAAGCATTAGCAGGAGAAAGTGTTAGCTTCGAAACCGAAGAAGTAAATCAAGCCGGAAACTCTTATTATTTATTAAAGTCTTATGTACCCAATATTGATAGCCAAGGGAAAGTGCTTGGCTTCTTTGTGCTGATACGCGATATTACTCAGCGAAGAAAAAATTCTCTCGCTTTGCAAAAAGCCCATGATTTATTAGAGGTCAGAGTAAAAGAACGAACCTTTCAATTGCAAACAGAAATAGAAGGTCACCGACAAGCACAAGTGAATTTAGAGAAAGCCATTGAAGAAGCTGATCAAGCTAACATGTCTAAAACAAAGTTTCTCGCCGCCGTTAGTCATGATTTATTACAACCCTTAAATGCTGCCCAGTTGTTTAATAGCTCTTTATCAGAGCAAGTTCAAGGCAGTGATTTAGCAGCCATTGTCAACTCTGTCGATACCTCACTCAATGATTTAGAAAACTTAATTTGTACCTTAGTCGATATTTCCAAACTTGATGCTGGGGTAGTTAAAGCAGATAAATCCTCTTTTAAATTGACTGATTTGCTTAATAATTTGGCCAATGAATATCAACAACAAGCACATCATTACGAAGTTAACTTACATTATGTGGCTAGCGATATAATCGTACACAGTGATAGTGTCTTATTAGCTCGCGTGTTACGTAACTTTCTTTCTAATGCCTTTAGATATACAGAAAAAGGTAAAGTTTTATTGGGCTGTAGAAGGCATAGTGACTATGTTTCTATTGAAGTATGGGACAACGGTGTTGGTATTGCTAAAGAAAAGATCAAAGAGATTTTTCAAGAATTCAAACGCCTTAAATCTTCTCAAACTGCCTTTAGAAATGGCTTAGGCTTAGGTCTAGCGATAGTGGATAAAATATCTAAGGTGTTAGAGCATCCGATTAAAGTTGACTCTGTCCAAGGTAAAGGGTCGATGTTTTCTATTCAAGTTCCCCTTGGAAAAGTTGATCTGTTACCAACACTTAATGAGCAAAATATACCCGTATTACACAATACAATTTTAGCGCAACGAACGGTTTGGGTTATCGATAATGATGCCAACATCTGTGACGGTATGACTCGACTACTTGGCGGGTGGGATTGCATTATTGTTACCGCCGTTAGCCTTGAGCATCTCAAACAACAAGTTAATATTTATCAAGACCATGCCGACATTCTTATTGTCGATTATCACTTAGATGACGGCGAAACAGGCTTGTCTGCGGCAAAATTGATTAATGAAGGGCGGGAATTAACCTTACCGACCTTAATGATCACAGCTAATTACAGTAAGTCACTGAAAAATAACATAAAAGAAACTGACATCCTACTGCTTAATAAGCCGGTAAAACCGATGAAGTTAAAAACATCTATGTTGCATTTATTGAGGTAATAGCAATTTGATTTAATTGGTATAAATATCGTACAAAGTATTGATTGTTTTCTCGGTGTAATTAGTTGCAAATATCTCCTACCTTAGTAGGATAAGTCGCCACAAAAAAAACACAAACACTTGATTACAAAGACTTTATCGTAAAAACCTTTCGTATGAAGCATAATTACGCGTATACCATTTTTTAGTTTTTCACGTTACATTATGAGTGAATTTATAACTAAGGATAACGAAGGAATAATAATGAACCGTATAATTGCATTAACGAGTTTGTTGTGTGCTTTACCCGTGTTGGCCGATGATATAGAAAAAATCAGTGTTATTGGGCAAACACCACTATCAAGTAATATTGCAGAAGAAAATAATATTATTGGTAGCATGCAATATATCAGTGCAAACGATATTAGCGGTGCTCAAGCCACTTCGCTTGCTGATCATATGAGAAACCAATTAATTAGTGTCAATATTAATGATGTTCAAAACAACCCTTTTCAACCTGATGTGCAATATCGCGGCTTCACTGCTTCGCCATTATTAGGTTTACCTCAGGGAATTTCTGTCTATTTAAACGGCGTTAGGTTCAATGAGCCCTTTGGAGATACGGTTAATTGGGATCTTATTACTTTAGCGGCTATTAATAGTGTTGCTTTATATTCAGGCTCTAACCCAGCTTTTGGTCAAAACACTTTAGGTGGCGCATTATCGCTAAAAACTAAAAATGGCTTTAACTATACTGACAACGAGGCTGATGTTCGCTTTGGCAGCTTTGGTCAACAACAATATACTGTTCAATCGGGTGGTAATCAGGGTAACTGGGGCTACTACTTTATTGCTAACAGCTATCAAGAAGATGGCTGGCGTGATTTTTCTGAAAGTGAATTAAAGCAAGCACTCGCTTCATTAAGCTATCAAGATGACAATCATAATATTGAGTTGATTCTTGCTGCTAATGATAATGAAATGACGGGTAATGGCGCGGCCCCTGAAGAGCTGATAGCCATTGAAGGTCGCCAAGCGGTTTATACACATCCCGATCGCACTAATAATGACTACCAAATCATCAGTATCGCGAGTGATTCAATCATTAACGAAAGCTTATCTTTTCAAGCGAATGCTTATTATCGTCAAAATAAAATCAATTCTTTAAACGGTGATGACAGCGATTATGAGGAGTGTGACTTTGGCGCGGGTGAGACTCTATGTGAAGAAGATGAAGAAGACGAATCATTAACCATGGTTGATTTTGTCAGTTATGATGAAGGGACGCTGTTTAGTGATATTACCAGTATTGAGGCAGATGACGTTGATGGCACGCTAAATGACGGTGCGACCGATAATACAAGTTATGGTTTTGCTACCCAATTGGTTCATGCAAAAAGCTTTGATAATTTTGATCAAGAAATCGTTTTTGGCTTAGGCTTAGATAAAGCTGATATCAATTTTAACAGTAATACTCAATTTGGTATTCTTAACAATGATTCAGCTGATGATGACCGCTCGGTATCGGCCACCGGCTTTTTTGATAGCGAGTCTCAAGTGCGTTTAGACGTGACTACTGAGCAACAATACTTCTTTGCTTCGTACTCTATGGCTTTTGAACATGGACTTACACTAAATATCGCTGGCCGTTACAATAACAGTCACATTATTATGAATGACCTAATTGATGAAGGTGAAGGTTCACTTGATGGAAACCACAAGTTTAATCGCTTTAATCCGGCTGTAGGTCTAGATTATCAAGTTAATAATGAATTAACCGCTAAGCTTAGCTACAGCGAATCATCTCGTGTGCCAAGCCCTGCTGAGTTAAGTTGTGCTGATGAAAAAGATCCGTGTAAATTACCTAATGGCTTTGTTTCTGATCCACCGCTTGAACAAGTCGTTGCTAAAACGGTTGAAGCGTCACTGCAATATAACACTGACTCAGTTTCAGCTATAGCGACATTGTTCTCAACTAAAACCATTGATGACATCATTTTTCAACAAGCAGGTTCAACGTCTTCTGAAGGTTACTTTGTCAATATTGATAAAATCCAACGCCAAGGGGTAGAGTTAGCCTATTCGATAGCGTTTGATGATGTAAAAGTTGGCACTAGCTATAATTACTTAAAAGCCACCTTTGAGTCACCTTTTGTTTCATTTAGTCCAATGAATCCACTTGGTGCAAACCGTCAAGTGACTCCTGGAGATATTGTTCCTGGTCAACCGCAACACCAATTAAAACTTCATGTTGATTGGCAGGTTAATCAAGATGTTAATATCGGTACTGAGCTGTTATATGCCTCAGACTCTTATTATCGTGGTGATGAAGCCAATGAAAATAAAAAGATCCCTTCATACGCATTAGTTAACTTGTATTTATCTTATCAGCTAACCAAGCAGTTAAGGGTATCAGCCAAAGTGGACAACTTGTTTGATAATGAATTTGAAACTTTTGGAACTTATGGTGAAGCGGATGAGGTATTAGAAGATTTTTACCCTAATGTTGAGGAGCCTTATTTTGTCGGTCCTTCTCGACCTAGATCATTCTCTGTTAATATAAATTATAATTTCTAATAATTGAAAAGGCATATGATCTTGCTATGCCTTTATTTTTCTTTTTGGAAAGCTCCTGTTTTTTTAAGGACTATTAATGTCGTTATTTACTGTTCGTTTATTGTTTGTCATCTGCATTTGCTTTAGCAATATAAAAGCTAATGCAAACGCCTCTAAAGCTTTACCAACAGTTAATGTCGGTGTATTAAAATATGGCACGGTTAATTGGGAAATAGCAGTAATAAAGCATCACCAATTAGACAAAAAGTATCGATTTAATTTACAGGTAATGCCATTAAGTAATAAGAATGCTTCTGCGGTGGCACTTCAAAGCAAAGCGGTTGATATTATTCTCAGTGATTGGTTATGGGTAAACCGTCAACGTTTTGAGGGTAAAAACTATACTTTATTTCCAACATCCATTGCCTCTGGTGGCTTATATGTTAGCGGTGACTCCACAGCAAGTTCACTGCCTGACCTTAAGCAGGTTAAAATAGGTGTGGCTGGTGGTGCCGTAGATAAAAACTGGTTATTATTACAAGCTTTTGCGCAAAAAAAATATCAACTTAATATTAAAGACAATGCTGAAATCATATTTGCTACACCACCACTACTAAACCGCTTAATGCAACGGGACGACTTAGATGCCGCAATAAACTTTTGGCATTACAGCGCCCGCTTAAAAGCCGATGGTTACCAGCTTTTAGTTAGTGTGCCAAAAATGCTTGCAGAATTCGGCGTGAACAATAAAGTACCTTTATTAGGCTGGGTATTTGAGCAGGAATGGGCGACAAAACACAATCAAGCAGCGCTAGGCTTTCTAAAAGCATCCGTTGAAGCGAAAAAATTATTACTCTTTTCAGATAAAGAGTGGCAACGTATAAGACATTTAACCAAAGCCGAAAATGATGATGCTTTTATAGCATTAAAAAATGAATATAGAGCTAGAATATTAAATAAGTTTGGCGCTGAAGAAGTTAATGCAAGTCAGCAAGTTTTTGCTATTTTAGCGCAGCAAGGAGGACGAAACTTAGTGGGCAAAGCAACGAAATTAGCTGAGGGTACTTTTTGGCAAACCGATAAGGTTAACTTATCTGTACTCACAAGTTCAGCGACGTCCCCAAAAGATGTAAAGTGAGTAAGCCCCTTTGAGCAGGACTATCGACATTAAAAAACATGCGAACCAACAAGCTTTAACAAGCAAGTTAATCAAAATGCTATTTAATACATTAATGTCGCCATTATATGGTCGATTAATAATGCTGATAGTTTTAGCTGGCTTATGGCAAGGCACCGCTTGGTTAGTGAATAGTTCAGACTTTCCTTCATTACTGATAGTGTTAGATAGTTTTATTTATCATTTTTATCAGGGGGATATGGTATCTAACCTCTCGGTTACTTTAAGTCGAGTATTAATCAGTTTTATCATTGCCTTAATTTTAGGCGTTATTATTGGCATTTTGATGGGTACCAGTAAGCGACTAAATCAACTGACAGATACGCTGTTAATTATAGCGCTTAACATCCCTGCCCTTGTCACTATTTTACTCTGCTATATATGGTTTGGTTTAGTTGAATCGGCAGCAATTACCGCTGTGGTGATTAATAAGATACCTACGGTAGTTGTTATGATAAGAGAAGGCGCCCGTGTAGTCGATCAAGACTTATTGAGTGTCGCTAAAATTTACAAACTATCCTTAAGTAAAACCTTCTTTAAAGTATTTTTGCCGCAACTTTATCCTTACATTATGGCTTCAGCGCGAGCTGGCTTGTCATTAATATGGAAAATAGTGCTGGTAGTTGAACTGTTAGGCCGAAGTGATGGTGTTGGCTTTGCGTTAAATACGCTGTTTCAGTTTTTTGATATTGCAGGCATTCTTGCCTATACCTTTGCTTTTATATCCATTGTGCTAGTTATTGAGCACCTAATTTTCAGGCCATTAGATAAGCTAGTAACGAGGGGATGTCACTTTGATAGAACTTGATATTGCTATTAAAGATAAATTTTACCCCAATAGCGACTCTATGGTGTTAAAAGATGTCGCGTTTAAGGTAAAACCAGGAGAGTTTATTGCCATCATAGGCCCTTCGGGTTGTGGAAAAACTACCTTGCTTAATATGCTTTCGGGCCTTGAAGATGCCAGTGAACAAAAGCTGTTATGCAACTCAAAGTCATTCAATAAAGATAACGAATATCAACTTGGTTATGTTTTTCAACAACCAAGATTAATGCCTTGGCTAACCGTTAAAGAAAACCTACAACTCGTTTTACCTACCACTCAACCTCAACTCATCGATACCTTATTAACACAAGTAGGGTTAGCTGGAAAAGGCAGTTATTTCCCTAGGCAACTCTCTGGAGGCATGCAACGACGTGTCGCTATTGCTAGGGCATTTGCAGTGAACCCTGATTTAATTTTACTCGACGAGCCTTTTAACTCGCTTGATGCGCCAACCGCCTCTAAGCTAAGGTTACTGCTTGTCGAACTGTGCAAAACTCGTGGTAGCACTGTTATCTTTGTCACGCATGATTTAAGCGAAGCGGTTTATTTAGCTGACCGTATTCTTTTTATGAGCCATTCGCCAAGTGCAATCATTCATCAAGAAGTTATCGACCTACCTAAACCCAGACAAGAATCAGGCAGTGCTGAACTTGCTTGGCAAGCTAAACTAATGGCGCAGTACCCTCAAATTCTCGCTGGTGACGTTAATTAAAGAACAAATATATTCTCATCCTTTTCCTATTTTCTCCTACTTAAGCATTAATCAATTGGTGTAAGACTAAGTAATGATTCCTTTCACTATCATTGCCAATACCTCTGTGTAGTCGAGTTTTTTATTATGAATGCAATTACAACAAAATGATAAAAAATAAAGGAAATGAAACATGACTACAAAATTTAAATTAGCTGCAATAGCCCTTGCTTGTACCTCAGCGTTTAACGCCAATGCCGCTGTTGAACTGTATAATAACAATGAAGGAATGACTTTTACTGCTGATGGTTTAATAAACATATTTTATTCTAGCAGTGATACTGACCAAACGAGTGCTGCTGGTGTAGAAACAAACAGCAAACAATCACGTGTGAGAACAGGCTTCTTACCTAGCTACATTGGTTTAAACTCTAGCAACCAAGTAGGTGATTATAAAATAGCTACGCGTTCTTCATTTTGGGTTTCTCTCAGTGATACCGACACTTACCGCGATGCATCAGCTGGTGATGCAGGTACTGGAACTTTAATTGATGTTCGTCAATTTTATGCGACTGTAAGTGGTGACTTTGGTGAAGTATTATTAGGTAAAGATTTTGGTTTATTTAACCGCGCTAATATTTTTGGCGATGAACTATTACTTGGTTACGGTCAAACATCTAACACAGTCGGTTTAGTTGATGGCGGTAATGTATCTTTTGGTAATATCGCAACGGGTTACACTTATGCTTTTCCAAAAGCACAAATCACCTATAGAACGCCTGACATGAGTGGCTTTAAACTAGCGGTTGGTGTTATGGATCCTAATAAATCATCTGCAGATTCAGATGAAGATATGCCCCGTTTTGAAGCTGAACTAACATACGACACTGCTTTTGATGATGGTTCATTAAAAGCTTGGGTTAACGGTATGTCACAAACAAGTGAAGTAGCAGGTATTGACCAAGATCAATCAGGTGTTGGCTATGGTGTTAATGTTAAGTTCTCAGGCTTATCACTAACCGCTTCTGGTTTTAGCGCTGAGGGCGTAGGCCATGTTGCAGGTTTAGATCAATTTGTTGGACCTGACTCTCTTGAAACTGATGGTTACCTATTTCAAGCAGCATACACAATGGGCGATAACCGTTTTGTAGTATCTTACGGTCAATCTACAGTAGATAACAGCACTGTAGAGACAGAAAGTAGCAATACCAATATCTCTTATTTCAGAACAGTTATTCCTGGAGTTACTCTTGTAGCTGAATTGAATAAAACTGAAATAGATAATAATGATGCGACTGATCTAACAGCAGAAGAGAATAACGTTTTCTCAATAGGAGCTGTTGTCACCTTCTAACCTCTATCATGAAAAAGAGCAGGAAATTAATTCCTGCTCTTCATTAATAAAAATAACGAGGAGTTACCTGAAAACAAGATAAAAGTTACTTTTTTATAACTTAAAGATGAGCTTCCTACGACTAAGGGATGATTAAATAGTTAAAATCTCTCTGCTAAAGTATAAAAGTGTATTTATTTCAGTAGGCAAATTCATGTATAAAATTCTAGTCGCAGATGATCACCCTTTGTTTAGGGATGCCGTTATAAATATCATTTCTCAAACCTTCCCAGAGTCTGAAATTTTTGAATCCGAAGATATTGAGTCAACACTTGCTTTTGCAAAAGAAAATACTGATATCGATCTTATTTTACTCGATTTGAACATGCCAGGTATGTCTAGTCTTGCTGGCTTACTTGATTTACGTAACCAGTTCCCAACCATTCCCGTCGTTATTATTTCAGCCGAAACCGAAAAGCAAATTATTTTACAAACCATTGCTTATGGCGCTGTTGGTTTTATTGCTAAATCATCTGCAAAAAATATCATAGGTGAAGCACTTGAAAGTATATTCGAGGGGAATGTTTATTTACCTGCAGATATCATTCGTTCGCAAGCAAGCGCCAATAAAACCAAAGAATTCAAGGTTTTACCAGAGAAAATGTTTTTATTAACGCGTCGGGAATTAATGGTGCTACAAAATTTAACCAAGGGAGAAGCAAATAAACAAATTGCTTTTAACTTAAATATTTCTGAAACCACAGTAAAATCTCATGTTTCTTCTATCTTAAAAAAGCTAGGGGCATCCAATCGTGTCAAAGTCGTTGTGGGTTGTAGCGATATAGATTTTAATCAATATTTAAAACGTTAATTGCGATACAAATACATAACAATAAGTATTTATTTTCTATTAACGCCTACTACCTACATTCCACCTAATATAGCAAATAAGCTACACATGACTTTAATTTAGTATCAGCGTATAATGCGCGCCATTATTTATACTGCTTTTTTGCGACGGAAAGACTATGTTAGCTGCAAACAATATCACTCAACAATTTGGTGCTAAACCACTGTTCGAAAACATTTCACAAAAATTTGGCGGCGGTAACCGTTACGGATTAATCGGCGCTAATGGCTGTGGTAAATCAACCTTTATGAAGATTTTAGGTGGCGATATAGAGCAGACTTCAGGCAATGTTAACTTAGATACCGGTGAACGTTTAGGTAAGTTACGCCAAGATCAATTTGCTTTTGAAGAATATAGCGTTATTGATACCGTAATCATGGGACATACCGAGCTATGGGCGGTAAAAGAAGAGCGTGACCGCATTTATGCCCTACCTGAAATGAGTGAAGCAGACGGCATGAAGGTTGGCGATTTAGAGTCTGAATATGCTGAAATGGATGGTTACAGTGCCGAATCTCGCGCAGGTGAATTACTTATTGGTGTCGGCATTCCTGTTGAGCAACATTATGGTTTAATGAGTGAAATAGCACCGGGCTTTAAGTTACGTATATTACTTGCACAAGCACTGTTTTCAGACCCTGATATTTTATTACTTGATGAGCCAACCAACAACTTGGATATTCACACCATTCAATGGCTTGAAGACACCCTAAATGAACGTGATTCAACCATGATAATTATTTCGCATGATAGGCACTTCTTAAACAGTGTTTGTACTCACATGGCTGATTTAGATTATGGTGAACTACGTGTTTTTACCGGTAACTATGACGAATATATGCTAGCAGCAACACAAGCTCGCGCACGTTTATTATCAGATAATGCCAAGAAAAAGGCTCAAATAGGTGAATTACAAGCCTTTGTTGCGCGCTTCTCTGCGAATGCATCAAAAGCAAAACAAGCGACTTCTCGTGCTAAACAAATTGATAAAATTCAACTTGAAGAAGTAAAAGTATCAAGTCGTAGCAACCCATTTATTCGTTTTAATCAAGAAAAGAAACTTTTCCGGAATGCCCTTGTGGTAGAAAAATTAAATAAAAGGTTCGATGAAGCTCACATCCTTAAAGACATATCAGCCCTAGTAGAAGTTGGGGAGCGCGTTGCCATTATTGGTGAAAATGGTATTGGTAAAACTACCCTGTTACGTACCTTAATGAATGATGTGGGCTATGAAGCAAGCTCGGGCGAATATACATGGTCTGAAAACGTCAATATTGGCTATTACGCTCAAGATCACGAATACGAATTTGAAACGGATATGACCTTATTTGAGTGGATGAGCCAATGGCGTCAACCTACCGATGATGAACAAGCAGTTCGTGGTTATTTAGGGCGTTTACTTTTCTCTGCCGATGATATTAAAAAGATGGTTAGCGTACTTTCTGGTGGTGAAAAAGGCCGGATGTTATTCGGCAAATTAATGATGCAAAAACCTAATATTCTGGTATTAGATGAACCAACCAACCACATGGATATGGAATCAATCGAGTCATTAAATATGGCATTAGAGCAATACGAAGGGACCTTGTTTTTCGTCAGCCATGACCGTGAGTTTGTTTCAACTATCGCCACCCGTATTATTGAAATAACCAAAGACGGTTATATTGATTTTGCAGGAACCTATGATGAGTATTTAGCGAGTCAAGCCTAACCCTTTGACTGCTTGAGGCTCAGGATAAAAGGTATTTAACCCTTTGTCCTGAGCTTATTGAGTGAAGTTTATCTAAAAGTAATGATTTAAAATTTATAAGGATTTGTCTTGTTAAGTTACCGTCACGCCTTTCATGCAGGCAACTTTGCTGATGTATTAAAACATAGCGTATTAACACTCGTGCTTGATTATATGACCTGCAAAGAAAAGGGCTTTCACTATATTGATAGCCACTCAGGTGCGGGCATGTACCAACTTAGCGATGAGTACGCACAAAAAACAGCGGAATATAAAGATGGCATTGCTAAAATAATTAACGAGCAAAACTTACCAGAAGCATTACAGCCCTATCTTGATTTAATTAAAGAGTTAAACCCTGATAGTGATAAAAGTGAGCTCGATTTATATCCTGGCTCACCAGGCATTGCTAAACGCTTTATGCGCCGCCAAGACAGCACCCATCTCTTTGAACTTCATCCTACTGATATTCAGCACCTAACGGATTTTTGTTATCGTTGGAAAAAGTCATTCATTAAACAAAGCGATGGCTACCAAGGTGTTTTAGGGTTATTACCACCGCCAAGTCGCCGTGGCGTTGTATTAATCGACCCACCTTATGAACTAAAAGATGACTATCAAAAAGCCGTTAACACCATAATAAAAGCTTATAAAAAATTTGCTACAGGTACTTATATTCTTTGGTATCCCGTGGTGCAACGTGAGCGGATAAATGAAATGGAAAGTGCCTTCATTAAAAGTGATGTTAAAAACCTATTACAAGTTGAATTTTGCTTTTCAGATGATACCGATGAGTATGGTATGACAGGGACAGGGTTATTTATTGTTAATCCACCTTGGCAGTTAGCGAAGCAAATGGCTGAAGTATTGCCTTATTTAAAAGATAAGCTAGGAAATAATTGTTCAAGCTTTAGTGTGCAGCAATTGATTGCCGAATAGCACCTCCAATGTGTAAACTTTTAATCTTCGTCTGTACGGTATTGACGATACTGAGGTAAGTTATCGTTAATATCGAACCAATCTGCTTTAGATTCAGTGAAGATATGAGCATCGGCATGCACTACTTCAAGTTGATCAAAAGCCGATAATGCTATTTCTATAGTACCCTCTGCTCGATTGTATCTAGACTCAAACAACAAACTTGACCCGCAACAGCGGCAAAATGTCCTGACACTGTCATTATCTGCACGATACTCTTTAAGTAACTCTTTCCCCGATAACCAATGTAAATCAGCTTTTTTTGCTTCAGCAAAGGTAGAGAAAGCCGCACCATGAAATTTTTGACACATAGTGCAATGGCAGTGCCCGATGGGCCCTTGAAATTTTTCAACTTCAAAGGTTATCTTTTTACATAAACAGCTGCCAGTATTGTTCATTTTATGCCTAGTGTTAAATTGAATATAAGCTCTCAATCACCTTTATTGGGCAGTATAAAATCAATATATGACTATTTTAAAAACTGCACCCGTGCATCAGTATTTATTGTCGACAGTAAGGCTATTTATAGTTAAAGACGGAATTAGCTTAAATCTTTATTCAGCCTCTTCAGTATCATTATCTTCAATTTGCTGAGCTGATAATGGTTTTTTGCGTTTCATAATAGGCATATCACCAACATCTTGAGCTGCATGAAATACTTTCTTAGTCGCTTTTTTAGCTTTGCTCGTTTGCGATTTAGCTGCTTTTGTTGGTTTAGCTTTAGCTGTTTTGGTTTTATCTTTTTTAGCTTTTAACCCTTTAAATTTGGCTTTTAAACCATCTACTTGATCAAATTTAATGGTTTGCTCTAATAAGCCTTCAACATTTTTAAAACTTAACCAGTCTTTAGGACCAACAAAAGCGATGGCATCACCTTTACTGCCAGCCCTACCTGTACGTCCAATGCGGTGAATAAATTCTTCGGTATGCTTTGGCATATCAAAATTAATAACCAATGAAACATTCACTAAATCTAAGCCGCGTGAAGCTAAATCTGTGGTCACTAATATTTTTTGATGACCTTTACTAAAGCCATCCATAATTTGGTTACGCTGGCTCTGATTTAATTCACCACTCAAAGCAATAGCACTTAACTCTTGCTTAATGAGTATATTCGCCAATCGCTCAGTATCACTACGCGTGGCAGTAAATATGATCACTTGTTGATAACTTTCATTGGTTAAAAAGTGCTGTAATAACGCTTCTTTATGATCAAGGTTATCCGCCAAATAAAAACGCTTATTGATGTCATTATGCTCGGTAAAAGCACCACCAATGGCGATACGTTTTGGTTTTTTTAACAACTCTTGAGCAAAATCATTCACTTGCGCATGATCTAGAGTTGCTGAAAATAATAACGTTTGACGCTTTCTATGATCAGCGGCTTTATTTATTTGGCTTAACTGTTTAGCAAAACCTAAATCAAGCATGCGATCGGCTTCATCTAAGATCAGTAACTCTAAACCGTTTAAATAAAAGTGCCCTTGGGTTAAGTGATCCGCCAAACGCCCGGGTGTAGCAACAATAAAGTGAGGGTCTTTTTCTAAGACCTTCACTTGGTCATTAAAATTTTCACCACCTAAAATAAGTACCGCTTTAAATTGAGTATTGGCAGTAAATAAGCGCAATTGACTAAACACTTGCTTAGCAAGCTCTCGGGTGGGCGTTAATATAACCACACGAGGATCTCGCTTAGACAAAGCACGATTTTTAGTTAAACGTTGCAAAGCAGGAATGATAAACGCCAGTGTTTTGCCAGAGCCTGTTTTTGATGAGGCAATTAAATCATGCCCTTGCATCGCAGCAGGTATTGCTTGTTGTTGAATTTCAGTAGGCGCAGTAAAACCTAAGTGCTCTACTGTACTCATTAAACGTCTTTCTAAACCAAAATCACTAAACTGCACTCATCTCTCCTAACATTGTACCTAAACCGACAAAACCTAAATAAAAACTGCAATTAGCCTGCGGCAATGCGCTCTTCAACAACCACTAAAGCTTGATCAATACGTGCAAGTACTTTGTCTTTATCAAGTAGCGCTAAAGTAACATCTAGAGAAGGAGAGTTTCCTCCTCCTGTTGCAGCAACACGAAGTGGCATGCCCACTTTACCCATGCCGACCTCTAGCTCTTCTGCGGTATCATTAATGGCGGCATGAATAAACGCTGGCTGCCACTCTGTTAACACTGCTAATTTTGCTTTCACTAATAATAGCGGCTCTTTCACTACTGGACGTAAATGTTTTTTCACCGCTTTAGCATCAAGCTCGGTAAAGTCTTCATAGAAATAACGTGATATTTGTGCCATTTCTTTTAGTGTTTTAACTCTGTCCGCTTGAACTTTTACTATTTCAGCTAACGCTGGACCGCTGTCGGTATTAATACCTTGATCATTCATATGCCATACAAGGTGCTCTGCAACATATTCAGGATCCATAGTTTTCATATAATGCTGATTGACCCAGATAAGTTTGTCGGTATTAAATCCTGAAGGCGCACGGTTACAATCTTTTAAATCAAACAATTCGATCATTTCTTCACGAGAAAATATTTCTTTATCACCGTGTGACCAACCTAAGCGTACTAAATAGTTTAGCAAAGCTTCTGGCAAATAACCGTCATCGCGGTATTGCATTACCCCAACTGCGCCATGACGTTTTGATAAACGCTTACCATCATCGCCTAATATCATTGGAATATGAGCATATTCAGGAATATCGGCACCTAATGCGGCAAGAATGTTGATTTGCTTAGGTGTATTAGAAATATGATCATCACCTCGAACAACGTGACTTACTTTCATATCCCAATCATCAACAACAACCGTTAAGTTATAGGTTGGCGTACCGTCAGAGCGAGCAATGATTAAGTCATCTAGTTGTCCATTGCTAATAGTGATATCGCCTTTGACCATATCTTTAATAACAACGTCACCTGCTAACGGGTTTTTAAAGCGAATAACATAAGGCATATCCGTGGGATGATCTGTGCGTTCTCGCCATAAGCCATTATATTTTTCTATCTCGCCCTTCGCTTTTGCTTCTTCTCGCATCGCTTCAACTTCTTCCGCTGTACTGTAGCAACGGTAAGCATTACCAGACTCAAGCAATTGTGCTATTACTTCTTTATAACGATCAAAACGCTTCGTTTGAAAGTATGGACCATGAGTCCACTCTAAGTTCAACCAGTTCATACCATCCATAATGGCATCAACAGAGGCTTGAGTTGAGCGCTCTAAATCAGTGTCTTCAATACGCAGGATAAAATCACCGCCATTTTTTTGCGCATAAAGCCAGCTATATAAAGCAGTACGCGCACCACCAACGTGTAAATAACCAGTAGGGCTAGGAGCAAAACGAGTAGTTAAAGTCATAAAATTCTCAATATCAAAAAACTAAGCAATAAAAGTGACAGCTTAGAAAATAAATAGGTCTAAAAAATTGGCGCCATTTTACCACTGTGTTTAAGTTAATTCATCTTTTAACAAGATTTGTTTGTAACTATTAGCTAATATTGACTATGTATTATAAGTGGAGTGCAGACAAAAACGTCGGAATGCACAAAAAAAAATCAAACAACAACTTATTTGAAAATAATTAGCAATTTTAGTAGCTTTTCTGTTGACAGCTTTTTGGATCTCCCTATAATACGCCCCCACAGAGACGGACGATTAGCTCAGTTGGGAGAGCACCGCCCTTACAAGGCGGGGGTCACTGGTTCAAGCCCAGTATCGTCCACCATCTTTACTTTTAAAGGTGCTGTGAGTAAACAAATATCGCGGAGTGGTAGTTCAGTTGGTTAGAATACCGGCCTGTCACGCCGGGGGTCGCGGGTTCGAGTCCCGTCCACTCCGCCACTTTTGTTTAAACAGGAACAAGACCTGTATAAAAACTTGAAAGTAAGCAAGATTTTGCGGAGTGGTAGTTCAGTTGGTTAGAATACCGGCC
>ERZ1048872.1393-NODE-1393-length-20366-cov-9.108168_pt1 | contig 20366 bp, 21 predicted proteins | sample MGYA00383100_ERZ1048872 | MGnify/ENA primary metagenome ERZ1048872 (study PRJEB29581, sample SAMEA5548370) | metagenome | biome: marine; feature: coastal; material: water | depth 50 m | study: Short-term variability in the microbial, nano- and picoplankton...
ATTCAGATCAGCTAGACTTGTTCTAAAACTCGGTCGCTTGCGGCCGAGATTTTTATCTATATGTCAGATTTTAACTAAATCAAGAAACTTATTAAAGAAATCACAAATAAGCTAATTGATTGATATTTAAAAAGTACAGTAAGCTTAGTAAAAGGGAGATGTCAAGACTAATAGTGCTATCGAGGCAGATAATAGATCATCACTATACAAAAGATTACGATTGCCCAAAAAGCTTTTATAAAAAGACTAAGCTTTTTTTGTTTATCTTGCGGATGTTTATTAGGCAATGCCATACCACAATGGCTGCAGCAGTCATTAGATGCATCATTTTCCATTTGGCAATAAAGGCACTTTTTTAAGGGGTTATTCATAATAAAACTTATCTAATTAGTAACTATTGTGAGGTTAATTGGTGATATAACTGTGGTAAACGCAAAGGTAATTGCTCAGGCCTTAATATCACCGTAAATCCATCACTGCCAAATAAGTAGGGCAAGTAAGCTTGTGCATCGGTATCAATAGTTATACAAAATGGTTTTATTCCTAACTTTTTTGCTTCGCATATAGCTTGGTGGGTATCTTCAATGCCAAAGCGTCCCTCATAGTGATCTATGTCATTTGGCTTGCCGTCAGTCAAAATCAACAAAAGTTTTTCACTACTTCTTTGCTCTTCGATAACTTTCGTCGCTTGCCTTATCGCCGTTCCCATCCGAGTGTAAAATCCAGGACGAATAGCTTGAACCCTACCTCGAACATGATCACTATAGGGTTCATTAAAGTTTTTAAGCATAGTAAAGCGAACATTATGTCGTTTTACCGATGAAAATCCATACATGGCAAAGTTATCACCTACAGATTGTAAAGCTTCACCAAATAACAATAAGCTGTCCTGCACGACATCAATAACCCGATGTGCATTGTCTAGATGGGCATCAGTCGACATGGATAAATCCGCTAGCAAGAGGCAAGATAAATCACGATTATTGCCTTGAAAGGATCTAAATAAACCTTTTTCGGCTGTTGGCGCTATTTGGCTTTCTACATGAAAATCTAACCACGCCCCTAGATCTAACTCTTCCCCTTGTGGCTGAGCTTTCAGCCAATAGCGTACACTGCGTAACTGTTCAAACTGTGCTTGGATTGTTTTTGCTAATTTCTGTAACTTAATCGGTAATTTTTGTGGTGTAGCATCACGAGGCAGCATAGGCTGCAATAAGCAGCGCTCTGGCTGTAATAGTTGTTTTTTATAATCCCACTCAGGTAACTTTATTCCTTCACCTAAGGGTATATCGTCCTCAGAAGCTGACGGCAAATCTAAATCAATTTTAATTTGACCGCTTTTTTGTTGATCTTGTTGCTTCGATAGCGTGATTTTATCTAAATCTTCAATGGTACTTTGGCTATCTTCATCATCGTTACTATCATCACTGCCACGATCTAGCTTTGAGAACTCACTCCATGAAAACATACTCTCTAGTCGAAAAATCATCATGCCTTGCTTTTCATCAGACGCATCTGCACGCTCTGCTTTTTTTCGACTCGTTGTTGATTTTTTAGTCGCTTGCTTTTGTTGCTGTTCACCGTCTTCATCTTGCTCAAATTCTTGATACTCAGGAGCCACTAAATCATTTTCACTTGCTGACGGATAGAGCCACAAATACACGGCTTTAGGTGCAAAATCCACCAAAGGAAATTCACTGACTGAACCTGGTGTTAAAAGAGCTTGAATAATAGCTTGTTCCATCTGCTGCTCTGCTTTTGGCAGGGTATCAATTGCTGGTCTAAGTGCTACAAAGGCCTTTGCCAGTTTTAGGTATCGTGCCCGCATTGATGGAAATTTTTCTAAAACATTAACGACAAGCGCTTGGTTGTCATTCGCCCAGTGGCTAAATTTTCCATGATGATTAGCAGCTAATACAGCAAGCCAAATATACAAATCATAATTCAATGACTTTTGTTCAAAAATAGCAAGAGATTCTGGCAAACGTAAGCTTTCGTCATCTTGCCAAGCAAGGGAGATCTGTTGACTATCACCAGAGATTTTTTGCAGAAAACTTTTTCGAGTTAAGTATTCTCTAGCACTTGCGGCCTCGACACGTTTTACCGCATCACCACCTAGCGCCCTAAAAACCATACCAACAGATTTACTTACTTCATCAAAAGTGACTCTGGCAAGATCAAACTCCGGATTAGCCTTACGGGTAATATATTTATGCCAAAGGCCGCCAACCCACTCTTCCATTTAATTTCCAATAATTACACTATTTTTATGGTTAGATTGTAGCAAGTATTTCACGTTGTGTTGTGATGTGCATCAAGGTCAAGGCGTTAAAATTTTTACATGAATTAGCTTGGCTTAGGGAAATTTAAAATAGGGTCAGTTTTAAAATGTGGTTGGCACTCATCAGGAGATTTATTAATAATAAAACGACGAAAGGATTCATCTAGTGACAGCCATTTTTCAACTAGTTCAGAGTTTGCATTGGTTTCGTCAAAAGCCTCTTGTAGTACTTTTTGCATAATATCAACTTGCTGATCTTAGATGTGTTGCTGAGGAATATCTAAAAAATACTGCTTCAACCACGGGTAGGCATACACTTTGTCATAAAAAACTTTATTAATTTTAATTAATATTACTCGACACCCATTTTTTCAAATTTTTCAGCTTTGGTCATAGACTTTCCATATAAATAAATTCCTATAAAGCGCTAGGTTAACATAATAAAAAAACATTAAGAAATATTTAAAAAACAGGCAGTTTCTTTGCCATTGCTCGGGCTAAATTTAACATACCAATTAAAATAAAACAGCTATGTAAAGTGATAAAGTAAAACAAAACAATCATTAATGAGACACTAAACTGAGCAGAGTATAATATATAGAATACTGGCGCTACTCCGAGCAATATACCTGCTAGAGCGGAGATTTGAATACAACGGTAGAGGTGAATTCTGTTAAATTTCGAAAGGTAAACACCCTGAGGCTTTTCTTGAGTGGCTTTATGAAAATAATAAACCAGTACAAAAAAACTGATCACCGGTAATAGTAATAAATTTGCTAGATACAATGACTGATAAATTATTGCAAACTGGTTATCTTGATTTGACTTCATTATCTCATTCCTAGCTAATCCCTCATATCACGATAAAGTTATTATAACAGATAGATAATTGAAATGATGCTTGGTAGTAAAACCACATAGGCTAATAATAACCTTCTCCATAGCTTAGGTGCGTGTGCAAGCTCCATAAAAATATCAATGATTTGCTGACCTTTTAAAAAAACAATAAATAATACACTGATAATAAAAAAGCTTTTATTTTCGGTAAACAGCTCAAAAAATACACCTATATAAACGGAAAGTATGGTCAGTGCTAATAAGTACAGCCAGCTTAGGGTGTTCTTTTTGTTCGTTAATTGAGTATTCATAATAAATTAAACTAAATTACGTAAATAAGAGGGAATAAAATAATCCATAACATATCCACCATATGCCAATAACTAGCACCTGACTCAAAGCCAGAAATATTTTTTGCATTATAGCCATTTTTTGCCGCTCTGACTGTTATAAAGCCTAGGATAACCATACCTAAAAGTACATGCATCAGATGGAAAAATGTGATCATAAAATATAGGGTAAAAAAGGTATTGGTTTCAATGCCAATACCCAATTCAAACAAGGAAAAATACTCCCAAACCTTTACGCCAATATAAATACAAGCAACTAGTTTGGCTATCACCAATAAACGTGCCGCCTTTTTACCTTGACCTAAATGCATGGCATGGAGTGCAATAGCGACAAAATAACTACTGGTAATGAGCGCTAAAGTGTTAATCAAGCCTGAAGTTTGATGTAGTTCTTTCTTGCCAAGACTAAATATCTCACTATTTTGCTGCTCTGCGATGGCAAAGCCGATAAACAGTATTGCAAAGACGGTCAACTCAGCCAAAATGAAAAACCACATGGCTAAATCGCCTGGTAAGCGACTTTCATTGTTTATGAGCTCAGCTGTGTATTGTTTGACCAACACAGTATTTATATTGATTGCGTCGTATTTCAAAGGCGTAGTCATTAAAAATTATTCATCGAAGTAAATTTTAGCAACATCCATTAACGCATTAACGGTTTGTGGATCATCAGATAAAGGCTCTGCTAAACAGCAACGACAAACTTCTAACTCTTTCATGCCTGAGCCTATCATTCGTGCCGCATAAATTAACAAACGGGTTGAAGCGACCTCATCTAAGTCATTTTGCTCTAACAAACGCAAAGCACCAGCAAGTTCAACTAATTTAAATGCAAGGTGAGGATCGGCACTGGCTTCTTTAATAAGAATTTGCTGTTCAACTTCAGGGCTAGGATAATCAAATCTTAACGCCACAAAACGCTGTCTAGTACTTGGCTTCATACCTTTCAACAAATTTTGATAACCGGGGTTATAAGAAACAACCAACATAAAACCTGGAGCAGCCTCAAGTAATTCTCCTGTTCGCTCTAAGGGCAATACGCGACGATCATCGGCAAGTGGATGTAGTACAACGGTAGTGTCTTTTCGTGCTTCTACTACTTCATCTAAATAGCAAATACCACCTTCACGTACCGCCTTGGTTAACGGGCCATCTTGCCAGTAGGTTCCCTCTGGCCCTATTAAATGACGCCCGACTAAATCAGCTGCGGTTAAGTCATCGTGGCAAGCCACTGTATATAGAGGTTTGTTAAGTTTCTCAGCCATATGAGCAACAAAACGAGTTTTACCACAGCCAGTAGGTCCTTTAATTAGTAAAGGAAGTTGATGCTCAAAGGCATAATTGAACAGGGAAACTTCATTGCCCTGTTGCTGATAAAAAAGCGCTTTTTCAGTCATAATGATTCTACAAAGGTTTGATTTGATAACTTGACCCTAAAATACCTTGCCTTAGAAAAAAGTACAAACTAGATCTACAGCTTACTTGATAAAGATCATTGAAAGAAGAAAGTTAAGGGTCTATTGATCTTTGCTGATTATTTTTGCATCTGTTTTAAGGGAGTAAACATTAATAAAAAGATGCGGCTTGATCATGATTCGCTCAGGCGTCCTGAAACTCACATATTGAAGTGGCTTGGGTATAAATTATCTGGGAAAATTTCCGTCTTGAGCTATTAAAACTAGATGAGTTTCGTTAAAATTGAGCTAAGCTAGCCACAGTAATTATTTTAAAGGTAAAACATGCACGCAGTATTGGAATATATTCCCTTAATCATATTCTTATTATTTTACAAATTTGCTGATTTATATTGGGCTACAGGATCGTTAATTGTCACATCTGCTCTACAAATTTTGTATTACCTAATCAAAAAAGAAAAAGTACCCACTCGAAATTGGATATTTTTTGGCTTGATCGCCATTTTTGGCGGTTTGACTATTTTTTTCCACGATGACGCTTTCATCAAATGGAAAGTGACCATTATTAATGAGTTTTTTGCTATTGCACTGCTTGTTAGCCATTATGTTTTTAATAAAAATATCATTAAACAGTTTTTGTCCGAGTCATTAACCTTACCTGAACCCATTTGGACTAAACTTAATCTTGCATGGGCTATCTTTTTTGCTTTATGTGGTGCACTAAACTTATATGTCGCTTTCAATTTTGAATTAGATACTTGGGTAAACTTTAAAGTTTTTGGCTTGACGGGTCTTACCTTAGTCTTTGCCGTTGGTTCTATTTTCTCCCTTTATAAATACTTACCGCAAGAAAATGAAGAAGTGGCTGATGTGCTTGAAGATAGCATTGAAATAAGCTCTAGTGTCATGAGCGAATCACCTACCGATAAAAAATAAATTAAATTAAACCTTATTAAGGAAAAAGAAGATATGTTTTACCTTATTTACAGCGAAGACAATGAGAATAGCTTAGCAAAACGTTTATCCGTTAGAGAGCATCATTTAGCACGTTTAACTGAATTACAAACACAAGGAAGGTTATTAGTTGCGGGTCCGTGCCCTGCTATTGATAGTAATGATCCCGGTGAAGCAGGTTTTACCGGCTCATTAATTATTGCAGAGTTTAATTCCTTAGCACAAGCTCAAGCATGGGCAGATGATGACCCTTATATTGCTGCTGGCGTATACAAAAAAGTAACGGTTAAGCCATATAAAAAAGTATTACCCGCTTAACTTTGTCAATAACAGTTTTCTACTAAGCTTTTGTAACAGCTGTCTCCTCTTGTTATAAAAGCTATATAAGTACGTAATTTAGTCTATGATAAAAATATTAACCATTAGCGCACTCATTGCAACAGCTCAACTGAGCCTGTCCGCTCCAGCTTACGCAGTAAAAACATTAACCGACTGCCAACAAGCTGATTTAAACATGTCTGAGAAATCGAGCTGCTTAGATGGGGTAAAAAAAGCTCTTGATCGAGAGCTACAAACTTGGATAAACAATCATATTTTCAATCTAGAAGAGCAAGCCTTAATTACTGGACGTTACTCAGCATTAAAAATGTTTAAACGCTCGCAAAGTAATTTTATCACTTTTAGGGATAACGATTGTCGATGGCAATATTTGGTAGTTTCGCCGGAAAAAGGTGCCGATATAGTTTTTAAAAAATGCTATATCAAACTTAGCCAAACACGCATTAAACAGTTGAGCGAAGTTAAATAATTTCTTATCTGCTTTATCAGTTGCCTAGCTGGAGCAATCTTCCCCTGCAATGATGGATAGACCATATAACACCCTCGTCACTAATATCACTTCGTCGGTGTTTGGCTACACTGCCTTAAACTTGAGACTCAAGATCCTGAGTCAAGCTCAGGATTAGGTGCTCAAGGATTATAGGATTGAATGCTTGAGATTAACGTAGTGTGAGTCCCCTTTACCGTCATTTCAGTACTAGCTTATGATTCAACTGACAGAGCTTGTTCTGCCTCTCGTTCAACTGTAGCTTCATCACTGAGTAATATTGCTAACCATCGCCCTTCAGGCGAGTTTTCAAAGGCAATTTTGACAATCATAGTCAGCGGCACACTCAATAACATGCCAACAGTGCCTAATAGCCAGCCCCAAAAGATCAAGGATAAAAATACTACCAGTGTTGATAAGCCTAACCCCTTTCCTAAGTATCTAGGCTCAACCATATTGCCCATAATCATGTTAATCAGCATATAACCAAGTCCAATAGCACCCGCTTCAGGTAAGCCCAACTGTAAAGCAGCTAAAGTCACCGCAGGTACGGCGGCTATAATTGAGCCGATATTGGGGATATAATTCAGTAAAAAAGCTAACACACCCCACAATAAAAAGAAGTCTAAACCAAACGCCCAGAGCATAGTAGAAACAATAATGCCAGTAGCAATACTGACCATAGTCTTAATGGCAATATAGTTATTTACTGACTCTAGAAAACGCTCTATTTGTTTTAAACGCATTTCAGGATCATCAAGCGCAAAGTGAAGTTTAATAGGAAAAGATGATGCTTCAAATAACATAAAAACCACGGTAAGTATGATCAAAAATAGGTTAGCCATTACCGAGCCAAAGCCACTTAGCATATTTGCTGCCATACCCATAGCCACGGCGGGGTCAAAATATTCTAATAAAATAGCTGAAGATATTTGCAAGTTATAGCGCGCTAAAAAGGCCGTCAACCAAACAAACTGCTCTTTAAGTTGTAGTCGATACTGCGGAATAAGTAGCGATAATTCATTTAGTGATTTTCCCACTAGCCCAGCAAGAGAAAGTGCAATGGTAACAAATAGTCCAATAACGATAATCACTGAAATAGCTTTTGGCACTTTATATTTACTTGCTTTAGCCACTAAAGGGTTGCAAATAATGGCGATAAATAACGCTAGTAAAAAAGGCACTAAAATATTGGCCGCGGTTTTTACTCCCGCAAAAATAATGAAAATTGCAGCAATAGTGACAAACCCTTTTACTACACCGCTATTTTTCGCTAAAGCACCCATAAATTTTTAATCCCTGAACTGTTAAAATTATTGTTTTTATTACTTAATAATATGAGCAATATACCTGAAAAACGGCCATTAATACATGCTACATGGTACGGCGAATTAAAGTGACGCTGGGTAAATTAATAAGCCGCCAACATGACAGTAAACCAACCAGACCCACAAAACTCGCTCCAGCTAAAATACCGAGCAGCCAAAAGTCAAAATGAAAGCTTATTTGCATATTAAATAAATTGACTTGAAGTAAGTAAACAGTGAGCTCCATCGCCATGCTCGCCATTATTCCTGCAATCGCCCCTAAGGCAACAAATTCAAACAAAACACTATTGCGCAATAACTTTCCTTTAGCACCTAGGGTACGCAATATAGCTATTTCTCTTTCTCGCTCTTCCATACTGGCTTGCACCTGAGCCACCAATACTAAGCAACCGGCCAGTACTACTATCACTAAAATAAACTCAACCGCTTTTGACACTTGCTCAATAACGTTACGCAATTGACCAATCATGACGTCAATATCAATCACACTGATGGTTGGATAGTCAGCAAGAAATTCTTGTATTAGTTGTTTTTTCTCTTGGGGCACATAAAGTGACGCAATAAAGCTTGCAGGGAAATCAGCTAGCACCTGAGGGCTGAAAATAATATAGAAATTTGGCTGCATTGATTGCCAGTTAACGGTGCGAATTGAGGTCACAGGCACCTTTATAGTATCGCTCCCCAGTTGAAACGTTAACATATCACCTAAATTAATCTGTAAGCGTTTCGCTAAACTCTCTTCGATAGAAACTTCCATGCTCGTTGAGTCCGCACGCCACCATGAGCCTTGAGATATAACACTTTCTTTCGGCAGTTGAGCTCGCCAAGTTAAATTAAGCTCTCGCCCGACTCCTTGTCGACCGTTATCATTGCCATCAACTTGCTCTTTCGTGACTTGCTTAGTAATTTTATCACTATTGATAGCGGTTAACCTCCCGCGTATAACCGCATAAAGATCACTGGCAACAATACCGTTACCTTGAACAAACGCTTCAACTTCTTTAGTGTGCTCATTGGCAATATTAACTAAAAAGAGATTAGGTGCGTTAGCAGGTAGTTGTGCTTGCCACTCTGATAATAACGCACTTTTAATGACAATAATCATCAACAGTAGTTTAATAGCAACTGTAAAGCTAACCAATTGCACACTGTTAGCTGCTGCACGACGCTTTAAATTAGCCATAGCTAAATGCCAAGCAGCACCAGATTTTGTGCCAACAACGCGGCTAACGTTCATTAACATTCGTCCAATAATGAGTAGCAAAGCAGAAGCCAACACTCCCGCGAAAAGTAAGCTGACACTTAATACTAAACTTCGGCTAAAAAGTAATAATAAAGAGAACAGAGCGATAATAGGCGGTAATATTTGCCCTATTCGTGTAAACAAAGACGGTTTCTCGTCGCCCAGCTTTTCATCTCTTAATGCCGCTAAGGGTGATGTGGCTATCAATTGCTTTAACGGCACTAAAGCAAATGCTACGGCGCACACTAAACCGGTTAACACCGCCATAATGAGTGGGTAAAACCCTAGAGGAACTAACTGAAAGGAAAGAATAGTCAAGCCCGCTGTATTGCCCCCTGATTGCGCAATATGAATAGGCAAATAATCCTTAATGGCATAAAGTCCTAACTGAGCTAGCACATAGCCAAACACCAAGCCAACCACTATGCTAAAAACACTTAAACTTGCCCAGTGCAAAGTATAGAGTTTCCTAATGTGGGATAAAGATGCCCCCATCGCTTTATAGACAGCAACACTGCTTTGATGTTTTTGACCATATCGTCTGCTGGCAACTGCAACTGCAACCGCCGCTAAAATAATACCAAGCAAACTAGCTAAGGATAGATATTTTTCTGCTCTATTTAAAGCATTTGCCAATGGTGATTGTTTGGACTGGATATCATACCAACGCTGAGCATCATTTACTTTTGGCTTAATCCACTCATCCAGCGCTTTAATGTCATTACTTTCACCAGCAAATAAATATTTATAAGTAACTCGACTACCCGGTTGAATAAGGTTCGTCGCTTTAAGATCCGCGATATTAACAATGACTTTAACGCCAGAAGTAAAAACACTAAAAGAAGCATCAGGGATTTGTTTGGCAATGCCTGCGATGGTAAATCTAGCGTTACCTATTTCAATAGCATCTCCTACAGAAAGACTAAGTAAAGATAAAAACTTTTCTTCAACAAAAACAGTGCCAAGTTCAGGCGCATGAGCAACTTGCTCATTCTTTGCATGAATATCTTTACCGATCAACAATTCACCCCGCAAAGGATAGCTATTGGAAACAGCTACCAGCTCAACCAGTTGCATATTATCACCAGCAAAGGCCATTGATGACATCAGTACTTGCTGTGCTTGTGAAATATTAAGCTGCTCACTTTGCTCATCGAGCGTAATACGATTAAGTGTTTTGGTTTTTGAATGACTTAAAGCGCGGCTACTTTGTAAAATACGATCTGCGGCAATAAAACTGGTACTTTCATTAATCAAGGCTTGTTTTATTTGCCCAGAAAACCCTGCTAATGAAAATACACTCGCAACGCCTAAGACAATAGCTAAAACAATGATGGTTAACTCACCACGTTTTAATTCGTGTAAAAATAATCTCAATGACTGTTTTACCCAGTTAGCAATAACAATATTCATGCGTTAGCTGGCTTAGCTGTTGGTTTATGATGCTCTTGACCCTGTTTAGATAATGGTTGTTGAGTGACTAATTGATCGATGAGGTGTCCTTCTTTCATTTCAACACTACGCTGACAGCGTTTTGCTAACGATAAATCATGCGTTACTAGCACTAGGGTGGTGTTATACTGTTTGTTTAAATCAAACAGCAATCCTGCTATATGATTTGATGTTTGTTTATCCAGATTACCTGTGGGTTCATCAGCAAATAAAATATCTGGCTTGGTGATAAAAGCACGTGCAATGGCTACACGTTGCTGCTCACCACCTGATAATTGCGAAGGAAAGTGACTCCCTCGCTCACTCAAGCCCACTTGCGCTAATAAATCTAAAGCATCTTGCTTTGCATTATCATTGTTAGCAAGCTCTGCAGGCAACATAACATTTTCTAAAGCGGTCAAACTATTGACCAATAAGAACTGCTGGAAGATAAAACCAACATGTTCTGCTCTTACTTGGCTTCGTTCTTCTTCATTTAGCTGGTGTAAAGGCTTGTTTTTAAGATAAACTTCACCCTGTGAAGGTAAGTCTAAACCCGCTAAAATTGATAGTAGTGTTGTTTTTCCCGAGCCTGATGAGCCAACAATGGCGACAGTTTCACCTTTATAGACTGTTAAATCGATACCTTGTAGTAATTGCAGCTGCTTATTTTCTAAGGAAACTGATTTAGTAATCGATTGAGTTTTAAGAATAATTTCGGAATTAGATGTCATGATTAAAAATACTTTTTTAAGTGTGTTGCTACTATTAGTTATGGTTACCTTGTCTTATTCAAAGCCAAGTTACTGCGTACAAAAACAACCAAGCTCTATTTTAATACTAGGTGATAGCCTAAGTGCAAGCTTTGGATTGAAAGAAAATCAAGGCTGGGTTTACCAATTGAACCAAACATTGCTCAAACAAAATGCCCCCTACACTTTAGTCAATGCCAGCATTAGTGGTGAAACTACAGGCGGCGCGCTAGCTCGCTTTCCTGATATTTTAGCTAAGCAAAAAGTTGACTATTTATTGATTGAATTAGGTGGCAACGATGGCTTAAGAGGCTTCCCCCCCAAGCTTATTAAAAACAACTTGTTACAAATAATAGCCTTAGCACAACAGAAAAATATAAAAGTTTTATTGATGACCATTAAAATTCCCCCAAACTATGGTGATCGTTATAGTCAACTTTTTAATCAAATATTTGTTGAGGTTGCTAAGCAGCGTGAAATTCCATTATTACCCTTTTTCATGGAAACAATCGCGATTAAACCTGAATTAATGCAAACAGACGGCATTCACCCAAATTTGGCCGCACAACCTTTCATCGTAGAAGTAATGGAACAAATATTAACTCACATTATCACGCCACCTTTGGCATTAGAGGAACATAAATAACCTATGGACTTTATTTGGATATTCTTTGCGTTCATTTGTGGATTATCGGCAAAATCTGTTAACCTTCCGCCGTCAATTGGCTTTTTAGTTGCTGGTTTTGCTTTGCATTTTTTTGGCTATCAAGCTGATGATAGCTTAACTATTTTAAGTAACTTAGGCATTACCCTAATGTTGTTTACCATAGGGTTAAAACTCAATGTAAAAAGCCTATTTAAAAATGAAGTTTGGCTAGCTAGTTCATTACACACTGTGCTTTGGTTGGTTGTCACTATTAGTGTTATTAAGCTATTTGCTTTACTAACAATTAACTATTTTACCGAATTAGACTTTACCACCGCCATACTTATTGCCTTTGCATTAAGCTTTAGTAGCACGGTATGTGTAATCAAATTACTTGAAGAAAATGGTGAAATGCGAACCAGGCATGGCAAAGTTGCCGTTGGTATCTTAGTGATACAAGATATAGTGGCTGTTGCCTTCTTAGTTTTTGCTACTGGCAAAACGCCATCCCTATGGGCATTAGCTTTATTATCTTTATTTTTTATTCGCCCCATTATTAATAAAATAGTTAATCATGTTGGTCATGGAGAATTAATTCCCTTAACAGGTTTTTTTATCGCTTTAGGTAGTTACGAGCTATTTGAATTGGTCAACATTAAGGGCGGTTTGGGGGCATTGCTCATGGGGATGTTTTTATCCTCACACCCTAAAGCGTCAGAAATAAATAAGTCACTAATGAGCTTTAAAGACTTATTCCTTATTGGCTTCTTTTTATCGATCGGCTTTAGCGCCCTTCCAACATTGGAAATGCTAAATCTAGCTTTATTATTAGTATTACTACTCCCTATTAAGTTTGTATTATTTTTTGGCTTATTGAGCTTAATGAAAGTAAGGTGTAGAACCGCCTATTTGAGTGCTTTGGCATTAAGTAATTTTAGTGAATTTGGATTAATTGTTGCCGCTATTAGCGTCACGAGTGGCTGGCTTACAAATGATTGGCTGGTTATTTTGGCACTTACCGTTGCTATTTCATTTGTTATAACAAATGTACTGTATCGCTTTGCTCATAGCTTTTTTAGTCATTATAAGTATGTATTTCAACGCTTTGAGCGTAGTGAAATACTAGCGGAAGATACTTTCTCTCAACCCACAAATGCCCCCATAGTGATTATAGGTATGGGGCGCGTTGGCATGGGAGCCTATAGGGCAATTTCTGAGTACAGCAGTAAGCAAGCATGGGGATTAGATACTGAGCAAGAAAAAGTAGGTTGGCTGAAACAGCAAGGTGTTCAAGCTTCTTATGGCGATGCCGAAGATGCATTTTTTTGGGAAAAAATTGACCTAACAAAGCTTGAGCTTATTTTATTAGCACTACCTAATGTCGTTGATAGCATGAGTATTACCGAGCAGCTACAAATAGCAGGCTACAAAGGAAAGATTGCTGCCATCGCACGTTATGATGATGAAAGAGCAAAGCTTGAGGCATTTGGTATCGACAAGGTATTCAACTTTTACTCTGAAGCAGGTGTTGGTTTTGCTGATGAAAGTATTGCTTTGATTGATATTAACAATACCTAGCCCTACTTGTTAATATGCTGTTAAAAAACAGTGAGTAGCCAGTGCAAAAAAATATTACTGAAGTTTAGCTTTAGCGGGGAATATTCTCACTAGTGAATTTTATTCCTTTAAAAACAAATAAATAAAAAAATCAAAAATAATTCGCATTTGCAAAAACATCCACTACACTTATTTATACACGTTAAGCAACACAAGTGTGATTGTTGTGATAACTTGTTTAAACCACTCACTCTAGTGGTGATTAAAGTGATGCTCGCGCACTCTTTTTTCTAATTTATTACTAATAATATAAGTTAGGTTTAATATTAATAGTGAATGTTTCTGTTTTCTTATGGTTATGAGTAGTTAATTAGCGCACGGCTCAAACCCCTTTGAGCCATTCCCTTGAGCCCGAATACTTTATTCGGGCTTTTTTTATACAAAAAAAACGTTATAAGTTAAACAAACGGTTAAAATTGTTTGTGGTTAATGTCGCAATAGTTTCTACTGACTGACCTCGGATACTGGCTAAATGTTTCGCTACTTCAACTACAAATGCAGGTTGGTTCTCTTTACCTCGATGCGGCACAGGTGCTAAATAAGGTGCATCCGTTTCAATTAATAATTTATCATCAGGCACTAACTTTGCCACCTCGCGCAAAGCACTGGCATTTTTGAAAGTAACGATACCGGAAAATGAAATATAAAAACCTAAATCTAAAGCTTTTTTTGCCATATCCCAACTTTCAGTAAAACAGTGCAATATGCCCCCTACCTCATCAGCACCTTCAGCAATAAGCAAATCTAGTGTATCTTGTTGTGCTGATCTGGTATGTATGATCAAGGGCTTGTTTAATGCTTTTGCTACCTTAATATGTTTCTTAAAGGAGTCTAACTGCAGAGCTTTAGTTTCAGGCGCATAATGATAATCTAGACCCGTTTCACCGATAGCGATAACTCGCTCTTGATCTGCTAATGTATATAATTGTTGTTCACTTACTTCATCATCTTGATTAAGCGGGTGCATACCACAAGAAAGAAGTACATTGTCAAAGTCTTTCGTCTTTTCAAGCATGGACGGAAAATCTTTTAAGGTAACGCTGACACACAAAAGTTTATCAACCTTTGCTGCTTTGGCTGTCTGTACTACATTAGCTAATTGGTTGTTATAAAGGGATAAATTAAGGCGATCTAAGTGGCAATGGGAATCAATGAACAAGAAGGGGCTCCATAATAGTTACAGCTTCAAAGTTGGTAAAAATAGATACACCAACATAAATTACATGGTTAAGGTTGGCTCTGAAGAACTTAATTGGCGAGCAATAGCTTGCTCAATTTGATTGCGTATTTTATCAGGATCATTAGTAAAACTCACGCCAATTCCTGCTGGTGTACCATTTTGAGCACCTGTAGGTGTTAACCAACAAACCTCCCCCTTAAGAAGCGACGGCTCTAAAGAGTCTGGTAATAAAACATTAAGTTCAACTTCCGCGCCAAGCTCAAACGGCTCTGCGGTTCGAATAAACAGGCCACCTTCTTTTAAAAATGGCATATAAGATACATATAAATCATGCTCTGATTGAAACTCTACATTAATAGGGATCAAACTAGCTCTCCTGCTCTTTAATTTTAGTTTGCTCAATTTCATCACTCATCTTCATGATAAGTTGCTCACAAACAAACTGTTTATTTGCCTGCGTATATGACTTTATTACTTTACACCCATTAATGATGACTTTATAGAGTTGATTCAATACTTGGGCATTTAACTGATCTTGCTTATACGCTAGTTTAGTTAAACCTAGGAGTTGATCTCGTTGTAAAGCAACGGTTATTTGTTCAAGCCAGCGCAGTGAATACTCATTATTTAATAATTGCTGTAACAACAAGTGCTCACCTTGCTGATAATAAAGAAAGTTTAAATATGTTTGTTTAAAATGCTGAAATTCATCATTTACTGTTTGATCAGTTAACTCAGGAAGTTGAGTTAGATTAACAAAGCTCGCATGCTGACTTCCCTTATAATGACTTTCTAGGCTAGCTCCCGATAGTTCGGCAAGTTTTTCTATAAGGGCTTTGCCAACTACCGGTCTGATACTTAACACTCTTGCTCTACTGACTATGGTCGGTAATAACCTCTCTACATCATCAGTTAATAACACAATAATACTATTATTTGTTGGCTCCTCCAACGTTTTCAGTAATGCATTAGCTGCCGCTACCGTCATTGTTTCGGCATGGTAAATTAGCACCGTTTTATAAGTGCCAAGTTGAGCTGTTTTTTGTAGGAAACTATTGGCGTAGCGAATTTCATCAACACCTAAACTCGTTTTTTCTCCAATTACATTTAGATGATCGGGTAAGGTATCACTGCGCTCAAGCAAACAGGTTTTACACTGACCGCAAGCATGTAATGGTTCTCCTTGTGCTTGCACAGGTTTTTGGCAGGCTAATAATTTAATTAGCCACTGGGCAAGTTGCAATTTGCCAGAGCCTTCAACGCCAGTGATTAATATTGCATGAGGTAAAATATGCTGACTAAACTGTTGGCTTAACCGTTGTTGATGCTCAATTAACCAAGGTTTCATCTTAAGTATGCTTCGCTAGTAAGGAATCAATAATGGTAATTACATCAGCTAAAACAGTTTCTTTTGACTGAGCAGCGTCAATCACTTTAAACTTTTCAGGCGACTGCTTTGCCTGCATTAAATAGCCATTTCTAGCTTTTATTAAAAACTCTGCTTTCTCATCTTCTAAACGATCCAGACCTTCACCTCGGCTGTGCACTCTTTTCAAGCCTTCGTTGGGATCTAAGTCTAAGACAATATTCATTTCTGGGCTAAAACCCGCTAAAGCTAAATCGTTTATCTTAATAATGGTATCTAAATCAATACCTCTAGCGTAATGCTGAAAACTAAAAGTGGCAGCATCAAACCTATCCGAGATAACTATTTTGCCTTTAGCCAAAGCTGGTATTATTTTTTCTTTAATATGCTGAGCACGTCCAGCGCCAAAAAGCATTAACTCTGTCATAAAAGACATTTCAGGCGTAGAGGGATCTAAAATAACATCCCTAATTTTTTCACCTATCGGTGTACCGCCAGGCTCTCTCGTGAGTAGTACATCAAAACCTTTTGAGGCTAGGTATTTTTCAACCCCCTTAATAACGGTTGTTTTACCCGCGCCATTACTGCCATCGAAAACAACCATAAAGCCTTTATTCATATTTTTCTCATTTATTTTAATTTCCCCTCTGGAGTATATTGACAATAATATATAGCTTTTAAACTAACAACAATACTATGTTGAAATTGATTTGCTTAAGTACTTGGCTGCCAAGTGCTTCCAAGTTTAGTTACTTTTCTCTGTAGCCAAAAACCTTCTAACCGCGGCATTATGCTCAGCAAGTGTTTTACTAAAAACATGCTTGCCATTACCTCCGCTAACAAAATAGTAGTAATCACTCGTTGCAGGGTTAAGGGCTGCTTTAATGGCGGGCAATCCAGGCATTGCAATAGGCGTTGGCGGTAAGCCATTAATTCTATAGGTATTGTAAGGATTTTTTTCCCGTAAGTGAGCACGGGTTATATCGCCTTGATAACGTTCGCCTAAACCGTAAATAATAGTTGGATCAGTTTGCAGACGCATTTTTTTGGCTAAGCGATTAATAAAAACTGAGGCTATAATCCCCTGCTCGGGTAAATAACTGGTTTCTTTTTCTATAATTGAAGCCATGATCAACGCTTGATATGGCGTTTTATAAGGCAAATTATCAATTCTTTGCTGCCATAAATCATGTAAGGCTTTTTTCATTTTAACATGAGCACGTTTTAATAGCTGAAAATCAGCAGTGCCTTGGGTAAACGCATAGGTTTCAGGAAAAAACCATCCTTCAGGGTTAGCTTCTTTAATAGCTAAACGTTGGGCTATTTGCGCTGGTGTTAAGGAAGTTAAGGTTTGTGTCAGCTGTGGTTGTTGTTTTAATTGTGCTAACCATTGTTTAAAGCTTGATCCTTCAACAAAAGTTAACTGAAATTGATGCTCTTTACCACTTGATAACTGTGTCAACAGACCTTGCAAGCTACAATTAAGAGGTATTTGATAAGTTCCCGCCTTGATTTGTACTTTTTTGGGATATAATCGCGCGTAAGCACGAAGCCAAAAACGATTTTCAATCCAGCCTTTATTAACGAGTTTCTTGGCAAAAGAGCTTACAGAACTGCCTTTATCAACAGTTAGCAACTGTGCTTGATTAAATGCTAAAGGCTGTTGTAGTTGTTTTTCTAATAATAGAAAAAAACTGATCATGATTAGAGCTAAAGTCACTAGACAAATAAGCAATACTTTTTGAACGACAGCTTTATTCATGATGATTTACTTCTTGCTTCATAGTTTCACACACGCTTTGTACCGGCCCTATGTTCAATGCTTTGCCATTAAAAGTGTTAACGGGCAAAACGCCCATCACACAATTACAGATAAGCATTGCCTGTGCTTTAGCGACATCAGCTAAGCTAACAGGCTTGATAATGGTTTCGGGGTAGCGCTGTAATAGTGCTTGACGCATAATACCATTAACACCACTTTGACTGACATCTGGCGTATATAATTGTCTATCAATGGAAAAAAACACGTTAGCGCTTATCGCTTCTATCACGTCATCATTAATATTAGTCACCAGTAAGTCATCATATCCCCTATTTGATAACTCTTGTCGTAATAATACTTGCTCAAGGCGATTTAAATGCTTTAAACCCGCAAGCATAGGGTTGAGCCCTAGTTGCTGTTTACTAAGCCCTAGTGTAATCCCTGTATTAGCCAGTTCATCATAGTGGCGGGGGTAATCATAAATCATGATGATTAAATCATGTTTATTGCTCTTTGAGCGCGCATAACCGCGTCCACCAATACTTGCTGTGATGATAACTTTGAGTACAGCTAATGAATAGTTGCTTGCCACAGTGCTAAGTTGGTTAACTAATTCTGCTCGCGAGGGAGTCGTAATGCCGAGCTTTTCACAGCCTAAAAATAACCGTTCAATATGTGCCGTTAAATATTGAATATTGCCATGTAAGATTTTTGCCGTGGTAAATAGACCATCGCCATAGGACAAACCGCGATTTTCTATATCGATATGATTTTGTTGTATTCCATTAACCGAGCAAAACTTCATAGTGGCATCACGTTATAAATAAAAAGAATAAAAAAGCCTGAAGACTTTTGCAAAAATGCTAAGTATTCAGGCTTACTATTTTGTCGGTCGGGGTTTAGTCAGTCAACTTAAATTTTCTTAAAGATCAACGACCCATTTGTGCCACCAAAACCAAATGAATTACACAAAACATAATCTAAATGGATATCACGAGCAGCACCACGGATATAGTCTAAATCACACCCTTCATCTGGATTATCTAAGTTTATTGTTGGTGGTACAGTGCCATCGACTAAGGCTTGAATGCTGAAAATAGCTTCAATCGCTCCAGCTGCACCTAATAAATGCCCTGTCATCGATTTAGTTGACCCCATCAATACATTATATGCATCAGCGCCAAAAATTGATTTCACTGCATTAGTTTCAGCAATATCGCCAGCAGGAGTAGACGTACCATGAGCGTTAATATAGCTAACTTGGTTTGGATTTAATTTAGCGTCATTAAGTGCATTAGCCATTGCGCGAGCAGCTCCTGCGCCATCAGCCGGTGGAGAAGTCATATGATATGCATCGCCACTCATGCCAAAACCAACGAGCTCCGCATAAATTTTTGCGCCACGGGCTTTGGCGTGTTCGTACTCTTCGACAACAACAACACCAGCACCATCACCTAAAACAAAACCATCTCTGTCTTTGTCCCACGGACGGGAAGCTGCTTGCGGATCATCATTACGCCTTGATAGAGCGCGCGCAGCACCAAAGCCACCCAGACCTAATGTAGTTGACGCTTTTTCCGCGCCACCAGCAACCATAGCATCAGCATCACCGTATGCGATCATACGAGCTGCATGACCGATATTATGCACGCCACTAGTACATGCGGTAGTAATAGAAATATTTGGACCTTGTAAACCAAACATAATGGACAGGTGGCCTGAAATCATATTGATAATAGTTGAAGGAACAAAAAATGGTGATAATTTCTTAGGGCTACCTGTTTTCAGCATTTTTTCATGGTTTTGCTCAATTAAGCCTAAACCACCAATACCAGAGCCAACAGCAACACCAATGCGCGGCGCATTTTCATCATTCACTTCAAGACCTGAGTCTTTAATTGCTTGCACACCAGCAGCAACACCATATTGAATAAAAAGATCCATTTTTTTGGCTTCTTTTCTTTCCATATAGTTTTGAGCATCAAAGTCTTTTACCAAACCGGCAAATTTGGTGGTGTACTCTGATGTATCAAAATGTTCAATATTACTGATACCGCTTTTACCAAGCAGTAAGTTTTCCCAAGTTGCCTCAGGTGTATTGCCTAATGGACTAAGCATACCAAGACCGGTTACAACAACACGTCTCATTGTGTCCTACCCCTTAAAAAATTAAATAGGAGATATAAAAAAAGCGGTCACTTAAATGATAAGTATACCGCCCTTTTTCAATTATATTTTTCAATTACGTTTACAACGTAACTAATAATTACTTTTCAGTAATTACTGGTTAGCAGTAACGTAGTCGATAGCCGCTTGAACTGTAGTGATTTTTTCAGCTTCTTCGTCAGGAATCTCAGTATCAAATTCTTCTTCTAACG
>ERZ1048872.1397-NODE-1397-length-20294-cov-11.466772_pt1 | contig 20294 bp, 19 predicted proteins | sample MGYA00383100_ERZ1048872 | MGnify/ENA primary metagenome ERZ1048872 (study PRJEB29581, sample SAMEA5548370) | metagenome | biome: marine; feature: coastal; material: water | depth 50 m | study: Short-term variability in the microbial, nano- and picoplankton...
ACTACACGGGTACAACGCAGTTTTCACAAGCTTTCGCCGTCAAGTCGCAGTCTCAGGACGGTACACCAGAAGGTGACCTGGTTGGTGTCGACATCGGGGACGATGGTCTGGTTGTGGCATCCTATTCGAATGGTTCGCAGAACTCACTTGGAAAGATTGTGTTAGTGACCTTCCCGAGTAATGAGGGTTTGCGTCAAAACGGGGACAGTTCCTATCTGGCGTCCGCGAAGTCGGGTGCGGCGACCTTCGGTGAGGCAGGTACTGCTGGATTCGGTACGATTAGAGCTGGTGCCCGTGAGCGTTCAAACGTCGATCTAACGACAGAGTTGGTTGGTTTGATTACTGCGCAACGAAACTTCCAGGCGAACGCTAAAGCGATTGAAACGTCGTCTGCATTAACTTCTACCATTATTAATATTAGAGCCTAAATTTGGTTGGCGCTTGAGAGTTTTGATATATGGATAAAGGGATATATACAGCTTTAAGCTCTATTAAAGCTGACAGGCTGAAGCAGGGCAACTCGATACATGATGTGTCTAATGTTTCAACGATCGGGTTTAAGAAAGCATTCGAAACCAATATCACTACTTATCGGGTAGACGTTCCTGGCGCTTTAACCTCGAGGTATTTCAGAACGGCTGATTACCTCGGCAAAGTGAATCTCGAACCAGGTACGCGAATTGCGACTGATAACGACCTTGACATCTTTATAGAAGGGCAAGGTGTGTTGGGCGTTTTTAATGATTCAGGGGAGTTAGCGTTTACCAGAAGAGGAGATTTGAGAATTGACTCTCAAGATCGATTGGTCAACGGAGAAAATAGAATCATCTCTTCGGAGGATGGCGGAGATATAACGTTAGAGGAAGGGTTTCTATACAAGATTTCTAAAGAGGGTGTCATCTATGGTTCTAACCCTGAAGAAGAAATCGCGGAGGAAGTTGAATTCGGCAGATTACTTCTCCGAGACGCTAGCAACGTTACTTTAGAAAAAATGGAAGATGGCCTGTTTAAAGTGCTTGGTGAGTTGCCCGGAGATTTTGTTGGCGGGGAAAACACAATATATGTAACTGATCATGCTTTAGAGGGAAGTTCGGTCAAAACCTTTGACGTGCTTGCTCAAATGATCGAGTTAGAAAGATCGTACGAAATGAAAATAAATATCGTGAAAACCCTATCAGAACTCGGTGAGAGTTCAAATTCATTAATGAGAGTTACCTAAGGACAAGATATGGACGCTTCACTATGGGTTGCTAAGACTGGTTTGAACGCTCAGCAGACTAGAATGACTGTGATTTCAAATAATTTGGCAAACGTCAACACGACAGGGTTTAAGAGAGATCGCCCGGTGTTCGAAGATTTGCTTTATCAAAATATTCGTCAAGCAGGTGGGCAGACTGGCGCAGATACTAACGCAGCGACTGGGTTCATGTTAGGTACTGGAACGCGCATTGTTGCTACAGAGAAAATTCAAAGTCAGGGCAACATGATGTCTACCGAGAACGCCTTGGACCTAGCCGTCGAGGGTCCCGGTTTTTTCCAGATTGTGCAACCTGACGGTACCATCGCCTATACCCGGGACGGCGGATTCAAATTATCACAAGAAGGCGAGCTCGTAACGCCGTCGGGATTGTTGCTTCAACCCCAGATTCTTGTGCCACCAGAAGCAGCATCAATCACGATCGGTACAGACGGGATTGTGAGCGCTGAACTGGCAAATGGCGGCGGAAATCAGCAGTTAGGCCAGATCCAGATTGCTCGTTTTGTTAATGGCGCCGGATTAGAGGCCATGGGGCAGAACTTATTCCGAGAGACAACCGCGAGCGGCGCTCCCTTGATTCTGGTACCAGGAGAGCAGGGTGCAGGAGAGATTGCGCAAGGAATGTTGGAAGCTTCAAACGTAAATGTTGTTGAGGAATTGGTCAACATGATTGAAACGCAACGAGCTTATGAAATTAATTCGAAAGCGATTAGCTCTGTTGATTCGATGCTGAGATTCTTGAACCAGAACTTATAAGGATTGGGCTAATGCCTATTTGTTATCTGCTATTTTTTGTTTTGTTGCTTGCTGGTTGTAGCAGTGTGGGACCGGAGAATTCCTCATATGAGTCCTCGCTTGTGAAGGCAATGCCGGTCTTTGAATACGAGGAGCGGCCAAAAACTGGATCCATTTTTAGAGATCAGTCATCGAGTCGATCGTTTGGTTTTCGAAAACGTTTCGAGTTGGGCGACATCATAACTGTAGTGTTAGATGAAAGTACGCAGGCCCAAAGAAGTAGTGGCATAAATACCACCAAGGAAGTGACGAACTCACCGCTAAGTCAATTACAAAAAGTCTTTGGTAACAGCTTGCCAATTAACGCCTCTAGAACAACGCAAATAAAACGGGGTTTAAAAGGGCTTGATTTTGGCGATTTATCAAGGTCGGACAAAGGGGTCGGAACAGCGGACCAAGCCGCGAGTTTGAGTGGGGCGATTGCAGTGATAGTCACCCACCTTTTGCCCAACGGTAGCATGTTTATAGAAGGTAAAAAGGAGCTTGTGCTAAGCGAAGGCAGTGAAGAGATTTTTATCAGCGGCATCATCACGCCGAAAGATATTCAACCGGATAACACCGTGCTGTCTTCAAGGATTGCGCAAGCAAACATTACTTATAGAGGACGAGGTGATCTTGCTGATGTAGCCACTGCTAACTGGGGCTCGAAGTTCTTTAACAAATTATGGCCATTTTAATCATGACTATCAGATCATTGCTGTTTATTTTCGCGCTAGCTTTTGTCCAAGAAGCGGCCGCTGATCGCATAAAAGATCTTACGAGCGTTGCTGGTGTCCGATCTAACCAGTTGATCGGGTACGGTTTGGTCGTCGGTCTTAGTGGCACTGGCGATAGAGATAAAATCAGTTTTACGGCGCAGAGCCTGAAAACCACATTGGATAGGTTAGGTGTTGGCGTTGATGGTCCAATTTCAAACTACGACCTATACCAACGGGGCATTGCGAGCTTAGCCTACGATAAAACAAAATTAGACAACGTAGCGTCGGTCATCGTAACCGCGACGCTTCCACCATTTACGAAACCTGGACAAGTGATAGACGTCAATGTTGCCGCAATTGGACTTGCCTCCAGTTTGAGAGGCGGCAATCTAATACTGACGGAGCTCCGTGGTGCTGATGGAGAGATTTACGGGTTAGCGCAAGGTTCTCTCACTGTCTCTGGAATAGAGGTGTCGGCTGCAGGCTCTGAAGTGACCGTAGGGGTGCCAACCGCCGGCCGTATTCCTGGAGGCGCGATTATTGAGAGAGAAGTTGAAACGCCCTTTGGTGAAGATGAATATTTGGTTTTGCTCTGCAACCAAAACGATTTCACGACAGCGACAGCGATATCTGACGAAATTAATCAACAATTTGGCGATGGTACAGCAACAGCAATAGATGGCACTTCGATTGCGGTAATTGCACCTGAAACGCTAGGTGAACGCGTGTCTTTTCTCAGCTTAATCGAAAATCTAGAAGTGATACCGGGTGAGCCGAAGGCTCGAGTTGTCGTTAATTCCCGAACCGGCACGGTGGTAATCAACAGAACGGTGAGAGTAACGGCAGCGGCAGTAACCCACGGGCAGTTATCTGTCACAGTTTCGGCAACCAATGAGGTCAGCCAACCCCCAGCTGGCATTCTGGGGGGCGGGCAAGGTGAGACCGTGCCTGTTCAGAATGTCGAAATTACCGTTTCAGACGAAGCAAGACCGATGTTTGTTTTTCAACCTGGCGTAAACCTCAGGGATATTGTTGACGCTGTAAACGAGGTAGGAGCAACCCCATCATCACTGATTGCGATTCTCGACGCGCTGAAGAGCTCTGGTAGCTTGAGAGCGGAATTGATCGTTTTGTAGGATGGCCTTTTATGAGTAGCGCAATTTCTTCCACTCTAGATAGTTCAGCACTTGCTCAGCTGAAGTTTGATGCTGCGGTTGACCCAGCGGCTGAGGCCAAACAGGTAAGTCAGCAGTTTGAGGCTATCTTCATTAATCAACTTCTACAGTCCATGCGGAAGGCGACAATTAAATCGGACCTGTTTCAGTCGGACGCAAACAAAACCTACGAGTCTTTATTTGACCAAGAAATAGCTAATCAAATTTCCAGTGGGCAAGGCATTGGCCTAGCGCAGGCCATCGAGAGACAATTGTTTGAAATGCAGTCCGGTACATCGAAGAGTCCTTCAGTCAATGACGCGCTGAACAATTCACCGAATAAGTCACCGAACAATTCACTGAATGCTTACAGGGCATCCTCGTTGTCATTACCGTTGACCGGTAGATCCAAATGACGGATTTACTTTCAATTGGTGCAAGCGCACTCAAGACTAATCAGTCAGCGCTGGCAATCGTTAGCAATAACATTGCGAACGTAAACACTGAGGGCTATGTTCGGCAAGAACTCGATGTTAAAGAGAATCTGCCGACAAAAACCGGGCTTGTATACCTTGGCTCTGGTGCCGTTGCTACTGGGGTGAGGCGTGCATATGATAGCTTTGTCGAGTCTTCTGTTCGGTCCAGTTCAAGCGATCTTGCAGCGCAAGCGCCATTAATAGAATACTCAAATCGGATGATTGATATCTTAGGCGATCAGAGTGCGAGCCTGTCTCCAGCCTTAAGTGATTTCTTTAACGGTATTAAAGAGTTGAGTCTGGATCCTTCTTCCGAGCTCCGCCGAGATACAGCACTTTCTGACGCGAAGGGATTGGCCAGTCGATTTAACGAATTAAGTAGCCAGTTGAAGTTAATTGACGATGAAACTAAAAATCAGCTGGACTACAAGGTCAACGAATTTAACGCGCTAGCAGATCAGCTTGCGGTGATAAATCAAAAACTTGTGAAACAATCGGATCTTTCGCGACAAGCCCCAGATTTGCTCAATTCTAGAGATCAAGTGCTAGTCGAGTTGTCGCAGCGCTTTCGTATTTCTGTAGAGCAAGCGGCTAATGGCGTGGTTTCTGTTTCAATTGGAAAGAATGCCAACGGCGTAAAGGTCGTTGATGGTACGTCGGCGAAGCAATTGGGCGTTGAGTACAAAACCACGACGTCTCCTCATGAAGCGGTGATGGTGCTTGACCCCTATGGTGATCGTCACGATTTAACGGGTTTAACCGGCGTTGGAGGTGAGCTAGGTGGATTGCTACAATTCCGCACCAGCATATTGGTACCCGCTGTAGACAACCTCAATTTGTTAGCAAGCACGGTTTCAAACGAAGTCAATTTAGTACTTTCTGGCGGCATGGATGTTTATGGCAATAAGGGCGAAGCCTTATTTGATACCCCGCTAGTTTTTGCCAGAGATGTCACAAAAACGGCTGCTAACCTCGGTGTCTCCATCGAAGTCACGGAAAAGAAATCTGAGAATAGCCACAGCCTGGAACTGATCTTTGATAAACAAAATGATCGCTGGCTGATTAATGATCAGAATACCGGTCAAAAATTTGCGAGCCCGAATGCCAGAACGATGACAATCAATGGGCTGCGTTTAGGTATCACGGGTGATATTCAGGACGGCGATAGGATCACTATCAGTGCTTCATCCTCGGCGGCAGAAAGTATGCGGGTCGTGATGACAGACCCCAACAAATTGGCGGCTGGTGATCTATATGGCATGACATTTGGCGCAGAGAATTCAGGTTCGGCCCGGGCCACCGTGGAGTATTCGCAACCGGCTCAGACGTCGCTGGTCAAACGGATACAAGAGACGCTGGTGAATAATCTTAATGCGGCTGCAGCGATGAGCGTCAGCCCCAATAACTTTGAGCCTCAAGTTTCTATTCCTGCTGGCACCAGTAACGTTACTTTGACCTTGTCAAAGGAATATCCCACGAACGCAGAAATGCAGATATTCACCCGTGAAGGACAACACCTATTTGGTTCGGCGGGCATTACCGCCGGTCAACTTTCTCTAATGTTGAACGAGAATAACGGTTTTGATGCTGGCGCTTCTTACTCGGCTCAGCATTTGAATGCTGACCAAAGCTATTTGGGAAAGCCCTGGAGAATGGGATCTATTAGCCAATCGGTGTCCGAATTAAATGACCAAGGCGTCGCGATTGTAAAACAAGAGGCGGTTATACAGTCCAGTGCTTTGCCTGAAAGAAGTAATCTCTCAGGGTCTACTATAAACATTGTTGATCAAGGTGATCTAAAGTTAAACGGCAAGGCGTTGTCGGCATTGCCGCTGGCAAACAATACGTCGCTTACCTCTGCAGCAGTCGTTAGCTGGCTGAATACAAACATTTCTACCCACGGTTTAGATCTCGTGGCGAAAGCTGAAAATGTGATTGAAATCTCTGCGCAAGATATAGATCTTAATGCGAGTTCACTTTCCATTAACGGATCCAGCATAAACCTTCCGTCGCCAATGAATTCACTCGTTGATTTGGTGAATGCGATTAATCAGTCAACCGGCGACACGAATGTTGAAGCCATTATAGGCGTCAATAATTCACTCAGGTTGCAAAATACGGTTGGTAACGAGGCCGCTAGTATTACGTTGAATTCGCCCGCGAGTGTGTTTAAGAGTCTTGCAGGAGAAGTCAGAGCCGCAATAAAAATAGAAGCGACCAGAGCGGGTGGGGATAGCAGCCAAAAAGAAGTTGCCTTAACGCTTGCGAGCCAGGGGACCAGTTCAGATCTTGCTGCTTTGGGCTTTTCAAGCTCTCTGTATGTAGATGATGTCTTGTCAGAGGATCTGATTGTTTTTGTCACGGGTGCAACTACTGCATCTGCTACTTTAAATGCTGAATACGCGGCAGGTGAGCTTGACCCGTTAGAGCTGAGAAACAGCATCACAAATTTTGAGTTTATTAGTGACACCCAGTACCAAATTTCAGATGAAGCTACCGGCACGATTTTAGCGACGCGTGATTATGTGTCTGGTCAAGACTTACAATATCAGTCGATAAAAGTGCAGATTGAAGGGGCACCTAAGAAGGGCGACACCTTTAGCGTCGACGGCAACCAAAACGGTGTCGGTAGTAACGAGAATGCCATCAGATTGACTTCACTAGAGGCAAAAAAGATTTTTGGTGCTAGCCAAAATTTTCACGAAGGATACCTTTCAATTCTGACGTCGGCTGGTAACACATCGAGACTCGCTGAAGTGGCCAAACAGGCGCTTGAAATTGTCTATGATCAGGCAGTACAAGCAAAAGATGAGCGATCTGGGGTCAATTTGGACGAGGAGGCCGCTAACCTCATTAGGTATCAACAGGCTTACCAAGCTTCTGCAAGATTAATGCAAACAGCAAACCAAATGTTTGACGCACTGCTCAGGATATGAGGTAAGCCATGAAAATTTCAAGTTCCTACTTGTATAACCGGTCATTGCAAAACATACAGACGGCGCAGAGTGATGTTGCGAAGACGCGCGAACAGATAGCGACCGGTAAAAGTTTAGTCCGCCCAAGTGATGACACCAGTAAATTGCGTAATATTGAGATGTTGGAGTCTCAAGTCAGGAAGCTAGACTCTTTTGATCGTAATGCAGCCTATTTGGAAGATCGGTATGGTCTTGAAGAAACCGTATTGAGTTCGGCGAGTGATATTCTTATCAGAGTCAAAGAGCTAGCCATTCAGGCTGCGAATGATACCTTGTCTGTCGCGGACCGGGACATTATTGCCGTCGAGGTAAGCAGTTTGCGCGACGAAATATTGTCAATTGCGAATACGAGGGATGTTGAAGGTAACTATATTTTTGGTGGTGGAAAGACTGATACGCAAGCCTTTGTTAAGAGTAACGTGACGGGGAAGGTCAGTTATCAAGGGGATAATAGAGAAACCAGTATTGCCATTAGCAACGAGAGAGCGTTAACAAAAAACAGGGACGGCACGACAATATTTCAAACAGCGCCCAGACAGACGCAAACCTTCACATTAAATGGGCTCGCTGATGACGGTAAATTCAACTTTAAAGTAGGTTCGGCCGTTATTGAGTTTTCTATATCTGCGAGTGACTCAGTTGAAACTGTCCGGTCAGCGATAGAGCAATCGTTAGAGTTTTCTGGCGTATCCGGCACAGCGCAAGCTGTTACTGAGGACGGTGTTACAAGTTATAGCATAACGCTGACAGGTGTTAATTCTAACGCCAGTAATGGAGTGCCTGTGACAGCGACTTCGCCAGACTCGAACCCACTCACTGTGGCATTGAGCGAATCTGAGACCCAAAGCGTCAGTTTTTTTGACGTGCTAGATGACCTGGTATCTGGCCTTTCCGAAAATAAGCGCGGTGAGATAGGCCGATCAGTCAGTGAATTAAGCGCCTTGCAAGAAAGACTCTCGATCAATGTTGGTCAGGTAGGCTCGAGTCTTAACAATTTGGAGCGGCAAGTGGATATAAACGCTTCAATAAGATTGCGAATCGATGAGTTACTTTCGACAGAGAAGGACCTCGATTATGCTAAGGCTGTTACTCAATTCAACGCAGAAATTGTGCGGCTAGAGGCGACTCAGGCAAGCTTTGCAAAGATTTCGCAGTTATCTCTATTTGAATATCTCTAATAGAGAGTCTGCTTTCGCGAGTTGTCAGCTGTCCCGTCGATATCACGGGTAGCATAAGAACTAACGTTTTCGATCGGCTTTAATAATGTTTTGACGGCTTTTTCAAGCTCTTCAACCAGTACGATAAGCTCTTCAAAGTCTTCAGCGATAGGGAGTGCAAGGTTGTTTTGCAGCGTTTCCTCGATATAAGCAAACAGATCATCCATATGGCTGATGATGCTTGGCACAGGTAACGAAGATAAATTCGTGTATAGCAGCCGCGACAGATTTACAGAATGTTTAGTCGAGGGCGTGCACCGTTCAAGGTTGAGGTTTCTGGCCTGCCTCAGAGCAGTTTTCAGACTATGTATCAGCGACTCAAAGAGAAAACCCATTTCTTGGTTATTCTCTGATCCGAATTTCTCGATATCTATTGTTAGTTTACGTATGTGTTGCATAGTCAAGAAACCGGATCTCTACAGCAACCTAATCGGCAACTTAAGGATTTTCTTTAGTTTTTCCACCAACAGAACACTGCTGATATGCTGATTTCCAACATTGCTCGGCTGATGCCTCGATTTCCAAGACAATATCGTCGTCAATTTGGAATTTAAGGAATTCTGCCAAATTTGCGGCATCTGAATAGCCATCTCGAGAGGCGACGCTTGCCCATAATAGTGCTGTCTTGAGTTCCGTATTACTGTCGTCACTGAACATCGAGCCAAAATTAGCAAACGTGCCCTTTTCTTCCTTTTTGCCCTCACCGGAGGCAAGCATGTAAGCAAACATATATTGGCCGCTAATATCTCCTCGTCGAGCAGCTTTCTGAAAGTGCGCGCGCGCTCTGGCAGGGTTTTTCTGAGTGTCGTTTCCCTCATAGTAGATCAATCCCAACATATAGTGAGAAGGGCCGAGGTCCTGATCTGACGCCTTGGTGAACCAGCGTTTTGCAATGGTCATGTTTTTTTCAACGCCATACCCCTGATAGTTCAGCATGCCAAGGTTATGTTGCGCCTCTGGCAGATCCTGGTTTGCTGAACGTGTGTACCAACTGATTGCCGTGGCGTAGTTTCGTTTGACCCCGAGTCCTTTTTGGTACAAAAAACCAATATTGTTTTGTGCCTCAGCGATGCCCTGCTCAGCTAAAGGTTTAAATGCTCTGAACGCCGTTGAATAATGTTGCCTATCAATCGCATTCAATCCTGCGACAAAGGCCTCTGCGTAAACTGCTGGAGTTGAAAACATGAACCAAGAAAAAATGATGCCGCTGAGTGTTAGTCGTCTACTCATCTATTTTATGATCCTCAATATTTAGTGTAGGAGGGCTGATCAGACCTTAAGGAATCCTCGATATCGAGAATTTTCTTAAATAAGTCTCCCTCGTTAATCGCGCCTGTTAATTTCTCCCCCTCAAGGATAGGAATACTTTCACCGACGAACTCAGATGCTATTTCCAATGCTTCAGTAAGCGGTTGGCTAACGGTCAGGTTTAAAGGCTCTCGATCAAGATGATCAAGATAATGCGTGTCTTCCAGAAGATTATGAATAGATAACTTCCCGATCAAGTGTTGTTCATCATCGACGATATAAGCTTCCGTCATCTGGAGCGCCTTCAATGACGCCAAAATTACGCTGGATTCTGTTTCTGGAGAGAAACATAGATACTCGCTACTCTCCAACTCGCCGACAGATATTTGCGTCATATGAATATATTCTCGTCCTCTTCTCAAGTCTACGCCGCGATCTAACAGTTGCCTGTCGAAAAAGGAGAGGCCAAATAATGCATAGGTAATTGAAGAGGACAAGGTGACTGAGAGCAGAGCCATCAACCCAAATTCGTAGGAGCCTGTCAATTCAACAACGATGAGCACTACCGTGATGGGGGCCCCGATCACTGATGAACCCACTGCGGCCATCGACGCAATGCTAATAATACTTATATAGTCCGCGGGAAGCCCAATTTGAATAAGAAGTCCCGATAATACGCCGCCGACAGCCGCACCGATGAAGAGTGCCGGGCCAAAGACACCCCCGAAGAAACCAAAACCGATGCACATCGCGGTCATTAGTATCTTACCGAACAGGATGACCAATAGAAATTCTATACTGAAGGCTGCATTAATGATTTGGTTTATCTGGGCGCCCCCTAGACCCAAGACCTCAGGTATGAAGGTTCCGATGGTGCCACCGACTACTGCGGTAAAGAGAATGAGAGAAGTAAAACTAAATTTTGATTGCGCGGATATGTTTTGGAATTTTCTTAACGTCATCATGTAGAGGATAGCCGCGGTGGAACATAAAGGTGCAAAAATGATGACAAATGGCACAACTGATGCGAGTTCAAGTTCAGGCGTTGGCACAGTAAATGCGAGATTAGATTCAAAAAGATACTGGTTGAATGCCGAGGCAACGATGGACGAGACAGAAATAGGTGCAACAGCACCGATAGAAAATCTTCTTAGTAGCGCTTCATGGGCAAAAATAATGCCTGCGATGGGGGCATTAAACCCAGCTGAAATAGCTGCTGCGACACCACAGGCGATCAGCACGTCTTTTGAAATAGTTGTTCTTGTGAGTTTTGATATGAGTGTTGATAGCGTAGCGCCAAAATGTACCAAAGGGCCGTACTGGCCAACGGATGCGCCGCCGCCGGCAGAAATGAAGGCGGCTAGCGTAGAACCTAAACCGATTTTTACGTCAACGCCTATTTTGGGCTGTTGCAAAGCGTAAATGCTATCCGCGGGTCCAGACCACTTGGTGACGCCCAGGGTCTTGCGGACAATAATGATAAGAACAGCGGCAACTAACATCGCGGGAATAGGTAATAGGGAAAAACTTTGCCCTGAAAGCGAGAATGAAAACATGTCAATTGATGCTTGAAAACTCAATAGATAGCGTGCGCCTTCTACAAAAAGCTGCGCCGTTACAGCTACCAGTGCGCCAATAATAGTGGCGAAAAATGCTTGAGTAATAAGGTTGGAAAAAAACTCTTTGCGCGGCATGCCATTTCTCCTTATTTTCTGCTTTGTGTTTTTATTTTCGATTCAAATCCCATGCAATCTCGGCCGTCAGTAGATCGAACTTCTATGCTAGGTAGTGTGCTAGATTTAAAACCAAATTTTTTACACTGATAACGATAATTGGGGTCCCAGCTAATTTCAAAGTGACGGCAATTCCAACAGTTGATTTGAGGTGTATTTGGGCCGCTCATTAAACTTTGCGGTCTTTACTAAAAATATGTTTGGATCCTTCAACAAACTCTCTTATTTGTTCTTCCGACATGTCGAGGTTTTTACCAACAAGTTTAATCGCCGCCATTTCTTCCTCTGTAATGAGTCCGTCCTCGAGTGCATCCTTAATCGTGTCTTGAAGTACCTCTCGCCTACGACGCATGTGTTCTGAAAAAGCAGAAGCGAGTATGCCTGACGGCAGCGCAACCATACCGATACCCAAGATGGTCACGAGCGAGCCCAAGATTTGACCCGTGAGTGATATGGGATAGACATCGCCATAACCCACTGTGGTCAAAGCAGCGATAGCCCACCACATGGCTTGAGGAATTGAACCAAACCTGTCTGGTTGAATATCGCGCTCCACTAGATACAGAGCAGAGGCTGCCAGCGTCAGTATGACCATCAGTATGAAAAATATGCCGGAAAGACTCTTTCTTTCTTCATGTAGTACAGTCAGAAGAAGATCAAAAGATGAAAAGTAGCGCGTTAATTTGAACACGCGTAATAGGCGCAATAACCTCAAGAACCTTAAATCCATACCTGGGAAGAGGATTTGCAGTAACGACGGCAAGAATGCAAGCAAGTCAATGATTGCCAGAGGGGTAAACATATATCTTAAGCGCTTACGTGTTGCGGTCTCAAGATCAGTTGTATCGGTACTACTTTCGACCGAAGCCCATAGGCGAAGCATGTATTCGGTCGCAAAAATGATGGTCGAGAGTATCTCTATCCAAAAAAACACCAATCTGTATTCAGCCTCAAGCGAAGCGATAGACTCTAATACAATGCAGGTAACATTGATGCTGATGAGCGAAATGATAAAAATCGAAAAGATCCTCGAAGTCAAATCGTTAGGATCAGTCATTTCTAATATTTGATATATCCGAGCGCGCATAATAAAAATTCGCAAGGGACCAGAGCTGAAGTATAGGCTTTTTTCCCCTATCCACCAATGACTTGATTATTCGGTTTTAGGTTCGGTATTGCTTGTCCGTTATCGTTAGAGATCGATTTAGCGTCGAAAATCATGGGCTTTCAGGGCGGAGGCTTACCGTTTTCGTTATCCGAGCCTCACCTGCCGTCTGTCGGTTTGTTGAGTGCTGAAGGCACAACAGAGATAGTGGAACTCAAAATCGCTGTCGAGAAGCCCGCGCGCAAATCTTTTTTTGTTAGGTTGCTTGCCTAAATATCATGTCAGCATTCAGGCCGAGCGCTTTGCGTTGCAGTCCATGATTCGTTATCTGATCGTTTCCCAGCCCTCTTTTAATTCCGACATTGCTAAGTAAAGTTTTTCAATGGCGATCGAGTCCTTTTCACCGATGGCTTTGAAAAGTGAGGCCGCAATCGCCGTGTAGGTTTCATAGAGCTGTTTTGCTAAGTCGCCGCCTTTTTCAAGATCCAGCACACCTCGCAGGCCGATGACAATTTGCATGGCATGATTCGTCGTTTTAGAAAAGCCTTCGAAATCGTCCTGCTTTAAACTTTCTTGTGACTGTCTTAACAAGCTGCAGCCTTTCTCGAAAAGCAGGGTAATCAGCTGGTGCGAATCCTGAACTTGGGTCTTCGTTTCAATATCGACATTGGTGTATTGCGATAGTGCGGCTCTACGATACATGTTTGGGTCCTTATATTAGTGCCATTTCCTGATTTTGGAGCTGGCTATTTTTTAGGGTTAGGTCAAAATTTAAAACTTCAAAGTACCTACTAAAATTTAGCTTAGGTATTTTGGTGATGCTTTCTTACATGAAAAGTTGTTCTCATCAGAATCGATTTTTTATGCTAACGGGATGTCTCCTCTAGGTATTGACGAAGCATCGCTTTATTTGAAATGTTGGGCGAAGCTACTCCACCATCAGTACTAGCATACGATCTCGCTTTTTCGACAGGCTTCAACAGGACTTTGACGGCTTTTTCTAGTTCTTCGACGAGTATGATTAGCTCCTCAAAGTCTTCGGCGATGGGGAGAGTTAAGTTGCTCTGGAGTGTTTCTTCGATATAGGCAAACAAATCGTCCATATGGTTGGCGATGCTTGGCACGGGCACTGATGATAAGTTTTTGTACAAAAGCCGAGACAGATTGACAGAATGTTTAGTCGAGGGCGTACACCGTGCAAGATTAAGGTTTTTGGCTTGCTTCAGCGCTGTTTTTAAACTGTGCGTCAGAGACTCAAAAAGAAACGCCATTTCTTGATTGTTCTCTGATCCGAACTTCTCAATGTCGCCTTTTAATTTACTTAGATATTGCATAGTCAAGAAACCGGTTTGCTACAATAAGATAATCGGTAATTTTGAGGTTTTCTTTAGGCGTTTGATCAGTAGAATGTCGAGGGCGTGTGGATTTTCTGCGTATGGTTTATCTCGTCTTGGCTTTGATCAGATATACACAGAGAAAGCGTTAGGCTGCAATTGCAAGTGGTTTTGCCTCACCCACAAGAATTGCTATCGCTAACGGCTTTGAATGCAACGTCAAGGCATTAGCAATGCAAACATACACGCGACAGATTGTCAGTTTGGAACCTGGAGCTCAGCTGGTTTTAGTTATCGACCAGTATTTCGATTCTTCTGTTTTGGGCGCGGCCAGTTGAGCTGTCGTTCGATGCGATAGGTTTTGTGTCTGCAAAACCAAGCACGCTGATTCTCTCTTCAGTAACGCCTCCAGCATCCATAAAAAAGTCAGCGACAGCGGCCGCGCGTGCAGCAGAAAGGTCCCAATTCGATTCAAAGCGCTCGCTGAACGCAATTGGAATATTATCAGTATGGCCAGAGACTGTGATCTTGGCGTCGGAACCTTCAAGCGTCTGTGCTACCTGAGACAATGTGGGTAAAAAGTCGGGTCTCAACTCAGCAAAGCCAGAACCAAAGGAACCTTGCGAGGACAGTTGAATGAGGATCTGGTCTCCAATCCGCTCAACATTTGCACGTCCCTGATTGATAGCGGACTTAAGGTCTGCTTTTACTTTCCTTAATTGTTCGTCAATTTTATCGTCTTTTTCTTTCTCTTTAAGCCTATCTTCTTCCAAGTTGCCCGCATCGAAGCTGACCTCTACTTCTGCGGCGATGTACGATTGCGTCTCGGCAATTTTGGCGTAAAGCTCCAACGTCTCCTGATCAATTTGTCCTTTTGTTCTATCACCATCGGTGATTGAATCATTGAGGTTATCTTGATCCTTCTTGACGTTAATGAGGATTTTGCCATCTTCAGTTTTGACTTCGACTTTCCCCTTAGCGATTTCTTTCTTTAGGGCTTGCTTGAGTGTCTCGAGATCGGAATTGTTGTCTTTATCTGATGGGTTTTCAGTAGATTTTAGCTCAACGTCCTGGGGGTCCTGATCTGTTGTTTCCTCTTCAACATTCACAATAATAGAGGGCTGTACTTTTGCTGATTTAAAGTTTTTGGCAATCATGTTTTCAGCTATTGGGGGTTCTACTGACGGGACTTCTCTCTGAACACCCATTGAATCAGCGCGCGAACCCGAGATTACCTTGTAAATAGACGGTTTGTCAGATTCTGTAAATGAAAGGATCAAAACGAAAAACGCCATCAACAGCGTTGCCATGTCTGCAAAAGTCGCCATCCAGGCAGGTGCCATCGATGGGCACTCAGGGCACTTTTTAGGTTTTTCCTTGCTAGGTGGCTGTGGTGTAAGGTCTTCTTCCTCAAGCAGCTCTTCGTTTTGGTTTTCTTCAGCCATCGACGATCACCTCAATCCTTCGATTTTTAGCTCTACCCTCTAAAGTATCGTTGGACGCAATAGGTTTGCTGTCTGCGAAACCGGAAATAGATAGTCTGCCAGGTTCTAGCTCGGTACTTTCAAGAATATAATTGGCAACTGATGCTGAACGTGCTGATGAGAGATCCCAGTTTGATCTAAATCTATCGCTAAAGCCGACGGGAACATTGTCGGTGTGCCCTTCGACCCGGATGATACCGCCCACATCTTTTATCGCAGAACCAACCCTCTGCAATGTTGGTTGAAAAGCCTGCTGAAGATCAGCGCTACCGGAAGAGAAGCTGTCTTGCTGCCCAAGCCGGATGACGATCTTGTCGCCAACGCGCTCTACCTCCGCAAGGCCAGAGCCAATTTCTGAGCTCAAGGCTGATCTGATAACCTTCAGTCGGTCGTCTGTGGCGTCAGACCTTCCCTCGGCATTTTTGTCACCTTCGATTGGCCTCTTAACAGTAAGTGGCGTCGGCATACCTGATTGAACATCAACGATCTTTTTGGCGATTTCTAAAACTTCTTGAGGGACCCTGCCACCAAGCGATTGGCCAGATTCAGCACTGCTGGCGTTGTTGTCAGGTGATAGAAGTTCAACGGTAATTTCGTCGCCTTCTAATTTAACACTAACCTGACCGGCCTCGATCTCTTCGGCGAAAACTTCTTTAACGCTTTCGAAGTCTTGTTCTGTGTCAAAAGAAGCCTCGTTTTCCTCTGTCATCTGTTTGATGTGATCTTTGGTCGGATCTTTTACTTGTTGGCTTTTATTTGGAATAACTGACGCTTCGGCATCGGCGGGCGTGAACTGAGTATTCAGAAGCGTTTCACCTTTAGGAATACTGATCATTGGTACGACCCGCTTTACGCCGAAGGCAACTGCCAGCGACCCGCTAATTTGCTCAAATTTAGGCACGTTAACGTTCGCGAAAGACAGAATGAGTACGAAAAACGCCATCAACAGTGTCGCCATATCGGCGAAAGTAGCCATCCACGGCGGAGCGCCAGCCGGGCATTCAGGGCAATCGGGCTGTTTTTCTTTTTTCGGTGGAGGATCCGAAGGCTCGTTTGTGCCCTCAACGGGTTCCTCTAGCGTTTCGTCAGTAGATTCACTCATAGATCATTGAACCTAGGTGGCCGCTAACTTTTCTCTCTCGGCAGGATTTAATCGGCTTTTGAGTACATCACTCAGTACTCGCGGGTTCATCGTGCCGCGTCTAATCTCGATGACGCCCTCAATAATTAGATTACAGTTATTTTGTTCATTCGCTGAATAGTTATCTAGTTTTTCCGCAAACGGTTTTGCGATGACGTTCGCGATGAACGCGCCGTACAGGGTAGTTAAAAGAGCAATTGCCATTGCCGGCCCGATAGCTTTGGGGTCACTCATGTTTTGTAGCATACCAACCAATCCCACGAGCGTGCCTATCATGCCCATGGCTGGCGCAATATCTGCCCACGATTTGAAAACACCCGATGCTTCTGAGTGGCGATAAGCCATAAGTTCGACATCATTCGTCAGTGAACTCTCGATGACAGACTCATCGGTCCCGTCAACAACCATACTGATGCCCTTCTGAAGATAAGGGTTTTGGATTTCAGCCATTTGCCCTTCAAGCGCAATCGCACCATCTCGTCGAGAAATATTGGCCATTTCGACGATTTGTTCGATCAGTGCACCGGCATCCTCATTTTTATTCAGGATTGTTTTGAGTAAGACCTTAGCCCAAGCATTAATAAATTCAGGCAATGTGGATCTCATCAGTAACACGGCAATAGAGCCGGCAAACACAATGATCACAGATGCAGGGTCGATAAAAGCCGGCAGACCTGCGGCCGAGTCCATGGCCCATGCAATTAATCCCAGCGTTGCAACTAAGCCAACAACGGTTGCTATATCCATAAAAAATGCTCCAGACGAAATAAAACGCAGTTTACGCTAACTGCTAACTATAACAATCGGTCGAATTTGCTTTCTCTTAAACCCCTTTTCTCCTAATCTAGAATTTAATTACCTCAAAGAGACGCAGGTCATGCCAGTAAGAGTGCTAATTTTGATGTTATGTTTTTTGATCCAAGCGTGTGAGAGAAAAGCACCGGTAAGCTGTTCAGTGGTGCTAGATGCCTCAGACTTGCAACATTTTGAGTTGAAGGGCAGAGGCTTAGCTTTTGATACCAAGAACCAAATCGAGTGGTATCAATGTTCCGTGGGGCAGCGTTATAACAAGGATAAATGCGCTGGTGAGGCGATGATTTTGACATGGACTGACGCAGTGACTGCGATTGAAGAAATTAACGAGAAGTCGCAAACCACCTGGCGCCTGCCAAGTTTGGGCGAGCTCAGCAGCCTGAAAGTGGACGGCTGTGCCAATCCGTCAGTAAATCCAAATGTCTTTCCCGGAATATTAGTAGAGAATTACTGGGCTAAAGATAGTAGCCCACATCCAGGCTTTAGATGTGGCATGTATACTTTTTCAGGCGCTACTTCTTGCAGATTGTTTGACAATCTTGAGCGCCCATTCTTGATGGTTCGTGACGCCCAATAATTATTTGACGGCAAGCCAACCTTCTTTGAGTTCGGACATGGCGAGGTAGAGCTTTTCTATAGCGACCTCATCTTTATTTCCGATGGCCTTGAACAGAGACGCAGCGATCGACGTATACGTGTCATAAAGCTGCTTCGCTAAATCACCACCTTTATCGAGATCTAGGACACCTCGTAAACCGATCACAATTTGCATCGCGTGGTCGGTATTTTTGGAAAAGCCTTCAAAATCTCCTTGCTTGAGGTTTTCCTGAGATTGACGCAACAAACTACAGCCCTTTTCGAAGAGCAACGTCACGAGCTGATGCGAATTCTGAACTTGGGTTCTCGTTTCAGCATCGATATTGGTGTACTGTGACAGTGCAGCTTTACGATACATATTATGATCCTTCTTTCTCACACCGCAACCTGATGTCTAGGGTTTTGCCATGTTTTACATGTTAAATCAATTGGATACAAGTATAGTTTCAGGGCAGAATTAGCCATTCATTAAGCTTTTTCGTCGATGAATGTCCCAAGCATCCGGGTAAGGTTTTGCATGAATGTAAGCAGCTCTTCGCTAGGCATTTGTCTGATAGTGTCGCCGGTTTTGTCATCAATGACTTTTATAACGTCTGTGCCCGTGACCTCATCACGTGTAAAAGACACTGAGCGATGTCTGAGATCCATCATGACCTGAATCTGGTCAATGGCCTTTGTCACCGCTGTTTCAGGATTTTGATTTTCGTTGACTGCGCTCTCTGATTTCCCACGCGCTGATATTGATTGAGTGGGCTGGATAAGAGTTACCTCCGGCGATGCCGGAGGTCTCCTAACAGAATCGGTGGCTTTGGATACCACCGAGCTAGCGGGGTTTGATGAAATAGTTTCTGTTACCATTTTGTTTACCTACTTAAGATTTAACCTCTTAATAGTTGAAGCACGGTGTCGGTAGACGCATTTGCCTGAGTGAGCATTGACGCTGCTGCTTGTTGCAGAACCTGCGCTTTTGCCAGTTTTGACGTTTCTGCTGCAAAATCTGCATCCGCGATTCTTGATCGAGCGCCAGTGGTATATTCAGTGACTTTCATAAGGTTCGATACAGTGTAATCGAGACGATTTTCTAACGTTCCCAGACCGCCTCGCATAGACGAAACACTTGCTATAGCACCATCAATAACAGCTAACGCGTCCGTTGATGTAATTCTGGTGAGAACGTCGACTTCGCTAATGTTTAGGAGTGGTGCTGCAGTAGAGTTTGCGGCGAAGAAGTTGGGTGCAGAAGCGTGATCAGTGACCTTGAAATCTATGTTTGATGTAAGGCGAATAGCGCCTGCAATGGTCACAGCATCAGTATCTTCCCCGGTTTCAATGACACTGCGTTCAGCTGAGCCTGATGTGTCTAACCCATCAATGCCTACGGCAACAACTTTTAAGTCTGTACTCGCACTCACATTAACGATTTTGATGTCGTTGCCATCTTGATCAGCCAGTAAAATCTTGTAGTCGCTGGTTGCGCTTGCTTGAACCCCAGTAGTGGTTGAGATCGCGTTAATTTTTTGAACGGCATCACTGACATCGCTTGACGATAGTGAAAAAGCGGCGGTCTGGGTGCCATTGATAGAAATTCTCCGGTCCGACCCGCTACCGGTCGAGTAAAATTGCGCGAATGTTCTTGCCTCGGCGGATACCTGTGTCGCGCCGGCCACAGCGTTGATTCGTTGGGCGATCGTTTTCGCCTCTATACCTGCCTCATGCACGATCGTTCTGGAGATACCGTTAGCCTCTAGTGTCAGAGAGTTTGTATTCGTCCCGTTGGCAGGCGCGGTGCCTGTACCAGTCGATGAAACGGCATCACGACGTGTGCCTGAAATAACGAAGGCACCTAGTTTGCTGGATTCAACGTTGGCGATTGAAAAACTAATTGACTCGCCGCTTTCTGTGCCGACCTGGAGCGCTTTGCCTGAAAAAGAACCATTAAGGACTTGAGCGCCGTTATATCGGGTGTTGAGAGAGACTCTAGATATTTCTAACTGGAGCTGATTTAGCTCGTTATTAGCGAATGCTCGCTCGGTCGCGGTATTTGTATCGTTCGCGGATTGAACAGCAAGCACACGCATTCTTTGCAGCATGCCAGAGACCTCGACCAAGGCGTTTTCGACGGTTCGAATGAGTGAGATACCGTCGTTGGCATTTCGAGTCGCCATGGTCAATCCACGTATCTGTGTGTTCATACGCTCGACCATCGCCAGTCCAGCAGCATCATCGGCTGCGCCGTTGATTCTCTTGCCGGTGGATAGTCGTTCCA
>ERZ1048872.1399-NODE-1399-length-20289-cov-5.707868_pt1 | contig 20289 bp, 17 predicted proteins | sample MGYA00383100_ERZ1048872 | MGnify/ENA primary metagenome ERZ1048872 (study PRJEB29581, sample SAMEA5548370) | metagenome | biome: marine; feature: coastal; material: water | depth 50 m | study: Short-term variability in the microbial, nano- and picoplankton...
AGAAACCACAGCATCTAAAAGATTGAGCGCTCGTTCTGCCGAACGGGCTACGTGTAAAGTTGATTCACTCAAGGTCCACTCATTTCACTAGATGAAACTGGTTGCCACTGAATGAAATATAGAGTAGAAAGAGAGCCAAAGCAACCAAAAGCGAGAAACCATGTACCAACCCATCCACGCTCCCCGCGGCACCGATCTGACCTGCAAAGCCTGGCCGCAAGAAGCCGCCTACCGGATGTTACAAAACAACCTCGACCCCGAAGTAGCCGAACGACCCGAAGACCTCGTGGTCTACGGCGGCACCGGCCGAGCCGCCCGCTCTTGGGACGCCTACCACGCCATCAAACGCACCCTCACCACGCTCAACAACGACGAAACTATGCTGGTGCAATCCGGCAAACCAGTAGGCGTCTTTCGCACCCACGAATGGGCCCCCCGGGTGCTTATCGCCAACTCCCACCTGGTACCCGACTGGGCCAACTGGGACGAATTTCGCCGCTTAGAAGCCGAAGGCCTCATGATGTACGGCCAAATGACTGCCGGGTCGTGGATATACATCGGCACCCAAGGCATCTTGCAAGGCACCTACGAATGCTTCGCCGAAATTGCCCGCAGCCGTTTCAACGGCACCCTGGCCGGCACGCTCACCATCACCGCCGGCCTGGGCGGCATGGGCGGCGCCCAACCCCTTGCCATCACCATGAACGACGGCGTCGCCCTATGCATCGACGTAGACGCCGACCGGGTACAACGCCGAGTTGACCACCGCTACCTTGACGAAATCGCCACCGACTACCACGACGCCCTGCGCCGCTGCATGGCCGCCAAAGCCGAACACCGGCCGCTCTCGGTAGGGCTCATCGGCAACGCCGCCGACCTCTTACCCCGCCTGCTAGCCGATGGCGTAGAAGCCGACATCGTCACCGACCAAACCTCCGCCCACGACCCGCTGGACTACATGCCCACCGACCTTACGGAATCTGCCGCCGCCGAACTACGCCGCACCGACCCCGCTGAGTTCACCCGACGCTCCCGCCACTCCATGGCCCGCCACGTCGAAGCCATGGTGGGCTTCCTTGATGCCGGGGCCGAAGTGTTCGACTACGGCAACAGCCTGCGCGCCGAAGCCGAACTGGGCGGCTACGACCGAGCCTTCGCCTACCCCGGGTTTCTCCCCGCCTACATACGGCCCCTGTTTTGCGAAGGCAACGGGCCCTTCCGCTGGGTAGCGCTCTCCGGCGACCCGGCCGACATCGCCGCCACCGACCAAGCCGCCCTCGAAGAATTCCCCGACCACGAAGGCCTCCACCGCTGGATACGCCTGGCCCAAGAAAAAGTCGCCTTCCAAGGCTTACCGGCCCGCATCTGCTGGCTGAGTTACGGCGAACGCCACCGCCTCGGCCTGCGCTTCAACGAAATGGTGCGCAACGGCGACCTCAAAGCCCCCATTGTTATTGGCCGCGATCACCTAGATTCTGGGTCGGTGGCCTCGCCCTACCGAGAAACCGAAGCCATGGCCGACGGTTCCGACGCCGTAGCCGACTGGCCACTACTCAACGCCATGCTCAACACCGCCTCCGGAGCCACTTGGGTCAGCTTGCACCACGGCGGCGGGGTAGGCATCGGGCGGTCAATCCACGCCGGGCAAGTCAGCGTGGCCGACGGCACCGCCCTGGCCGATGAAAAACTCGAACGGGTGCTGACCAACGACCCCGGCACCGGGGTGATGCGCCACGCCGACGCCGGTTACGCCGAAGCCTTCGCCGTAGCCGACCAACGGGGGATACGCATCCCCATGAACGAGGGTTAGCCATGACCATTCATGAAGTGCTGAGCATCGGCCACCCGGTGCTCCGCCAACGGGCCAGCGAGGTGCCGGTCGACCAAGTCGGTTCGCCCCAAACCCAGCAACTTATTGACGACCTCATCGACACCATGCATCACGCCCACGGGGCCGGTATCGCCGCCAACCAAATCGGCGTTACCCAACGCATTTGTGTGCTGGAGGTCAACAACAACCCCCGCTACCCCTATAAACCAAAAATCCCCCTCACCGTGGCCATCAACCCCCAGGTTGAAACACCGGGCACGGAGACGTTTATCAACAACGAAGGCTGCCTTTCGGTGCCGCTACGAGGCGATGTTGAACGCTTTACCACCGCACGTATTTCTTACCTTGACCGCCACGGAGACAAACAAGTTTTTGACGCCCACGGCCTGACCGCCGCCACCTGGCAACACGAAGTCGACCACCTCAACGGGGTGCTCTTTATAGATAAAGCCGAACCGGCCACCCTCACCACCTGGGAAGAGTTCGAAACCCATCACCGAGCGGCGTTTCTTGAACGCATCGCTTATCTACAAAACGAGTGGGGCACATGAGCCTCTGGTGGTGCGAAGGAGCCTGGCTAGGCGGCGACCACGTCACCCCCGAGGTATTACTCGAAGTCAGTGACGGCCGCCTGGTGGGTTGCACCCCCGGAGCAGAACCTCACCCTGAAGCCACGGTGCTTAATGGCCTCACCCTGCCGGGGTTAGCCAACGCCCACAGCCATGCCTTCCACCGGGCTTTACGCAGCCGCACCCAAACCGGCACCGGATCGTTTTGGACATGGCGTGACCAGATGTACGCCGTGGCCCAACGCCTCAACCCCGAAAACTATGAACGCCTGGCCCGAGCAACCTTCGCCGAAATGGCTTTAGCGGGCATTTCAGTTGTCGGGGAGTTTCACTATGTGCACCACCAACCCGACGGCACGCCCTACCTTGACCCCAACGCCATGGGTCAAGCCGTCATCAACGCGGCGGCCGCTGCTGGGGTACGACTCACCCTGTTAGACACCTGCTACCTCCACGGCGGGCTTGACAAAAACGGCTACCAACCCGTAGCCGACCACCAACGCCGCTTCAGCGACGGCACCGCCCAAAAATGGGAAACCCGAGTAGACCAACTCCCCGCCACCGACCTCTGTCGCATCGGCGCTGCCGTGCACTCCGTGCGAGCCGTCGACCCGGCCGCCATGGCCACCGTGGCCCAATGGGCACAAAAAACTAATGCCCCAGTGCACGCCCACGTGTCTGAACAACCCGCCGAAAATCAAGCCAGCCAAGCCTTTCACGGCGCCACACCGCTGGCCGTACTGGCCGCCGCCGGGGCAGTAAACCCACAATTCACTGCCATCCACGGCACCCACTTTGACTCAGCCGACCAAACCCTCTTAGGCCAAGCCCACGCCGGGTGCTGCTTTTGCCCCACCACCGAACGCGACCTGGCCGACGGCATCGGTCCGGCCAAAAACCTGGTAGCCGCCGGGACCACCTTAAGTTTGGGCAGCGATAGCCAGGCCGTGATTGACCTTTTTGAAGAAGCCCGCGCCACCGAACTCAACGCACGCCTAGCCACCAACCAACGAGGCCACCACACGGCCGCAGAACTCTTAACCGCCGCCACGGCCGGCGGCTATCACGCCTTGGGTTGGAACGACGGCGGCTGGCTGGCCATGGGCGGGCGAGCCGACTTTGTCACCGTGGAGCTGAACTCAGTACGCACTGCCGGCGGAGGCCTGACCCTCGAAAACGTGGCCTACGCCGCTACCGCCGCAGATGTCACCAACTTGGTGGTCAACGGCCAAACCGTGGTAGCCAACGGCACCCATGCCACCATTGATGTAGCAACAGAATTAGCAACCGCCATAAGAGAGGTCACCGCATGAGTTTGGTTATCGACAACATCGGCCAACTCGTTACCAACGACCCGGCGCTCGGCGACGGCCCACTCGGGCTAGTAGAGAATGCTTCTCTGGTCATAGAAAACGAAACGGTGGTCTCGGTTGGCCCCGCTGGCCAAAGCGCCGACCAGGTTATTGACGCCGCCGGAGCCTGCGTGCTGCCCGGCTTTGTCGACTCCCACACTCACCTAGTTTTTTCCGGCGACCGTGCCCAAGAGTTCACCACCCGCATGGCCGGCCAACCCTACGACGGAGGCGGCATACGCCTCACCACCCAAGCCACCCGAGAGGCCAGCGACGACCAACTACGCGCCCTCACCTCAGCGAGAATCCAAGAAGCTCGCCAAGGGGGAACCACCACCGTAGAGATCAAGTCCGGCTACGGGTTAAACGTGGCCGACGAAGCCCGCACCCTGCGCTTAGCGGCCGAGTTCACCCCAGATACCACCTTCCTTGGTGCTCACCTGCTGCCCGCTGAATACGCCGGGCGAGCCGACGATTACATAGATCTCGTATGCGGCGACATGCTGACCGCTTGCGCCCCCCACGCCAAATGGATCGACGCTTTTTGTGAAACCGGTGCCTTCGACGCTGACCAGTGCCGAGCCGTGCTGCAAGCCGGCCGAGTCGCTGGGTTAGGCCTACGCCTCCACGGCAACCAACTCGGTCACGGCCCCGGCGTGCAACTGGCCGTAGAAATGGGTTGCGCTTCGGTGGACCACTGCACCTACCTTTCTGACGCTGACATCGACGCCCTAGCCAACAGCGACACCGTGGCCACCTTTTTACCGGCCACAGATTTTTCTACCCGCCAGCCCTACCCCGACGGCCGCCGGGTTCTCGACGCCGGCGCCACCGTGGCCTTAGCCACCAACTGCAACCCCGGGTCGAGTTACACCACCTCGATGAGCTTTTGCATCGCCCTCGCCGTACGCGACCTCAACCTGACCATGGAAGAAGCTATTCAAGCCGCCACCACCGGCGGAGCAGCCGCTTTGCAACGCAACGATGTGGGCCGCCTCACCCCCGGCTCAGTCGGCCACGCCGTAATCCTTAACGCCCCCAGTTACCACCACCTGGCCTACCGCCCCGGGGTCCCATTAATCGCTGAAGTCGTGGTGTAAACCTACGCAAAGAAAGCACCCTTCGGCCTTGGAGGTCGGTATGGAAATCACGGCAACCACCCACGACCAACAATGGCTCGAAGTGATCTTTTCCGACGGCGCAACCGGGCGTTTCTATTGTCAATGGTTGCGAGACAACATCCCCTCGGGGCGCCACCAAGACCGCGGCCAACGCACCTTTGACATCAACGCCCTGCCCGAAGCCACGCTAACCACCATCACCCACACCACTAACGAGATAACCGTCACCTTTGGCCCCGATGACTACACCGACACGTTCGCAGCCGCTTGGCTCCATCAACACCTCAACCCGGCCCCGGCTCGGGTAACCCCCTCCCCCACCCTGTGGGATGCCAACCAACAAGCAAAACTAACTTTTGCCGACTACCCAACGCTGCTGGCCGACCCAGTCGCCAAACTGGTCTGGCTAAGCGGAGTACGCGACTACGGCTTCGGGTTCTTGGAAAACGTACCCACGGAACCAGAAACCATCCTTGAGGTAGTCACCATGTTTGGTTACGTACGCGACACCAACTACGGGCCACTGTTCGAAGTACGGGTTGAACCCAACCCAGCCAACCTGGCGTTCACCAACCTGGGTATCGGCATGCACACCGACAACCCCTACCGCGACCCGGTGCCGGGCCTGCAATTGTTGCACTGTTTGGTTAACGAGTCCGACGGCGGCCAAAGCCAACTAGTAGACGGCTTTGCCGTGGCCGAAAAAATACGCCAACATCACGCCGATGCCTTCAAACTGCTCACCACCTGGCCGGTGGGTTTTCGCTACCGAGACGACACCGCCGACCTGCAAGCGGCCCGTCCGCTTATTGAACTCGACTCCCGGGGCGAAGTCATTGGCCTGCGCTACAACAGTCGCTCCGCTCAAACCTTTAATCTGCCGCCCGAAGTTATGGCCGAGTACTACCGGGCCTACCGCACGCTGGGTGAGTTGCTTCACCTACCAGAAGCCAAAATAGAGTTTCGTTTAGCCCCCGGGCAGCTCATGATTTTTGACAACCAACGAGTGCTACACGGAAGGTCGGCCTACACCGAAGGGGCCCGCCATCTGCAAGGCTGCTACGCCGACAAAGACGCCCTGCATTCGTTGATACGAGTGTTAGAAGAAACGCCATGAGTGTAGTAGAGGAGCTCGCTGCCTTAATGGCCGACAAAGGGCAACGCAACTACGGCGAAAACGTCACCATTGCCGAACACGTCTTGTTAACCGCCGGAGCCGCCCAAGCCCAAGGGGCCAGCGACGCGCTGATTGCCGCCTGTTTACTCCACGACGTGGGCCACTGGCTCGACGAACCCGACGATGACTTTGGCATTCACGCCCACGGCGACACCGGGGGAGCATGGGTAGCCGAGCGCTTCGGGCCCGCAGTAGCCGAACCCGTGCGCCTGCACGTGGAGGCCAAACGCTATTTGTGCGCTGTTGACCCGGAATACCACGACCGCCTCTCTTCGGCCTCGCAATACACCCTGACCCAACAAAACGGGCCTATGGGCATCGACGAAGTAGCGGCCTTCGAAGCCAATAAGTATTTCCAAGACGCCGTGGCCCTACGGATGTTCGAAGACGACTACGGAAAAAAATCTGGAACCCCGGTGCCGCTCCTCAAAGATTTTGCTGCGCTGTTGCTTCAACTGGCCAACGACGACTGCTAAGCCCTGATGGTCTAGTTTGGAGCCGACCAAGGAGACATCATGACCAAACCATTCCGCTTCGGCATTCAACTCACCAAACCATCCGAAGGCCGCACCTGGGCCGACACGGCACGCAAACTCGAAGATGACGGCTGGTCAACACTGGTTATGCCCGACCACTTCGAAGACCAACTGGCCGTTACCCCCGCCTTGGCGGCCGCCGCCCAAGCCACCACTACCCTGCGCTTAGGAGCCTTGGTGTTTGGCAACGATTATCGGCACCCGGTGGTGCTGGCCAAAGACATGGCCACCCTCGATGTGCTCTCCGAAGGCCGCATGGAATTCGGCCTCGGCGCCGGTTGGATGAAATCCGACTACGACAAAGCAGGCATGGAATACGACCGACCCGGAGTGCGCATAGACCGCATGCTGGAAAGCCTGGCCGTAATCCGCGGGCTGTTTGCGGACGGCCCAGTCAATTTCTCTGGCGACTACTACCAAATCACCGACATGGAAGGCTGGCCCAAGCCGGTACAAACCCCGCCCCCGGTACTCATCGGGGCCGGCGGCAAACGCATGCTGGGCATCGCCGCCCGAGAAGCCGACATTGTGGCCGTAACCGCCAACCTGAAAGCCGGCTACGTAGGCAGCGAAACCACCCAAGATGTTTCCCCAGAACGCTTTGACCAAAAAATGGCGTGGGTAAAAGAAGCGGCCGGCGACCGCTACGACGATCTTGAGTTCAGCGTGCTGGTCTTTAGCACCCAAGTAACCGACGACCGGGCCGCTGCGGTAACTGGCATGGCAGAGTTGTTTCACTTTGAAGAAAAACAGATTGAAGAAACTCCTGCGCTGTTAATCGGTTCAACCGAACAAATCATCGACCAGTTGCAAGCCAACCGTGAACGCTGGGGTTTCAATTACATCGTGGTGCAAGACACCGCTATCGACACCCTCGGGCCCGTAGTAGCTCAACTCACCGGGACTTAAACAAACAGGGAGGGGACTGCACCCTGCGCCGTTATCCTCGTCAGTCGCGGGGTGGAGCAGTCTGGTAGCTCGTCGGGCTCATAACCCGAAGGTCGCAGGTTCAAATCCTGCCCCCGCCACCAAGTAGAAAGCCCGGTCTTTATGGCCGGGCTTTTCTGGTAGGTTTTGCTAATCAAAAACTTGGGGCTGAGCCTATGGCTGAAGAAATAGAGACTACCAAGGGCTCTTCCACTGCACGGCGGTGGAACGACCTTGACGCTCTTCGAGGTTTCGCCATGCTGCTTGGCATCGGCCTACACGCTTCCCTTTCTTTCTTCCCCTCGTTTTGGCCTGCCCAAGATAAAGCATCCAGCTTTAACGGGCCCTTTGACGAATTCTTAATTGCTGTTCATGGGTTCCGCATGCCGTTATTTTTCCTCCTCAGCGGGTTTTTTACGGCGATGCTTTGGCAACGACGAGGCATGAAGGCACTTGTTGTTCACCGCATACGCAGAGTTGGCTTGCCTCTCGCTTTAGGTCTTTTAACGATCGTTCCTGCGTTTGACTGGGTAGCTGAACGATCGATCGAATCAGGCAGCAAAGACAGAGTAGAGGTAGCAACGGAGACGGAAGATGTCTGGTCAGCAATCCTCACGGGCGAACTTGATGTGGTTTCTCTGGTCGTTACCGACGGCACTGATTTGAACGTGCAAGCCGAAGACGGAGCCACCCCCCTACATTTAGCGGCTTTTTTAGGTCTGCCTGAGGTGACCCAAGTGTTGCTCGAGTCTGGTGCTGATTATGAAATAAAAAACATTGACGGGTTAACGCCGTTAGATCTCGCCGTCTGGGTTGGCAGCGCAGCCACCGCCGATGTGTTGATAGAGGGTGGTGCTCAAGACATTCGGATAAATGGTCAGCAATGGCAAGACATTGATTGGTTTGCCGATGGTTCTGAAATTGCTGAGGCCACCTTCAACACACCTGATACCAGCAACGAAACAGGCGTCAAATCGTGGATTGATCAGTTTCACCATCTCTGGTTCCTGTGGTTTCTCTGCTGGTTGGTCGCAGGGTTTGCCGTAATCGCACCTTTAGCAACACAGTTAGGGCGTCGGGTTACCTCAAATACTGCACGCACCCGCATGCTTTGGGTGGCCTTCCCGTTGACATTTCTTTTCCAATTAAAGATGGGAGGCGGCGGAGAGTTCAGAACCTTCGGGCCAGATACCTCAACGGGGTTGCTACCTGCCGCCCATGTCTTATTCTACTACGCCGTGTTCTTTGGCTACGGGGCTGGATTATTCAGTGCTTACGATGACGCCGGGGAGCCCCTTATTGATCGTCTTGGAAAGCATTGGAAGGTGACCCTGCCGGTGTCTGTGCTGGTGACTTTCCCTCTCGCCGCTGGGTTTACTTACGAGGGAGGAGGCTGGCCAGCGGCAGCCCTACTGCAAACGCTGTACACATGGGGAATGACCTTTGGTTTAATCGGGCTATTCCGCCATTTTTTCTCCAGCGAACGCTATTGGGTGCGGTATCTCTCCGACGCCTCCTATTGGATGTACCTCGCTCACCTCCCCTTGGTGCTTCTTTTCCAAGACTGGACACGCAACTGGGGGATTCCCCGTATACCGAAGTTCTTCCTGATTTGTTGGGTTGTAAGCGGCCTGCTCTTACTTACTTATCGTTATTTTGTGCGGTACACCGCTATCGGCACCCTTCTCAATGGTGTCCGAACGCGTTGATACCCCACGAGAAATCAACTTTTTCACGAGTAGCCCCAAAACCATTTGCCCCCATTTGGCTGTGCCGGCAAGGCCCGAACCACATTTCCTCGCCTTGCCACCGTGCCAGCCAGAAAAGTAATGTCCTTGACGAAAACCAACGAAAGGCGTAGGCACACCAATGGACTTTGAAGCAATAGTTGGAGCGCGTCGCAGCACCCGCGGCTACTTGGATAAGCCGGTAACCAAAGAACTCATGGCCGAAGTTATTGACTTGGCTCAAAGGGCCCCATCGTCAATGAATACCCAGCCATGGAACTTCCATGTCTTGACTGGTCCGCCGCTTGAAGAGGTGCGAACCGGTAACACCGAGCGCATGCTGGCCGGTGCCGCCATTGACCGCGAGATCAAGATGGCCGATCATGGCTACCAGGGCATTCACCGAGAGCGTCAGATTGGAATAGCGGTACAACTCTTTGAAGCCATGGGTATTGAGCGTGACGACAAGACACGCCGCCAAGACTGGGTGATGCGCGGCTTCCGTCAGTTTGACGCACCGGTGTCGGTGGTGGTCACCCTGGATAAAGAATTGGCCGATGACACCATTGCTCACTTTGACTGTGGCGCCGCCACCTACGGGTTGGTGCTGGCCGCCACCTCGAAAGGCCTGGGCTGCGTGATCAACGGTCAAGGCATCATGCAGTCATCAGTAGTGCGCGAGCATGGGAACATCCCCGAAGACGAAGTCATCATGACCTGTGTAGCCATGGGTTGGCCTGACCCTGATTTTGTGGCCAACGACGTGGTGTCTCGGCGAGCCGCCAACGAAGACATCGCTTCTTACGTGGGGTTCGAAGACTAAAACTTCAAGGCAATTAAAGGCCGTGGTGGCCACCATAACCAGAGGTCGGCCAGAGCTGACCGTTGATGAGGTGCTCTTGGCTTGGTCGAAAAACCTGCACCAGCAAAGGGTGACACTGCGCAACATCGTCAGAATGACTGGCCCCGCAATCACCGCCCGGACACGCCGATAACGCCCCCAAAAGGTCCACTTCAGCAAAGAACTCAATGAAGTCCCCCGGCCGCACCGGGCTGGCTTTCATAAAATATTGCTTGGTATCTTGCGTAAAACCGGTGCACATAAAGACGTTCAACACATCGTGAACATGGGCTTCTGCCTCCGCGGCCGTCATGCCGGTTTCTGCGGCTAAGGCGCGGGTCAAGTTGGAGTGGCAGCAGTAGTCGTAGTCTTGGCCAGTAAGCAAATGGTTGGTATGGGGGTCACAACGGGTGCCGATGACATCGTGAATGCCGCCACCGAATTCGTCAAAACCGTACCAATCTAAAGTGTCGTGGGTAATGGTGGCCAACGGGCGAAGGAAGGGCAGGTTGCTCCACAAACGATCGCCGGTGCTGACATGGGTGGCATGCAAAGCACGGGTTTTGCCACTGTAAAATCGTTCTGATAAATCGTTGGCATGCCAAAGATTAAGGTCGCCAACCTGAGGGCCTTCAACGCTGACAATACGAAAAACATGCCCCGCCGGCACCCGAAAAGCCCGAGCGTCTCGGGGAGGCACGATCACCTCCTCAACGAGGGTCAGGCCGCTGCGCACCAAGTCGTAGAAATCTTGGTCGTAAGCCGGGACGGCATCAACTGCGTAAACAACTGCCGGCTCAACGGAGCGCCGCTCATGGGCATCTGAAGGTTCGGGGTTTTGTGCGGGAAGAGACAAGTAGGACTCCTTGGTTGGGGCAAGGCTACTTGATGCGAGGTCTTTGGTCAGAGAACAAAAAGCGAGAGGCCTTCGCACGATGTAACTAAAGGGAACTGTCTCGTCACATGTTAGTGAACCGACTAAGATTTTGAGATGCGCTTTATTTGGATTTGTTGCATTAGTTGGCTATTGGTTGCCGGTTGTGCCAAAACGGAATCTGTCCCCGAGGGGCTGGCGACTGCTTCCACGGCGGCTACTTCAACGACCGTTTCGCTAGCCCCAACGATCACCACAACATCTGCCCAAATAAAACAAACAACCTCAACCGTCGCCGAAGCCACCCTTGAACCTTCTTCAACAACCGTTCTTGAACCAGTAGTTACCGCCCCACCTCGGCCCCCCAACACGCCCGGCCCAGACCGAGAGACCTTTAAAAATATCTCCGTGTCAACAATGTTGGTGGGTACGGCAGAACAAGCAGTTGACTTGGCTTTTCATCCCGGCAGCACAACCGCGTTATTGGCCCAACGCATCGGCACCGTGATCAACTTCACCGGGGACACTGTCGGGCAGGTTGTTATTGATTTGCGGCCCGACCTCTCAATGGTTGGTGAAAGCGGCCTGCTCTCTATTACCTATGACCCATCTGGCACCTACCTTTACGTCAGCTACATAAATGCAGACAATGACACGCGTATCACGGCGTATGCCGTAGACCAAAATGGTTTGCCCACTACACAAGAGCCTGAAATCATTTTTTCTCTTGATCAACCCGAAAACATCCACAATGGCGGCCACATACGTTTTGGTTTCGATGAGTACCTCTATGTGGCGTTGGGAGACGGTGGCCCGGCTAACGACCCAGAAGACCGAGCGCAACGACTCGACACGCTTTTCGGCAAGATTTTAAGAATCAACCCACAACCCGGAAGCCAACCCGCTTACACCACCCCCGAGGACAACCCCTTTGTTGGGGTAGAGGGGGCTAAAGAAGAAATTTGGGCTTACGGGCTTCGCAACCCATGGCGGTTCTCCTTTGATCGGGCCAACGATGATTTTTGGTTAGGCGACGTAGGCCAATACGTCGTGGAAGAAATCAACTGGATTGATGGCCAAACCAACGGTGCTAATTTTGGTTGGGCTCGTTGGGAAGGACCCATAAACCGGGGGCCGGACCCGGCAGACCACTCGCCGGCCCTTTCGTTTTATAACCACGACGACGGCCGGTGCGCAGTAGTGGGTGGGTTCGTCTACCGAGGTGCCGCTATCCCTGAACTGGTGGGCACATATATTTACGGCGACTTTTGCGATGGAACAATCCGTGCACTGACCCAAGTAGATGGTGAAGTAGAGGCGAAACGATCACTCGGTATTTCTGCAGGCCAACTTACCTCGTTTGCCCAAGATGAAGACGGTGAACTTTACACCTTTAACCTGGCCGGCGAAGTCCACAAAATTGTTCCCCGCTAAAGTTGTTGAGCAACCGATGACACAAACTGTGCGCACCGGTTGAGTTGCTCCAGCGACACGTACTCGTTGGGCTGATGGGCATCAGCAATATGGCCCGGACCACAAATCGTGATGGGTGCCGAAAACACGCCCGCCAACAACCCGCCCTCAGTACCGAACCCCACCCCAGTAGCAGGGCCGTTGTCGGCCAAACGCTCGACCTGCGCAAAGGCCGGTTGTGTGTCGTCGGTGTGTAACGCCGGATAGTTGAACAACTCGGTTGCTGCCACCCCGCCGAGGGGCGCCAAACGCTGACCCACCTCAACCATTGCCTCATGTAAAGGCGCCAAAATTTGCTCTGGGTTTTGATCAAGAGCAAAACGAATCTCATAAACCAACGCACAAGACCCGGCAATCAAATTGGCTTGGCTGCCTCCAGAAATAGTGCCTACGTTCAGTGAATAGACCGGGCCCTCACCCGGCAAAGCCGGTGGGCAAGCAGCCTGAATTTGGTCCAAAGCCCGCACCAAAACCGCCGTCCCAGAAATAGCGCTCGGATAGTCGGCTGCCTTACTGGAATGCGCCTCGGCGGCCGTTACCTCGAGACGCACCACCCGCTTCCCCGGATGGCTTCGCCCAGGACGCATACCGGTGGGTTCTCCAATAATGATTATTGCCGGGTCAAGAGGGCCGTCCTCTGCCAAAGCCGGCAATACCTGACGCACCCCCGCACAACCCACCTCCTCGTCGTAACTCGCCAACACCCGTACCGGCGCCGAAAGCGAGGCTAAGTCCACCTGGTCGAGGCCTACCAACAAAGCGGCAAAAAAGCCCTTCATGTCGGCGGTACCCCGCCCGTAAAGCCGGTCACCGTGTTTGGTCAACACCCACGGGTCGGTGGCCCACCCTTGGCCCGGCGGCACCACATCGGTGTGGCCACTAAAAAGCACCCCCCCGGGTTTATTAGGACCAAAATAGGCCACTAAATTGGCTCGACCAGTAGCCCCCTCCACAATCTTTACCTCAGCACCGCGACCCGCTAACTGCTCGGCCAACCACTGTTGCAAAGCCAAGTTGGAGGTCTCGCTCACCGTTTCAAAAGCTATCAGCTCAGCTAAAAGAGATTCCATCATGAGGCGATACTAGTGACCAACGGGCAAGCGGCCTTCGTTTATGCTCTGACTATGGAGATCTTGAACTTACGCCGCCTCAACCAACTCGTGACCGTTGCCGACTACGGGTCAATAACCGAAGCAGCAGACCAGTTAGAAATTTCTGCCTCCACCTTGTCGTTGTCGTTAAAAAAACTTGAGATCTCGTTGAACGTCACCTTATTTATTCGCAAGCCGGGCCAAGGTATAACCATGACCCCGGAAGGCGCATCGGTAGTAGTCAAGGCCCGAGAACTACTTGACCAAGCCACCGAATTTTCTGAGTCATTGCCCACCAAAGGGGGCGTAACCATAGAGGTCGGGTCACTGGTCACCGTCGCTCCACTGGTGGTACCTCGGTTGGTAGCTGAATATCGAGTAGCGGGCGGTGGCAATGAGATCTCGTTACGTACCGGTGCTCAAGACGTGCTTATTGAACAACTGTCCACCGGGGTCATTCACCTTGCCGTGACCTACGATATTGACCTCCCAACCAGTATTGATTTCATGGCTTTATTGGAGGCCCGACCCCACGTACTGCTCCCCGCGGGCCATGGCCTGGCTACAAAAAAATCTGTTTCCTTAGGAGACCTTGTCGCCGAACCCTATTTGGCTCTTGATCTCCCTTTGAGTAGAGAGTATTTCTTCTCACTCTTTATGGCCGAGGGGATTGACCGAACCCCTGATCTTTTGCTCACCGACCTCGAACTGGTGCGCAGCGCAGTGGGTAACGGGTTGGGTTGGTCGCTGGTCAACATGGTGCCGTCCACCAACTTGGCACCCGACGGAACTTCGTTGGCTTATGTGCCGTTGAAAACCCGCCACCCCTCTATTTGGTTAGGGGTAGCCACCCTTAAAGGTCGGCGCCTGCCTTCTGCAATAGACGAGTTTGCTGCTGCCGCTCAACGCACATTAGGCCAATAAGATCATTGAATAAATAGATGAGCAAGCACTAATAATTGCTGTTGAGCGATGAACAACTGTCCATTATGCTCGTCCCATGATCAGCGACATCGACCAAACCACCACCCAACTGTTAGCCAAAGTGGCCGAACTCGGCCCCGGCTTTCGCCAACGTATGCGCCAACAAGACGAAGACTCAGCCTTCCCCGTTGAATCTTTGGCCGAAGCCACCCAAGCAGGACTTCACAAACTCTGCGTGCCCACCGAATACGGCGGCTACGGCTACTGGCAACCCGGCAACTACACCGGTTTCTACCAAATCCTTGAGGAGTTAGCTTTTTGGGAAGCCAACACCGCCCAATTACTGCAAATTACCAGCCACGCCAGTGGCATCGTTAGTTGGCACGCCAACCAAGAACAACGAGCCAAATTTCTTCCCGAAATCGTAGACGGTGCCCTCTTAGCCTCGCTGGGCTCTGAAGCCCACCTCTACGAAAACGGCCAAGAACGCTTGGAATCGGAACTTCAACCCACCGAAGGCGGCTACACCCTGACGGCCCGCAAAGGCTTCGCTTCCGTAGCGGCCGGCGCCCGCTACCTCACTGTGTGGTGCGCCATCGAAGGCGACGCCCCCTACGCCAGCCGCATGGTTTTCGCCCTCGTGCCCACCGACGCACCAGGAGTCGAACTCCTTGACGACTGGCAAATGCTGGGCATGCGCTCCACCGTTTCTTGTGGGGTTAAGTTCACCAACGTTTTTGTGCCCGACGACCACATCATCGGTGAACAAGGCGACTGGGTAAACAAAGACCCCCGCACCTTCTCACTGGCTTACGCCGCTAACCACATCGGTTCGGCTCGCGGTGCCTTTGAGTTCATTGTTAACTATGTAAAAGATCGTTCAGACCTTAGAGAGTCCGAAGTAGTGCAAGTAAAACTGGGCCACATGGACTCCGAACTCTTCGCCGCCCGCACCGCCCTCTTTGCCACGTCGGCCCGTCTCGACCGCGGCGACGACCCCGACGAAGTCGAGGCCGACGCCGTGCGCACCATGCACCTCGCTAAAGAAGTAGTGCTGCGCATTCCCTACGAAGGGTTCGACATTGTGGGGGCTCGAGCCGCCCACCAGCGCTACCCATTGGGCCAAATGATGCGTGACGCCCGAACCTTCACCCTGCATTTTCGCGATGACCTTTACGCCGCCCGCATAGCTGACATATCTTTAGGCAAAGGGTTTAGCGCCAAACACGGACGAGGCGGCTCGACCCCCTTTTCGGACGACCAATTTGAAACCGCCCAAGCCCACGCCGGAGGATAAACATGACCCACCAACGCATACGGCCCTTCAACACCAAAGACACCTACCCCGAACAAAATCTCAACAACGACCTCAGCCAAGCGGTGGTAGCTCGTGGCGCCCTGGTGTTTCTGCGAGGTCAAGTGTCTCAAGACCTTGACACTCGAGAGTCTCTTCACCCCGGTGACGCCACCAAACAGACCGAAAAAACTATGGCCAACATCAAAATGTTGCTGGCCGAAGCAGGCTCTGAACTGAGCCACATCTGCCGCATCGTGGTTTACCTCATCAACATCAACGACCGTGAGGCGGTTTACCAAGAAATGGGCAAATGGCTCCAAGGAGTACACCCGGTTTCTACCGGTCTAGTGATCTCTGCCCTGGCCCGCCCCGAATGGCTGGTGGAAATAGAAGCCACCGCGGTGATACCCGAATGAGCAAACCAACCAACCGAAGAGACCTAATAGGTACCCGCTTCGCCAACTGGCCTAGCGTGCAAACATGAACGAAACGTTGCCCACCCAAGACCTCAACATTGTGCACGCCGCCGCCCTAGCGCCGGTAAGTGATGCCGGCACCGCCCGACGCGGGGCCACCCAAAACGATTTAGAAATAATTGCTGATGGAGCGTTGGCCATACGCCAAGGAAAAATCGTAGCCGTAGGCACCACCGCCGAAGTGCTAGTCGACTGGAGCGACCCGGCGGTCACCACCCTCGATGCCACCGGCAAAACTGTGCTCCCCGGCTTAGTGGAAAGTCATTCGCACCCACTTTACGGCGGCAGTCGTCACCGCGAATACGCCGAACGCCTCGGCGGAGCAACCATGGCCGAAGTAGTAGCCCGCGGCGGGGGCATTTGGACCAGCGTGCAAACCACCCGTGCTACTTCCGACGCCGAACTACTAACCGGGGTAGAAGAAGCCTTGGCTCGCATGACCAAAGGCGGAGTCACCACCGTAGAAGTTAAATCTGGCTACGGCCTCACTATTGAACACGAACTCCACCATCTGGAACTCCTCAACGCTGCCGCACAAAACACCCCGCTCCGCACGGTTGTTACTTTTTTGGGCGCCCACGTGGTGCCCCGCGACCTTGAGGTACCCGACGGCGTGACACCCACCGACTACTACACCGACCTGGTGGCCGGCCCCATGCTGGACGCCGTGATGGCCCAAGGCATCGCCGACTTTCAAGACGTCACCGTCGAAGCCGGCGACTTCACCCCCCAACAAGCCCTACGGGTTATGCACCGCAGCCATCAAGTGGGCCTGCCCATTCGAGTCCATGCCGATTGCAACAACCCCTCGCAAGGATGGCAAACCGCAGTGGCCGGAGGAGCCACCTCGGCCGAACACCTCACCTACACGCCCGACCAAGAAATAACCGACACCGGGCCAACCGACACCGTGGCCGTACTGCTCCCGGTGGCCGAACTCATCTACATGACCGATAAGCGAGCCAACGCCCGTCTGCTCATCAACACCGAAGTACCACTGGCCATCGCCACCGACTACTGCTCATCTATCCACGCCACCTCGCTGCTTTCCACCATGACCATGGCCGCCCCCTGGTACCAAATAACCCCCGCTGAAGCCATTGTGGCCTGCACCCTCAACGCCGCTTACAGCCTTGACCGAGCAACAGAATGCGGGTCACTCGACGTGGGCAAAGCCGGCGACGTATTAATTCTCAACGCAGACCACCCCGAAGAAATATTTATGGGCCTCGCCGACGAAATGCTCGAAAAAACCATTATCGGTGGCGCCATCGCATGGGAAACTAACCCATGAGCGAACAAACCGAGCGAGAACCCCGCTTTGACGTGCTCTTCGAGCCAATGGCCATCGGGCCAGTAGTGGCCCGCAACCGGTTCTTTCAAGTACCACAATGCAGCGGCATGGGCTACCGAGACGTGTCTTCCCACGCCGAAATGAGGGCCATGAAAGCCCAAGGTGGCTGGGCTGTGGTGTCAACCGAACAAGCTGAAATACACCACAGTTCCGAAATAACGCCGTTTATTGAACAACGAATCTGGGATGACATTGACATCCCCGCCCTGCAACTCACCGTTGACCGAGTACATGACCACGGGTCATTAGCAGCCATAGAACTCTGCTACAACGGTATGAACGGCCCCAACTTTTTTAGCCGCGTGGCTCCCATGGGCCCGGCTCACCTGCCGGTGGCTGCCTTCACCTACGACCCGGTCCAAGCCCGCGAAATGACCCTCGACGACATCGCCGACCTGCGCCGCTGGCATCGACAAGCAGTTCGCCGCTCTATCGACGCCGGGTTTGACATTGTCTACGTCTACGCCGGGCATGCCCTAGGTGGCATTCATCATTTCTTGTCCCCTCGCTACAACCAACGCAGCGATGCTTACGGCGGGAGCATCGAAAACCGTGCCCGTTTGTTGCGTGAGTTACTAGAAGACGCCGTTGAAGAAGCCGACGGCCAGGCAGCTATCGGGTGTCGCATTAGCGTGGATGAACTCATCGGCGATGAAGGTCTACAACGCCACGACATTGTTGAGGTCATCAAAATGCTCGGTGAAATACCCGACCTGTGGGACTTCGTCTTGGGGTCATGGGAAGACGACAGTGTGACCTCACGCTTCGGCCCCGAAGCCCCTCAAGAACAATACGTACGCGGCCTCAAAGCATTGACCACAAAACCGGTAGTCGGGGTAGGGCGCTTTACCTCACCAGAAACCATGTTGCGCATGGTGCGTGAAGGAGTGCTCGACTTCATTGGTGCTGCCCGGCCCTCTATCGCCGACCCTTTTTTGCCGTCCAAAATAGAAGCCGGCCAAATGGACGAAATACGCGAATGCATTGGCTGCAATATTTGCGTTTCGGGCGACTTCACCATGAGCCCTATCCGTTGTACTCAAAACCCCTCCATGGGCGAAGAATGGCGCCGCGGTTGGCACCCCGAAACCCTGCGCCCCCAACACGCCGACCAAAAAGTTTTAGTACTGGGCGCCGGACCAGCCGGGCTAGAAGCCGCCCAAGCCTTAGGTAAACGCGGCTATCACGTAGTGCTGGCCGAAGCCACCAGAGACTTAGGCGGCCGAGTCTGCAAAGAATCACAACTCCCCGGCCTGGCCGCATGGATACGCGTGGTGGACTGGCGTCTCACTCAGTTGGACAAACTGTCCAACGTCGAAGTCTTTCGCCAAAGCGAAATGACCGCCCAAGAAATACTCACCTACGGGTTTGACCACGTGGCCGTAGCCACCGGCGCCACCTGGCGCAACGACGGAGTCGGGCGTTGGCACACCACAGCCGCACCGTTAGACATTGAAGTACTTACCCCCGATGACCTCATGGCCGGCCTACGACCCACCGGGCAAAGGGTGACGCTGTTTGACGACGACCACTATTACTTGGGTGGGGTATTAGCTGAACTCTTGGTTTCTGAAGGCTACGACGTCACCCTGGTGACCCCCAGCCCGCTGGTTTCTTCTTGGACGGTCAACACCCTTGAAATAGATCGCATCCAAACCCGCATGCGCGAAATAGACCTCACCCTGCGCCTCTCCGAGTCGGTGCTCAGCGCCCAAAATGGGGTCGTTACTACGGCCTGCATGCACACTGGCCGCCAACACCTTGTGGAAACCGACACGCTGGTTTCTGTGACTGCTCGCCTCCCCAACGACCAGGTAGCCCAAGACCTTCGGGCTCGACAAAATGAATGGGCCGACGCCGGGCTGCAATCGGTTACTGCCCTCGCCGATGCGCTGGCCCCCTCCACCATTGCCGCCGCCGTATGGGATGGCCGCCGCTATGCCGAAGACCTCGGTGAAACTATCAACCCCGATGACAGCCCGTTTCTACGTGAAGTCACCTACATCGCTCACCCTCAAGCCAAAGGGCAGAACTAAACCGGCAACAACGGAAACCAATCCTCACGCAAACGCTGGCCATCCACCATGTTGTGCCCCTCAAAAGGTGGCGAGGTGCGGCCTTTACGCTGTACATAACGAGTGTCGTCGCCCACCATGCGCAAAGAAAAAGCCCGACGCAAGTTAGCTGAACCCCGTGCTCCATGCACCGTGCCAAAATTAAAAGCCACCGCATCACCCGGCTGCATGGCCCACGCTAAAATCTCAAAATCTTCCGGAGAATCGTCCGGGTCTGGGGCCGGACGAAACCCGCCATCATAAGTCGCCGCATCGTCACCGTAAAAACCATCACCAGTAGTCCAACTCACCGGATGCACTGAAGAATCCCACAAATGGGAGCCCTTAATAAGACGCAGCGTCGACTCCACCGGCACAGGGTCAAGGGGAAGCCACAAACTCACCGTCTGGGGGCCCTCAACAAAATAGTACGGCGCATCGCAATGCCACGGGGTAGGCCGAGGGGCTCCTGCTTCTTTTACCAGCACATGCTCATGAAATAACTGTGCCGTCTCTGAACGCATTAAACCGGCCGCCACCTGGCCGATGCCCGAGTCAAAAGCAAAACGTTCAAACTCCGGGATGCGCGACCAGTTGCAGTAATCATCCCAAAAACGGCCCGTATCATCGGTGGTCCCGTTGTCATCAAAAAACTCGCTGGGGCG
>ERZ1048872.1406-NODE-1406-length-20169-cov-8.946107_pt1 | contig 20169 bp, 19 predicted proteins | sample MGYA00383100_ERZ1048872 | MGnify/ENA primary metagenome ERZ1048872 (study PRJEB29581, sample SAMEA5548370) | metagenome | biome: marine; feature: coastal; material: water | depth 50 m | study: Short-term variability in the microbial, nano- and picoplankton...
GGGGATGAATTTGTGGGAACGGAGATCATGCAGATATACGATCTTGAAGCAGATTCTATGGTCACGGTAGACGGACATCGCTTTAAAGACGAGACGTTCAGCACGATGTCAGCACGAACGTTCAGATATCCGGCAGACGACAGTCCACGCCGTTCGCTTTGGCTCTCCGATAACTCGGATGATTTCTACTTTTACAGCATAAGCCGCGATCTGAAAAGAGTAGATGTGATGCGCGCCGATGCCGCAACAGGAGAAGTCACGGTGCTCATCGAAGAACGCCTCAACACATACGTTGAGACCCACAGAATGGACATATTATCTAACGGTGATCTCTTGTGGTGGTCTGAGCAGGACGGATGGGGTCACATGTACAGGTATGCCCCCGACGGTACACTAAAAAACCAAGTAACATCTGGGGCCTTTTCTGTTCGCGGTATAACTGCGATAGATGAAGACGCAGGAAGGCTTTACTTTACGGCTAATGCCCGCGAAGCAGGCGAAGACCCGTATTACAATCACGCCTATCGCGTCAATTTGGACGGATCCGGTTTGCGCCTCTTGAATCCGGGGAATTACGACCACCGCTCAACGTTTAACGAGTCTGGTAAATTTTTTGTGGACAACTACGCCCGAGTAAATACCGTGCCAGCTGCTGCATTGATAAACGCGTCCGGGCAGAAGGTTCTAGACCTTCAGAAAGCAGACTTTAGCCAATTATTCGAAGCCGGATATCAATTTCCTGAACCGTTTAAAGTCAAAGCAGGAGATGGAGTTACGGACTTGTATGGTGTGATGTACAAACCGTTTGATTTCGACTCTACGAAGTCTTACCCCATCGTAGAGTATGTCTATCCTGGGCCACAAACCGAGTCCGTTTCCAAGTTCTTTTCTACCAACAGTACGGAAACGGCTCTCGCCCAATTTGGCATGATCGTCGTCACCGTGGGAAACCGAGGTGGTCATCCTAATCGCTCAAAATGGTATCACAATTATGGTTACGGAGATTTGAGAGACTATGGCCTTGAAGACAAGAAAGTTACGGTCGAACAGTTGGCCAACCGACACCCTTTTATTGATCAGGACCGGGTCGGAATCTATGGTCACTCAGGTGGTGGATTCATGTCTACCGCGGCCATGTTAGTATATCCTGACTTCTTCAAAGTGGCTGTTTCAAGTTCCGGTAACCATACAAACGATGTGTACAATCGCTGGTGGTCAGAAAAACACCACGGAGTAAAAGAAGTCGTTAGCGATTCAGGCAAAGTGACGTTCGAGTACGCGATCGATACAAACCCTGATTTAGCTAAGAACCTGAAAGGGCGTCTACTCCTTACAACCGGTGATGAGGATAACAACGTGCACCCGGCGAACACCTACCGAATGGTAGACGCTTTGATTAAGGCCAACAAGCGTTTTGACTTCTTCCTTTTCACCGGACAGCGTCATGGATATGGTTCAATGTCCGATTACTGGTTCTGGCTAAGAGCCGAGTATTTTGTCGAACACCTCTTAGGGTCCACCGAGTGGAATGCAGATATGTGGCGATTGAATGTTGAGAAGCCTAAGACCAGATAAGACTTGATGGTATTCTTAAAAAAAGGGGGCGTCCGGTACGGACGCCCCCTTTTTTATGTCACGCTATCTGCCAGAGCAAGGGGCAACGTTCAGGGAAACACACGTTTAAGCTCGTTTTCAGTGACGACCATGAGATAAATACAGGCATACATCACTACGAATACGGCAAAAACGACTTGAACGGTTTCATGTATGCGGGAAGCAAAAATCCCAAATGCACCAAGCAGCATTTCAACCTTTCCTATGCGAATAGAAAGCTTTGCTGAAAAAAATTGAGCATGATCCCACGCTTCTTGACTCTGCATCGAACGCTTGGTTCGGTAACCGCTCATCAAATTAATCTTGCTTGGATAATGCTTTAGCATCCACTTTCCGAGAAGCCAGAAAATCAGGCCCGTAGGCGCTAAAACGATAAAAATTGGATTCAACCAAACGATCTCAAGCATCTGTGCAGCGAGGTTGTTAGAATACGCTCCCACAAATTATTCAATTCTGTATGCAAACACCAAAAAAGCCCGGTGGTTGGTCTTCCATCCGTTACGTGTTCAGGCAATCCCGAAAAGCGGGAGGAATTGGGACGATGTGGAAAGCCATGCGCTCCAAGAATACCTGCAAGACCTGTGCCGTGGGTATGGGGGGGCAAAAAGGAGGAATGGTCAATGAATCGGGTCATTTTCCTGAGTTCTGTAAAAAAAGCATCCAGGCTATGCAGGCCGACCTTCAGCCAGCAATCGAATCTTCTTTTTGGACTGAAAACCCCATTGATAAACTTCGTCAGGCTTCTCCGCGTGAATTGGAAGCGTGCGGCCGATTATCTCAGCCCGTTGTTTACACGCGCGGATCCAAGACCTTCACACCCGTATCCTGGGACGATGCACTCACTCGGATTTCAGACAAATTGGGCGCTACACTTCCCGATGAATCCTTCTTTTACTTCAGTGGTCGCAGCAGCAATGAGGCCGCCTTTTTACTCCAGTTGTTTGCCCGGCTTTATGGCACGAATAACGTTAATAATTGCAGTTTTTACTGCCATCAGGCCAGTGGTGTAGGTATTTCAAGTGTTATTGGAAGTGGAACTGCTACCGTCGTTCTAGAGGATCTGGATAAAGCTGATCTCGTGTTTTTGATCGGAGCGAATCCGGCAAGCAATCATCCACGACTCATGCGCTCGCTCATGAACGTGCGACGAAACGACGGCGATGTAATTGTCATTAATCCGATTCGGGAAGCTGGATTAGAGACGTTTAGTATCCCTTCAGATCCTCGTTCCCTCCTGTTCGGAAGCCCTATAGCCTCCGATTTCATTCAGCCTCACATTGGAGGTGATGTAGCCTTGCTAAGTGGTATCGCAAAAGGGCTCATGGAGATGGATGCGGTCGACCTCGGTTTCCTAAGCCGACACACGACCGGTTCGGATAAGCTGATTGAATCTATCACAGCTATGCCCTGGGAGCACATCGTGCGCGACGCTGGTGTCGCCCAGGCCGAAATTGAATCCATCGCCGCGCGGTACGCCTCTTCGGAAAACACCATTTTCGCGTGGGCTATGGGCATTACGCATCACCAGCACGGAACCGTAGCGGTCCAACTCATTGCTGCCCTTGCTCTAATGCGGGGAATGATCGGCAAGAAAGGATCTGGATTAATGCCAATTCGCGGTCATTCAAATGTGCAAGGTATCGGATCGGTTGGTGTTACTCCGGTGCTCAAGGATGCCATCTTTACGGCTCTAACTGAGAAATACGATTTAGATCTACCATCCACTCCGGGCTTAGATACCATGGCCTGCATGGAGGCTGCAACGTCCGGTCAGGTAAAAGTCGGGTTTTGCCTCGGTGGAAACCTATATGGCTCCAATCCGGACCTCGTATATGCTTCAAAGGCCCTTTCTTCGCTCGATTTATTGGTCACAATGAGTACAACACTCAACACGGGACACCCTTGGTCGCTTGCCGAAGAAACCCTGATTTTACCCGTCCTGGCCAGAGATGAAGAGCCTCAGAAAACATCTCAAGAATCGATGTTCAATTATGTTCGCCTCAGCGATGGTGGGCCGCCCAGAATCGGCGGCCCACGAAGCGAGATGGCCATCATTGCCGATTTAGCGTCACGCGTTCAACAAAAGGAGACCTCTCCCGCTCTGAACGCCCTCAACTGGTCGGCTATGAACGACTCAGCGGCCATTCGGGAAATGATCGGCCATGTGATTCCAGGATGGGAATCAATGCATAAAATGAATGCTTCATCCGCTGAATTCCAGATTGAAGGTCGAACCTTTCACACACCTACATTCAACACCACTTCCGGAAAGGCACACATCCAGCCCTTGGCTCTTCCGGAACTAGCTGAATGCCAATCACCTCATTTTAGATTGATGACCATTCGCAGTGAAGGTCAATTCAATACAGTCGTTTATGAGGATGAAGATATTTTCCGAGGCGCACCCAGCAGAGATGTCGTTTTAATGCACCCTGCTGATTTATCTAGCCTTCAATTGACTGAGGGACAGCGTATTACGGTCGAGGGACCTGCTGGAAGGTTACCTTTTTTTCAGGTCATTTCGTTCGAACGAATCAAGCCCGGAAACGTGGCCATGTACTTTCCAGAAGCCAACGTGCTGTTGGACCGGAGGCTGGACCCGTTAAGCAAAACGCCCGCATTTAAAGGAGCTCTAGTAAAAATCTATGTCTGACGACCCGCGCATAAAGGAATTGATTGCTTTGCACCGGATGCGACCTCATCCTGAAGGCTGTTATTTCGTAGAGGTATTCCGGTCTGAAAACCAGGTCGATCCCCAGGACGATCGGTCAAAACGATCGGCGATCACCGCGATACTTTTCCTGATGCCAGCAGGAGATATTTCCCGTTTCCATCGCGTCCGCTCCGATGAAGTATGGAGTCACTTGGAAGGTGCTCCTGTCAGACAAATCAGCCTCTCTCCCGATCTTGATGAAATGAATGGCTTTGAGCTATCCTCCTCAAACGATGGACAGCCATTGCGTGTTATTCCTGCGGATTGGTGGCAAGCATCTGTTTCGACGGGTTCATTTAGTTTGGTCAGCTGCACCGTAGGACCCGGATTTGATTTTGAAGACTTTGAAATGGCCTGTAATAGTCCCTCTGGAAGCGCCATAACTGCCAAATACCCTCATCTGGCTCAGTTTGTCTGAGTGGAGTCGCTTGCGTAAAAATAGGTGAGAATATCGTCCAACAGTGGTTTCCAGTTCATCCAATTGTGGGCAAACGGGACCTCCATATAGTGTAACGGATACTCTTTATCCTCTAAAATATCTCTTAATTTACGCGTCCGATCTTCATTGTCTCGATGATCTCCCGATGACAAAAACACCTTGATTGGCAAGCGACTTGAATCAGCATATGCCTGATGAATCGTCTTCACCGGATGCATGGCCGGGGACTGCATCGCGATGCCCTCAAAGGTGTCATGAGCGTGTAAGCCAAAACAGGCGGAGTTCAATCCTCCGAAAGACAGTCCGAGAATAGAACGAGCCGTGCGGTCCGAAAAGGTGTGGTAGGTCCGATCAATTCTGGGGACTAATTCGTCCCGCACGAAATCAATAAAACGTGGATTGCAGAAAAACTGTTCGTTGCGCCTATTGATATCGAGATTATCTGGATTTCGAGCATCCAAAAAGACAATTACTAAAGGCTCAATTTCTCCAATCGCAATCATCGAGTCAGCGATTACGGCCAACCCTCCCCTTTTCAAATACCAGGCTCCATCAGAAACGTAGAGCGCTGGCAACTTATCCATTGATTCATGACCCGGCGGAGTATAGACCCAGAATTGAAGCCCATAATCCAGAATCTGACTTCGGATGACCCGCCGATTGGAAAGGGTATCCGTTACGGCTGTTTCAGTGGCCTGAACAGGCATAACTATCCCTGCAGCACCCCCTATGAAACAGATCCAAAGAATAAATCGACGCATTTCAGAGTCCAACCTACTAAACGAACCACTCTAAAGACGGTCCGAGCACCCAGCCGTCGCCCGAGGGATTAGGAATGCCCCGGCCTGAAAGCATAAACCGATTGCTTATCCCTCTGGAACGACCATGATGTGAGCACGAAAAGTACCCTCTGACATCAGCCACGGAGCGCCAGGACCCATCGGACTCGTAGGTAAACCGGTCGTTGCTGAGGTTTCGCCCGGAATGTAGATCACAAAACGTATCGACGAATTCAACACCTCACCCGTTGCTTCATCATACGTCGCCTCTTCGCCATACCGGATGTACTGAGATGCTTGTTTTTCGACCCACGGAAGTGTCCCTGCTTCAATTTCTTCTCCTCTGGCTACGACTGATTCCTGACCATTCATTCCCCCTGCTCGGAGTTCGCGTCCTCGGGAGATGTAAGGAAATACTTCGTTATGGAAACACGCAGCTTCAAATCCTTCTCGTTTGGGGTCGTCCGCAGTACACGATAGCTCGTTAGAGCCCTCACGTATAAGTTTGAATGTGCCATCGTCATTGTACCCGTATACCGCAGCGCCTTCCTTCATTTCATCCGGAGCCGCAGAGACGGCCTGATTAATGGCGTGTTGGTCTGCGGCACTCTGAGCGCAAGCAGAAGTACTAATGAGACAAGCAAATACAAGCAACTGGATGCGGCGGTTCATAATCATATACTTTTCTAGGTGATTCTAGGAGAATGTAATGGTAGTTTCTGGAAATCGCACTTCCTTTTTCTATTGCACCGAAATATGAATATTGCCATTCTCGGACCTGGAGGCATTTCTGATGATCAACATGCACCGGCCGTTCGGCTTCACGAGGACACCCAACTTTGGTCTGTGCTGAGTCGATCACAGGCTAGAGCCGATGCGTTTTCGCTCAAACACGACCTTAAGTCGAACTCTCCCGGATACACAGACCTGAAATCGCTGATTGCAGACGAAAACCTAGACGCAGTCATTATCGCTTCACCCGACAGGCTTCATGCTCAACAAGTGATTCAATGCGCCGAAGCCGGCAAGCATATCCTGTTGGAAAAACCCATGGCCACAAGCCTAGAAGAATGTGATCAGATGATTGCTGCTTGCCAAGCTAATTCCGTGCACTTAGCGCTTGCCTATCACCTTCGTTGGCACGCAGGTCACAGAATGGCAAAACAGCACGTCCAAAATGGATTACTCGGAAAGCTGCGACATATGCGCGTGCATTGGACGTTCGCCGCTCCCGACGGCAGTAATTGGCGCTCTTCTCCAAAAGCAGGACGCTGGTGGTCTCTGGCAGCCAACGGGACCCATTGCTTAGATCAGATCCGGTGGTTCATGTGCCCCACAGAAGGAGAAATAAACGAGGTGCGCTGCCTAATTAGCCGCTCCAAGTTTTCAAGTGCACACGATGAATCTGCCATCTTGGCCTTGGGATTTGAGTCTGGCGCGACGGCTGAAATCTGTGTCTCTGTTCAATTCGCTTCAAAATCTCGCATAGAAATCTATGGAGATAATGGAGATATCCGAATGGAGGATACCATGGGAAGACATGGAGGCGGTTCCGTTTTCGCGAACGGAGAATCCGTTGATTTTCCCGTGGTCAACCCGTTTTTAGGGGAGTTGAACAATTTTGTCGAAACTGCTCAACAAAATCGACTTCCGGAAGTTGATGCGCTCGAAGGGAGACGAAACGTTCAGTTATTACTCCAAGCCATCGCAGCATCTGGACAAGATGCATACATACCTAGCTAATCCATGGGCCGCACGCTTTTATTTTTCTTAGTCACCTTATTAATCGTCCCTTCAGCATGGGCTCAATCCGAAGATCCCATTATTACGGATCGCCCTGATTTCACGGAAAGTCCTGTCAGTGTTTCTCCAGGAACGATTCAAATTGAATTAGGGGCTACCGCTTTTGATTATGACGCTGGATCTCTTTGGAATGCAGGAGAAACACTGGTTAGATATGGTCTATTCAACAAGGTCGAGATGCGTCTCCAGTTGCCCAGCGCCATAGGAGGAGATGACTTGGACAGCGGTCTATCAGATTCCGGATTTGGGGTAAAAATAGAGCTAGGAAGCTTCGCTCAGCGTGTTGAAATGGCTCTTATTGCCTCCACGACCTTACCTACTGGAGCTGATGATTTTACGTCTGATGCCGTTGATCCTGGACTTATTCTGGCTGCTGGCATGATGCTCAATGACCGTGTTTCTTTGGGATCCCAACTCAGTGCCTCGTTTGATGAACAAGGCGACGAACGCGTATTAAATTCGGGATTCACGATCGTCAGTGGATTTCCGCTTTCATCATCCGTTGGAGGCTTCACCGAATTAGCTTTTGATTTTCCGGATGGACTCGATACCCAGGTTACCTTTCACACGGGATTAGTCCTTGCATTCGATAGCAGAAGCCAACTTGATATTCACGGCGGATTCGGACTGACCGATAATACTCCGGATTCATTCCTCGGGATCGGTTTTTCCATCAAAAGATAGGTAGGGGAGCATTTTTCCCTGTTCTCAACGTCGTGGTAGATTAATTTGTGGTGTAGACTTATTACTCTCTGAGCCCTTTCAACGACGGCAGATCTCATGAAGCATACTTTTGTTTTCACCATACTGCTCATAGGATCTGTCTTGAGTGCTTCTGGGCAGGTTGAGGCCCCAAAATGGAGACATGTAGCATCTTTTCCTGACGCGCCAGGAGGTCGGTATGACGATATGGCGTTCCTCGACGAGAACAGAGGATGGGTTGTTAATCTTTCCGGAGAAATCTGGCACACTACCAATGGCGGAGAGTCTTGGGTTAAGCAATTAGACGCTAGGAATGCCCCGTTTCGCTCCATTGCCATGCGCCCCCATCCGAACTCGCAGGGATTGGCGGTAGGTTGGGCCGGCACGGTGTTCAATCCAACGAGCGTTCTGTGGGAAACTCACGATGGAGGTGACCACTGGATCGACATTAGCCACCGAATTATGGGTCTCAGTCCCGAGGGTATTTGTGGCATGTATGCTGTTGGACAATCAGCTTGGGGAGTGGGTGCCTTCCACGGTGCTCCTACGATTATCTCAACGCATAATGGAGGAATTTTGTGGGAGGGACAGGATGTAAGCCATAGTGCGGGTGCCTTAGTCGACGTGTATTTCCAGAATGAAATGACCGGATTTGCAGTAGGTGGATCTGGCAGTAATCTGGATGGAGAAGCCGTCGTGCTGCGTACGGTCGATGGAGGAGCCACGTGGAATAAGGTGTTCCAATCCACAAGGCGAGATGGGTTAGCCGGTGAATGGGCTTGGAAAATTTCCTTTCCTACCGAGATGGTAGGCTACGTCAGTGTCGAGTATGCCGGCAACTCTAACAACCAAGAGGCCAAGGTGCTTAAGACCGAAGATGGCGGAATCACGTGGAGGGAATTATGGATCAATGGAAGTAGATCTTCGGCTGGACTTCAGGGAATCGGATTCATTTCTGAAAACGTCGGGTGGGCCTCTGGTCGAAGCATAACGTCATTGACTCAGGATGGAGGAGAAACGTGGCAACAACTTCAGCACTTCAATCCAATAACCAAAGAAGGACAAATGGATGGCCGCATGAATCGGTTTTATGTGGTGAATGACACGCTCGCATTTGGAGTTGGTCGGCGACTGTACAAAATAGCTGGCTATGGGGCGATAACCATTGATACCGAAGCGGCTCAAAGACCAGAGAGTTTCGCACTCGAAGCCTCGTACCCCAATCCCTTTACCGAATCAACAACACTGAACTATACCCTCCGGACGCCTTCAGAAGTCCGAGTTCGCGTGATAGACGTGCTTGGACGGATGCATCGAACATTCTATGCCGGCTACCAAGAGGCCGGAGCGCACCAATTCGAATGGAATGGAATGGACGATGCAGGTAACAAGCTAGCTTCCGGGAGTTATATTTTGCTCATCGATATTGGTGACTCCGTCGAAACCAAACAAGTAGTTCTGCTACGATGACCTATGAAGACATCTTTTACCCTTTTCAGCGAGCGCAATCTATTGATTGCGCTCGCTTTCTTTTTTGTGCTCCCTATTCAAGCCCAAAACACCAACGATGTACAAGAATCATCGATTTTGGAAGTCGTATCCAAAGTATTTGAAGGCATCAACACACACGACGGCGATCTAATACGAAGTGTGATGGCGCCATCGGCCATCCTGTTTTCCTCTTCAATGCTCAACGAAATTCCAAGAGCTAACATGAGCACGGCAGAACAATTTGCCGAAGGGGTTAGCGATCCTGACCAGGGCTTTATTGAACGTATGTTTGAAACCGAGGTAAGGATCCGAGAAGGGATCGCAACCGTTTGGGCCCAATACGACTTTCACATCAATAAGCGGTTCTCTCATTGCGGAGTGGACACTTTTTCACTGATCCGAAGCGCGGAAGGTTGGAAAATCGTCTCTCTGATATACACCGTAGAGAACGAAGGCTGCCCTGAACGTCCAGCACTTGAAGACTGATAGCCATGAGTGAATTTGGACTGTATTTCCGTCTTGGTTTTGAACACATCTCGGATCTGAGCGGATACGATCACATCCTTTTCGTGATTGCCCTAGCCGCCGTGTACTCGTTGCGGGAATGGAAGCATATGCTGGTTCTCGTCACAGCCTTTACCATCGGCCATTCCGTAACACTCGCTCTGGCGACATTGGGATGGATGAATGTGGATGCGGACCTGATTGAAACGCTCATCCCAATTACTATTCTCATCACGGCATTGATCAACATTGTAGAACGGTTTTCAAAGGATACTCTAGGGGCCGAGAAGCGCGATTGGAGGATGAAATATGTGTTGGCTCTAGCTTTTGGCCTCATACATGGACTGGGTTTCTCAAGCTACCTGAGGGCCATCCTTGGGACCGAGCAAAACTTGGTCACTCCCTTATTTTCATTCAATGTTGGTTTAGAACTGGGTCAGCTTGTAATACTTGTCATTACATTATCCGTGTCAGCAGGTATCGTTTTCCTGATAAACGTGGTTTTAAAGCGCTTAAAAAGGAAAACAGATAATACCCAACGTAATTGGGCAACTCTACTGTCGGTATGGATTGCGGTGCTTGCCCTCACCATGATCTTACCTATGATTGGGTCCTGAACCGACCCCCTTACTGAGAGGCGATGACCGTGAATGTTAACTAATAGGTCTCGCTAACCATGAACTCAATACTCTCCAGACTCCTTCTGGTGCTTTTTTTTGCAACCGGAAGTGTTTCAGTCTCTTATGCGCAGAATTGGCGCAACATCGATGGCGACATAAAAGCCAAGAATCATTCTATGTTTAGGCCCATCGAAGATTGGCCTGATCCAAACGAATATCGGAATGCTTCTGGCGCACCAGGCTATCAATACTGGCAACAACGCGCTGATTATGTAATCAGGGCATCTCTAGATACGCAATCGCAGTCTATTATCGGATCTGAGCGCATTACGTATCACAATAATTCCCCTGACGAACTTGGCTTCTTATGGGTACAATTAGATCAAAACGTGCGCTCTCTAGAGCATAGCAGAAACTATCAGACGGCCGGTGCGCTTCCGGAACGCATCAGTCCTCAGTTCAGACAATTCGTAGGTGTCGAACAATTTGACGGCGGGTTTGACATCAGTCGTGTCCAACTAGTCACTGCCAACGGATCACTCGTAGATGCGGTTTATAGGATTCGCGATACCATCATGCGTATCAATTTACCCGACCGTCTCGCACCCGGGGAAGCGGTCGCTTTCGACATAGACTGGTCCTATCGCATCCCCGAGAATGGGCGCGGAGCCAAAGAAAAGGTATCCGATGGTTGGTTGTATGAAATGGCTCAGTGGTTTCCCCGCATGTCGGTCTATGATGACGTGAACGGTTGGCAGACTGAACAATTTTTGGGTCAGGGTGAGTTCTATCTGAATTTCGGTAATTACGATGTGTACCTGACCGTACCGTACACCCATATTGTAGAAGCCACTGGTGAGTTGCAGAATCCTGCAGATGTGCTCACGCGCGAGCAGATGAAGCGTCTCGACAAAGCCTACACGAGTGAAGAGCCGACTTTTATTGTCGCTCCTGACGAGGTTCTGTCTGCGGATAGCCGACCAACCCAAAGTGGCGAGCTGACCTGGCATTTCTACGCCGAAGATGTGCGCGATTTTGCTTGGGTTTCCTCCAAGACCTATGTCTGGGATGCGGCTGGCTATGATTACGGAGACGGTGGAGATATCGTAAAAGTCCACTCCCTGTACCCAAAAGATGCCATTCCACTGTGGGATAAAGTCTCTACGCGGGCTACCGTAGTCACGCTTGAGTCTTATGGCGAAATGTCGTTACGCTATCCATACCCAAAAGCATCCAATATCCACGGACCTGTTTTTGGAATGGAATATCCCATGATTGCGTTCTGTGGTGCTCGTCCAAGACCAGATGGCAGCTATAGCGAAGGGCTCGAGCGCTCGCTCATCGGTGTTACCATCCATGAAGTGGGTCACAACTGGGTTCCAATGATCATCGCTTCGGATGAACGAAAATGGACCTGGATGGACGAGGGGCTAAATACGTTCCTGCAATATTATGCAGAACAGTCCTATGCCAAGAAATTTCAAGGCAGGACAGATGTCTGGACGCAGACAGACGACGGTACGTATCCTTCGCGTCGCGGCCCAGCCTCGGCCATTGTAGCCTATATGCGTGATCCCAATCAGGTCCCCATCATGACCGAATCGGACATCATCCAGAATAACTTTGGCAACAATGGATACGCAAAACCAGCCACCGGTCTGGTCATGTTACGCGAACACATTCTTGGTCCTGACGTGTTTGATGATGCTTTCCGAGAATACTCAAGACGATGGGCATTCAAACATCCACAGCCCGCCGATTTTTTCCGCTCAATGGAAGAAGCCGCTGGCGAAAACCTCAATTGGTTCTGGAGAAGTTGGTTCTACACAACGTACCAGAATGATCAGGCGCTAGGCTCGGTTTCGGAGCAGGCTGCTGATTCATTGATTGGGAATCAGGATCATGGAGCCTTCTATTATCGCATCAAAGTGGATAATGAAGGCCAACAAATCATGCCGATTCATCTCAAAGTTACTTTTGAAGACGGTTCTGACGACTTCATGGCTATCCCAGCCGATGTCTGGAGAAACAATGAACTGACCTTTACCAAAGGATTTTTCTCGTCTAAAAAGGTCATTAAAGTTGAACTAGATCCATTGGCAGCATTCGCCGATGTAGATTTGACGGACAACGTCTGGACGGCTCCCGAAGTCCAACAGGAACAGGAGGAGTCTGGAGGCGGTTTCTGATGCTCCACTTTAGCATTTCTGCAGGAATACCCGTCACAAGCGAGACCTGATTTCTGCGGATTTCCTCGACGAAATCCGGCATGGGGGGCGGCGAAGCCGCCCCCCATGCCCTGATTAACTATATGACTCTTTTCTGGACACTTCTTGCGCTCATTCTGGCGCCGCTTTCTGAAGGCGAAACCTCGTTCTCAGCGGCAAAAGGAGCTCACAAGTTTCATGTGAGCTACGCCCGAGTGGCGGTTGAAGGAACGACCGTCGTGGCCAGGGTGCGATTTTTTAAAGACGACCTCGGAACCACGCTTGCAGCTTACTCCGAAACAGACCTAGATGTCTTGGAAATCTCTGCGGCCCAAGACTCACTATTCCAAGCTTACTTCAATGAGCAGTTTGTCTTCAACGCGGATGAAATAACCCTGGAGGGAAGACTTATTGGAAGTGGCGAGGAGATTCTTGGCAAGGAAACCATGTGGTGGTACATGCTGGAATTTGAAGCAGACCTACCCATTCAAAAGGTGCATCTCACCAACACACTGCTTTTAGAACACTTTGAAGACCAGAAAAACATCGTACAGATTCAGCACTTCCCCTCTGAAAAAAGCTGGTCCCTCTATTTCGTAGAGGATGCCAAAGAGTTTAGTCTAGACTTTGAAAAAGACTGATCTCTTAGCAGAGCAGCAATCCCTTATGCGAGTGGAACGTCTATCACCAGCACGTCTGACAACCCGGTGGAAGTCAAGTTAGCAGGATCCTTGTCCGAAATTCCCGCTGCGTCTCGTTTTCCGAGCGATCTATCATTCAGCGTAACCGCTCCCTCGATCATAAACACATACAGGCCATTCAATTCTCGCCGGGTCGACAAACTGACTGACTGGTCCTGCTCCATACGATATCTGCTAATCCATGCGTCCTGACCGATCCATAGTGAATCGTCTTCTCCGTCAGGAGAAACCAACAACTGAACACCCGGCATTTCCGAAAAGGCCCGCTGATCGTATCTGGGCGCGGTATTCCGCTTTCTGGGTGTTATCCAGATCTGAAAAAAACGTACTTCGTCCGCTTCAGACGCGTTGAATTCGGCATGGGTAAGCCCCGTGCCGGCACTCATGACCTGTACTTCTTGCGATGTGAGGACTTGAGAATGACCCATGGAGTCCTCATGCTTCAACGCACCAGCGGTGGGAATAGAAATGATTTCCATATTGTTGTGCGGGTGCTTCCCAAAACCGTGTCCCCCAAGTACAACATCATCATTGAGAACCCGAAGGGCCCCAAAATTCATCCGTTCGGGATTGAAATAAGACGCAAAGCTAAATGAATGGTGGGACTGCAGCCATCCATGATTAGCGTGCCCCCTCGATTCGGACGTATGGACGATCATATTACCTGAAATAAGCGTAAAAGAGACTATATTCACCCTAGTACGCCAATAATCCACATGCAGTTCTGAAATGGGCATCCCCATCGGGCATATGATTCAGAAACCATGATGAGACGAATTACTCGCAACCGTGGATGTAATTCCCGGCAATATTACGCGGGCTTCTGAATGAAGAATGCGAAATATGCCCTCCTACTATTCCTTTTTGTAGGGTGCTTAAAGCCAAGTGATACGTCTCCCACAACGACAGCAACAACCTTCTTACTGGACAGCGCCGTTCAGGTACGCGACGTCCTTATTGAGCAGGGTTTTGAGTGCACGGCCGAAGGTAGAGAATTATATCCCCTTCTTTTTGAGTGCGCCCGTACGGGAGCACTCCACATATACCTCTATGCCGATGACCGAGGACGCCTCGAAGGAATCAGAGCATTCGGACCGCAGAACACTTCATGGCTACCCATCCCAATATCTCTCCTATTTGACGCGGTTCTTTCAGATAGTTTGGTCCATGAATTACAGAGCCAGCCGGGACCTTCATCACGGATAATTCTCGGATCTCGGCTTCTAGAATGGGAATCAGGAAATGTACCTTCAATTCTGAGGATTTCGCCTCTTTCCGCCGTCCGAAATTAGAAGGACGGTCTCACGTCACCTTTTTACCTAATTGCGATATGTCCACACACATCACGGTTCTCGGCTCCGGACTCGTCGGTAGCGCTATTATAAAAGATCTTGCCAAGGACTCTACAACGCACCTCCTGGCAGTAGACATCAGTCAGCGAAGTCTACATGCCGTGGAAAACCTAGATAACGTGGAAACCCGCGTCGCAGATGTCAATGAGCGGTCTGTGTTGGATGAGGTGATCGGAAACGCAGATCTGGTCATTTGTGCTGTTCCTGGGTTTATGGGCTTCAAAACGCTCAAGGGCATCATCGAAAACGGTAAGCATGTCGTTGACATTTCGTTCTTTCCTGAAGACGCGTTTGAATTGACTGAACTGGCTGAAAAGCACGGTGTCGTCGCCGTTGTGGATTGCGGCGTTGCCCCGGGCCTGAGTAATATCCAAGCTGGATGGGCCCAAACCAAAATGGATACAGTAGAATCCTATCTCTGCTACGTGGGCGGACTTCCGCGGGTAAGGACCTGGCCGTTTGAGTACAAAGCGGTGTTTTCACCCATCGATGTTATTGAAGAATACACCCGTCCAGCCCGGTTCGTTGAGTTCGGAGAACTAGTAACCCGCGAAGCACTTTCTGGAATCGAAAAACTAGATCTCCCGGGAGTCGGAACACTCGAGGCCTTCAACTCAGATGGCCTTCGCTCACTCATCTTTACGCTAGATGCTCCATTCAAGAAGGAAATGACGCTGCGCTATGCAGGCCATGCCGAATTGATGCGGGTCTTTCGAGAAATGGGACTGTTCGATGAACAGCCTGTTTCCGTCAAAGGACAAGATGTTGCCCCCATAGACCTCACTACCAAGCTTCTTTTTGACGCATGGAAGCTCAAAGAAGGCGAGGAAGACTTAACCGTGATGCAAGTAATCATGGAAGGAGAAGAAGGAGGGGACCACGTGCGCTACACTTTCGATCTGCTAGACTTTTTCGATACAGACCAAGGCGTACACTCCATGGCTCGAACCACCGGATATACATGTACGCTCGTCGCTCGGATGGTCCTCAGCGGTCAGTATGCCCGAGTCGGCATTTCACCTCCCGAATATGTAGGTCAAGTTGAGGGTTGTTACGACCAGTTAAAAGAAGGCTATGCGAAACGTGGGATCAGGGTAACGGAAACGAGGGAAGTTCTGTCCTAAAACAGCCCTAATCGTTTTAATCTGGTCAAAAGGAGTTACACACTACGGGCCGTCCACCTCTATGGTGGACGGCCCTTGTAACACTCGTCCGTTTTTACGTAAAAAAAGAAATACCTGATTTTTCAGAGCTATGAGGACTAATTCGCAACTTTCTGATTTATTTGAGACGGGTATGACAAAATGATGTCACACCCCTCTGCGTACATTTGAATCAGGTTTTGGAACACACCCGCCGAAGCCAATCGCACCAATCATTGAAGGGTACAGAAATGAAATTAGACATGATGCACGCACACTTGATGGCCTCCCTCGGTAGAAACCCATTTTTCCTCAGCCTTACTAAGAAGTCCGCTGAACTCGTATCCGGAGACGGTTTACTCCGCATCTCGGTGGAAGCACTGGATGCTAGCGGATTACTTGCTGCCAAACACCTTGCACATAACCAGTATGTAAACGCCATGCTCCACAGTGGAGACGATCTTGATGCTCACAGAGCTACACTCAACTTCTTGAGCAAAGCGGTCGAAAGACAAGGCCATCCAACGACCAGACCACATACCTCAAGACCGGCATCGGTTCGCAACCGTAAGCCTCGCGTTCAGAAATCAGTCTCCCGAGCCGCCTGATTTTGCGGACTGGGCAAATTCCAGTTTGAGTTGTGCTGCCGGCAGACCGTCAGTAAAATTCCGCAATCCAGAAAGGGACACACCTAGAAGGCGAACGGGTTTTTGAGGCGGTTCCGGCGCATGTCGTAACAATAGGGATACGGTTTCCATAATATCAGCAGGTTGCCAGATCAGCGATTCTCTCGTGGTTTGACGCGTGTTGATCTCAAAATCGTGATACTTGATCTTTAGTGTTACCGTCTGACCAAACACACCGGCCTTTTCCATTCGCTCCGTTACCCGATCGACGATCTCTTTGAGCCGACTTTCCATTTCTTTCACGGACGAAATATTTTGCTCAAACGTTCGCTCCGCACCGAGGGACTTCCTGCTTCTTGTCGTCTGAACGGGCCGGTCGTCAATACAGCGTATGATGCGGTAATAATATCGCCCGGCCTTTCCAAACAAGCGGTTCAGTTCTGACTCCGGAAAGCGCATTAAATCGGCTCCGTTCCGAATGCCAGACTCATTCATTTTGCGGGCGGTTACGGGTCCAACACCATGGAATTTTCCAATGGGTAAACGGGCAAGAAGCGCATGGGCATCGGAAGGCCGGATTACAGTCAAACCATCAGGCTTGTCCATATCAGAACCGATTTTAGCTAGAAACTTGTTAAACGATACACCTGCGGAAGCGGTCAGATGGACTTCCGCAAGAATCTCTTCCTTTATCTTGCGAGCAATCGAGGTGGCAGATGCCGGACCGCCCACCGGGCGCGTAACATCCAAATAGGCCTCATCCAGAGAAAGCGGCTCAACGAGATCTGTGTAGCGATCAAAGATGGTGCGAATCTGCTTCGATGCCTGCCGATACGCCTCGAATCGGGATTTAACGAAAATCAATCCCGGACACATTTTAGCCGCTCTGGCTGAAGGCATCGCAGAATGTACTCCGAACTGACGAGCTTCATAGCTCGCAGCAGCTACTACACCTCGTTTGGAAGTGCCTCCGACTGCAACTGGTTTGCCCCTAAGTTCTGGAAAATCCCGTTGTTCTACAGATGCAAAAAAGGCATCCATATCTACATGTATGATTTTTCTTCGATCAGCCAATGCTTCCGGTTTACTTCCCTTATTGGATTATGAATTGCATCATCCCTACGTCGTGTTCAGAGAGTCGATTTCGTTTTAATACGTGGAACGAATTGGTTTTCAAATATGTGCGCTTCCTTTTTAACACTTTTCCCGAAATCTACGGGTGCACGCCGCCCCACGGTCATTTCAGGGCCTTCTCGGATTCGATACCGCTATGTGCTGATCGTGGTATTCATGCTCTCCGGCTGTTCCCCCAAGATCGCACCCTTCAGCCATATCGCCTATGAACAGAGTGTAGATTTGAAGGTGGATAGCCTGAAGCTCATGGATCAGGCCGAACTGCCCTATTCAGAGACCGAAAAGGCCCTAGCGAAGCTTCAAATTAGGCTTGAAAAAGCATTTGAATTCGCAAAAGGAAGACCCAAAAATCAGCACTCTGCCAATCAATGGCAGATTCTGATCAGTCCCGAGTCCAACTTACTGGGTGGTTTTCTCCAACGATGGCAAAACGAAGGCGCCTTAAACAGACCCTTTATCGTGGCCTCAAAGCAGCTCGTATCAGCAGCATTTGACTCAATAATCGAACTTGAAAGCGGAAAATCAGGTGGCACCTCTCCAGAATAATACCTCCCAAAGTATAAATGGACTGCTGCATGATTTTCTGTCAGCATTCAAATTACAATTAGCTGATGAACTCCCTCACGTTCAGGAGGCTCTGTTGAAAAACGCAGGGTCAACCTTCATGGATAATACGGCCAGACTCAAGGAGTGGATGTCACAGGTCGCTTCAGGTGCACTGAGCCAGGAAGATTTAGCTTTTTTGATCAAAGCCCAGATGGATCTATCTCGAATGAATGCCTTGAAGGAAGTAGGATTAACGCTCGCCCGGATTGATGCCTTAAGAAAGTCTATGACATCCACACTGATTTCAAGCCTTTTCAATACTATTGGCCTCTAATTCCGGATCAGAACAGGACCCTTTCTGTTACAGTTGTAAGCCACTTGCGAAGAGATCTCATGCCCGCTATGTTGCATGACCTTTTTGCCCTTGTCCTACTCTGTTTTATTGCGGTTTTCCGCACCCGGGTTCCCATGTCGAATAAGGCGTATCTCGTCACTGCACGAAAATATCGGCCACTCCTGTTTAAGGATGTGGTTGCTCAAGAGCACGTCACAGAAACGCTGAAAAATGCGATTCGTTTGGACCGCTTGGCCCACGCCTACATGTTTACCGGCCCTAGAGGTGTCGGCAAGACAACGGCAGCTCGAATCGTTGCTAAGGCCATCAATTGCACAACCCCGATTGAAGACCGCGATGACCGTGCTGAACCGTGTCGTACGTGTGTTTCCTGTCAGTCCTTTGAAGAAGGACGAAACATGAACATCATCGAGATTGATGCAGCGTCCAACAACAAAGTAGAGGATGTGAGGGACCTGCGTGAAACGGTTCGAATTCCACCTCAGGCGAATCGGATGAAGGTGTACATCATAGATGAGGTGCACATGCTTTCGAATGCCGCGTTCAACGCGCTCCTGAAAACATTGGAAGAACCTCCGCCGCATGCGATGTTCATTTTTGCTACGACTGAACCACACAAAGTGCTTCCCACAATTCAGTCGCGCTGTCAGCGTTTCGATTTTAGGCGCATCGCCACAAGTGAGTCTGTTGAACGACTCCGTGAAATATGTGACACCGAGGACATCTCCGTTGATGACGAATCCTTGATGCTGATCGCCAGAAAAGGCGATGGTGCATTACGGGATGCGTTGTCTGTATTTGATCAGGCAGTTTCCCTTTGCGGAAATGACATCAAATACCCTGAACTGATCAGGGCTTTGGGAGTCGTAGACACGGATCTGTATTTCAATGTCACACAAGCTGTTACGGATGGGAAAAGTGCAGAGATGATCCTCATTGTCGATCGTGTCGTGAGAACAGGCTATGATCTGCAGGAGTTCGTAGATGGTCTAGCTGAACATCTACGGAATTTACTAGTCGCTTCAACGGTTAAGGACCCTACACTCATCGAGGCTACCGAAGCTGATCGAAAGAGAATCGTAGATCACGGTAAGACCTTTTCCGAGTCTACCCTGTTGTCCCTCATCACCATTATGGGGGATGTTTCAGAATCACTTCGGCTCTCGAGACAGCCCCGATTGAAGCTGGAAATGGCTTTGCTGCGTATGGCGACTCTACCTTCGTCCGTAGACATTAAGTCTGCGCTCGATAAGTTGAGTAAGTTGGAGAAAATGGCTGCCTCGGGTGAGATTAAGATTGTCTCTGAAGTCAGACAGGTGTCTTCCCCAACGTCTGAGCAGGCTGCCGTGCGACCAACGCCCAAAATTACTCCGGCACCTGCCGCCGCGGTATCTCCCCCAGCTCCGGCACCTCAGGCCGCTCCAGTACCCGCTCCAGCCCC
>ERZ1048872.1407-NODE-1407-length-20143-cov-7.384160_pt1 | contig 20143 bp, 20 predicted proteins | sample MGYA00383100_ERZ1048872 | MGnify/ENA primary metagenome ERZ1048872 (study PRJEB29581, sample SAMEA5548370) | metagenome | biome: marine; feature: coastal; material: water | depth 50 m | study: Short-term variability in the microbial, nano- and picoplankton...
AAATACCGTCTTATCTTGGTCGTGATTTCAGTATTTACGGAGAGGTAGTTCACGGGGAACAGCGTGGACAAAAACTAGGATTTCCTACCGCAAACATCCAGCCGGGAATCACCTTAGCTTTGCCAAACGGTGTCTATGTCAGTAAAATAATATTTGCAAACAAAATTCATTTTGGCGTTACCAATGTGGGCAAACGGCCTACATTCGGCGAAAATGCTATTACGGTTGAAACTTGGCTTTTTGATTTTGATGAAGATATTTACGGTAAGGATTTGGAGGTTATTCCGCTTTTTCAGTTGAGGGCGGAAAGGAAGTTTTCTTCTATGGAAGATTTGCAAAATCAAATTAAGCAGGACGTTGAAAGCGCGCGTAATTACCTGGTTGAACATGAATTCATGACTGTTGAATGAAACTATCTGTACTTATCATTTAGTCCTAAATTTGCCAGATTCAGGGTTTTGATCTTTTCCATTTTTTTAATTTTTGTTTCCTCTCTTTTTGCATCATCAAGATAGTCCACAAATTCTCTTTGTTTTGAAAGAGCAAATTCTTGAAAGCAATTTTCATGTTTGTTTCAGCACCTCATAACTTGACTGAACAAAGCCAAAATCATAGCTTTTGGTTTCGAGGTGTTTAAGCGGAACATCATTTTTTAAGTATCCAAACAAAGGAATACCGTTGCCTATAATTACTGGAATGACCGTAATGGTAAAATCGTTGATAAGTCCCTCCGTGATGAATCTCTGAATGGTGATTCCACCATCAATATATAAGCGCTTAGCTCCTTCATGCGCTAAGCGCTTCCATAATTCTGTCGGGCTTTCTGAGGAATATGAGACAGTTTTCAATAAATGCTGAGGAATAATAATGCTTTTGCTGCTTAAAACAATGACGGGTTTTTTACAGTAAGGCCAGTTGTTAAATGACAATATTTTTTCGTAACTTTTGCGGCCCATAATCAGAACATCTACGGATTCAAAAAAAACCTTGTATCCACAGTCTTCACCTGCACTAACTCCTGCATTTGCGGCATCTAACCAATCTAGTTCTCCGCCTTTTCTGGCAATAAAACCATCAAGACTTACTGCAATGAACACAGATGCTTTTAGACTCATCGATCTACTTTTGTGATTGAACAACCCCGTGAACAGGGGATGCAGAATTAATCAATTGAGAAACGCATAATCTGCTGATCTTCTTAGGCGCTTTCTATTTTGGGACAATTAAACATCCATTTAATACCGAATTTATCGGTCAACATGCAGAATTTTTCACCCCAAAACTGTTCTTTCAATTCCATCGTTACCAGCCCGGCCTGTTTGAGACAATTGAATGTTTTTTCCATTTTGAGAGGATCTTCGAAGCCTAAACTCAGTTGGATACTGGAATTAGCTGTTTTTGAACTTTCTGCACTGTCCATTTGATCAGCAAAACATTTTTTATAAAAATTAACAGCATCTTCACAGTCACCGTTAAACATTAAGTATGGTTTCAAATTTTCCATTTTAAATCTCCAGCTGTTTTTGTTGTTTTTCGAAAAAATCTAAGAAGGACATTTTAGCGGAACTGATAAAAACACACCAAATTCCTGAGCAATATTACAGCTAACCCGTGCGTGTACCTTTCCTTGTTTATCATAAAAACTTGCTTTCTCTGTCAGCGGAAAAACACCTTCATGCCAGACATTTGGATGAATATACAAACCCTTCCCGCCATCGACGTAAAAGGCGACAAAATCTGAGGGTTGAACATCATCTCCAGGTAGAGCCAGCGGAACTATGAAAGGTAAACCGTCTAAAGGGTAAAAGAGTTGTCCACCGTCCGGATGATAATTCACATGCCATAAAAGAACACGTTCATGGTCAACAGAATTTTGCGGATCCTTTTGAGCTTCTCCGGGGTTTTTGGACCAACCCAATAGATATTGGTCATTCACAGCCTGATTTTTACCGTACAAATAATCACCCTGCCACCAAAAATCGAAAGTTCCTGAAACTGTACCGGCCTCATTCCCGGTTCCGGAATCTACAGGACGTCTACCTTGGGGAGGCCAAGTTACAATTTCTACGGGATAATCATGGTAATCATCTACAAGTTCACCATAATTTTGCAAGGTCTCGGGACTTGCTTTCAGCAACGGCACATCAAACCACGGAAGTTTTTGCGGAACATCCGGAAGCAAATAATCAATTGGCTGCATGGCCAGCTTAGTTTTGCTACTTTCTTGTTTCATTATTTCTGTATTTTAAAATTAATCATGTAGATTTGAGTTTGGTTTTGCACTCTACTTTTTAGCACGCTTTAAAACCAAAGTATACCTCAGCCATTCATTGCCTGCTGAACCACCATTTTCATTGTTTCCAGATCCACATCGTCTTTATTTCTAAAATTGATACAGCTTTTCAATGTTTTACGTCAGGGTTAGCAGTCAGATATTTTGAAATTTTTTCAAGACTACAGGTATAAACAGACCAATAGTTCTTTTGATTATCAATTGCAAACCAACCATTTTCGGATTCATAAGTCGGCATTTTATATTTCAGACTGACCTTAGATTTTGGGAATAAATCCAAAACCAGTTTATGAACGGACAACGCCTTTGCGCTGCGCCCTTCCGGCATTTCAGCAAAATAATTTGTTATATCCATAAATCTATTTAACTTTTTTCATTGCTTAATGTTGATGAGCTAAAACCTTCTCCCTGCTTTTTGTATTCATTTCTTGGAGGACTAAAAACATCTAACACAGTTGCACCCGTCTCACCAGTACGAATTCCATGAGAGACGCCACATGGTGTGTACCAGAAATCACCTTCCTTCATTGTCAACTCTTCATCACCTTGGATTCGCACGCACGCGCCTTCAAGTAAAACTCCCCACTGCTCCTCCGGATGACTATGAACCGTGCCCGGAGTATTCGGTTCAAGCTTTACTACTGAGAGCATCAAATTTTTTCCGCTGAAAATCCTAGTTGAAATTCCTTCCGTCAATTTTCGAAATATGCCCTGGGTTTCGTCTCCTATCGAAAACTTCCAAGGTTGTTTTTTCAAGTCTTTTGCAATTGTCATGATAGAATACCCCATTTTCATTCATTAATATTCTGTTAAAATCCTAGATAGTCTACCAATTTTAATCATTAGACATTGACGATTAAACAATCTCAAGCCTGTCCGGATTTAGCGAGTTGATTTTATACTAAAGTCCAAGTTAAGACCAAGTTCTTTATAAAATTTGTGGCTTCTGTTTGTATAAACTTTATGACACAGCTAGTCCTCGAAAGCCATTTTTAACCCAAAGTAAATAAACAATAGCCCTGCGGTTTTTTGCAAATAGCGTGTAAGCATTTTATTTTTCTTTAGCAGATTACTGCTTTCTGCTTAATCGTATTATCAGACTTTTATCTTTGCTCCAGAAATCTGCAAACAGCTTTTTTAGGAGTTCTTGCTAATTTTTGAATTAATGCAAACGGTATTGAATCAATCCTGTACTGCCTTTCAATATAGTCCAACATCGCCAGCCATAGTTTTGCTGTCATTTCAGAATCGTAAAGAGCGCGGTGAAAAACACCATCAGACGGAATGTTCGCATACTTCACTAGAGTACCCAATTTGTGATTTGGTGCTTCTTGATAAATTCTTCGTGCCACTAACATTGAACAGGCGAATTGCCCAGAATATTTCCTGGATATTTTTGCTAACTCAGCATCAAGAAAACGTTTATCGAATGAAGCATTATGTGCAACAAGATTATAACCGCTAATAAAGTCAGCGAATCTGTGCATTACCTCCTTACAGGGTGGAGCTTCTTTTAACATCCCATTAGTAATCCCTGTATAATCTTCAATGAAATGGCTAATACGCTGTCCAGGATTCATTAACTCTTGGAAATGCGCTTTTATTTCACCATCTTCAATACGTACAGCCCCTATCTCAATTGCACGATCTCCATTATCAGGAGAAAGACCTGTAGTTTCAAAATCTAGTATAACAACAGTCTCAGCTTTGTACATATTAACATCTATCCAGAGTATTTACTCTCGCATTGCTTTCGCAACATGCCTTAGCAAAATGAACATTGCTTTTGACAACAGTGCACTTTACGTTATTTTCGGTTATTCTATTTGTGAGTATGTAATACCATTTTCAATTTATTTCATCATTAATTGTTGAAATAATCTCATCAATATCAGCAAGTGGATTTGCGGCAACAGATCTCAACCAAGTCTCACCATCAAGCAGACAGCTTGAAAACATTCCCTCTGGTAAGCGCTTATGTAATTCCTCAGTCCTGCATGTTAGTGGTCGAAAGACAGTTACTCCTGTTGTCGGCATTGCCCAAAGAGCTATCCCTTCTTTTTCACTCAATTTTTCAGCGAGTTTTGTTGCCATCGACATTGTACGGTCAATACGTTCAACAAGACCTTCTATACCCCATGCAATCAAGGTGGCCAATAATGGGATAGCCGCTGCCCCACGAGAACCCTGGACCCCAATATTAGCCGAAGTTAAATAACCACCTCCAAAACTTATTGCAGTGTTAGCTTTTTTTGGCTCACGAAACATGACCAGTGCAGAATCCTTAGGTTGAAAAAACCATTTATGTGCAGAAACTGCGACAGAGTCCGCTTTTTCGATACCTTCTAGCAAATGCGCATGAGAAGGGCTCAAGCACAATGGGCCGGCCCAGGCAGCATCAACATGAGTCCACTTTGCTTGTCCTGCCAGTTTCAGCGAGTCAATTGATCCTGTAGCAGTTGTTCCGGCTGTCAGTACCAGACAGGCATCTGAAATATTATTGAGTTGTTCTGCATCAATTTGACCTTTGGAATTGGTTGGTATTTCTTCATAAGTTAAACCTAGTATCCGCGCAGCTTTTTTGATACTCAGATGAGAAGCTTTTGAAGCAACCACCCTTTTTATGCCCGCAGCATCTCTCGCCGCCCAAAGCGAAGTCAGATTGGCAAGTGTTGAACCTGAACAAAGATGGCCACCATGCATGCCAAAGAAAGGAGTCAACCAGTCAATTACCAACTTCTCTGCCTCAAGCGCAAATGGTGAGGTTGCAGGGTGAAGTAAATTTTGATTTAAGCTAGCATTCCAAAGTGCTGTAACCCAGGTAATCCAGGGCGTTGGAGGATCCATGTGCGCCAATGCATCACTTCTATCTAAACGGGCTGCTCTGCCAAGTATATGCGGTGCAAGAAGCTCCATGGTCTCTAGTTCACCAAGACCTGAATTAGGACATTTTCTGGGCAAATGTTGAGGATCAAAAGTTACTTGACGAAGCAAATTTATCGCATATTCCAAGCCTGCGTTTGGAGAAAAACTTTGATCTTTATTGCTTCGCATCTGAATACTCCATGAAATCTATTACGCCTGTGACAGCATCGTTTTGTGATACAATTTTTGACTTATCAAATTAAATGAAGCCGGCGAATTCACAACAATTAAGGTACTCGGCAAAGTAGAACTTTGTCAACGGTTAGTGCTAGTTTGTCTTGCAGGGTAAAGCCATTTTTAGCCCCTTTCAACTGCAACAGTTTCGTTCTTGTTGAGCAATGAAAAAGATTCTCCGTTAGCTAAATCCGGCAAACTAGAAAGTATATTTTGCAGGTTACATTGAGTTTGCCATTGTCTCACAAGAATTATTTCCAGTTTGTTGTCTTTAATTTTTCCATTCTAAACATAACGAGTGATTTCCAGTTTCAAGAAACTGTCTTTTCTTAATGGATAGAGAATGTCTTTTTCGGCTACATTTGCAGAGGAACTATTTTCAAAACCGTCACGGAATTTATACCTAAAATGGCACACCTCAATCACTGCCCCAGAAATAATGGTTACACAAATTGTTAGCTATTCAGTCAAAAAAAATAACTCCTTCACTAACCATCACGCTACTTCCACCAATATACGTAGAAATAACTTCTCCATCTTTTTTCTGAGTACGTGCATTCAAACTACTGGGTCGTCCCATCTCAATACCCTGGGGAATTTTGCGAAAATTAACAGACATACTATTTATTTTTATAAGATTTGAAAAATAATAATGAGGATAAATTAATTTTTTGTAGCTGTTACTAGAAATATGGGATATTTCTTTCCTTCTTTATTAATGGTATGCGCTGTTATAAATTTAATTTCTCTGAATCCATGTTTTTCTAATATAATTTGCAATGGATTCCTTTCAAACCCAAAATGAAAGACACCTTCTGTATCTTTGGGATGGAAACTTCCGTCTTCATTGTCGAGATCCGCTAAGGCAATTAACGCTCCATGACTTAAATGTTCCGAAAATCTTTGAATCAGCTTAGACGTGTCTTTTACGTGATGCATAGCCATTGCACTCATAATTAAGTCAAATTTTTCAGCAATGGGTTGATGAATAATATCCTGGCAGACTATTTCAACTTTACCCTGTAATTCTGGTTTGGAGACAAGTTTATTTAACATAGCTTCGGATATATCTACTGCAACTATCTTTTTTACTAGCGGAGCGACTTGAGAAGTAATCAACCCTGTACCTGCACCGAAATCCATCACCCGCATCTGGTCATGCAAAGAAACATGTTCTAATATTGCTGATCCAATAACAGATGAAAGCATTTTTCTCATCTCATTAGCATCCCAATCTTTGGCTTTTTCATTGAATAAGTCAGTCATTTATTTTCCTCTAATAGTTTTTTTTAACATTTGGATTTAATCCAGAAATATAACGCTGTGTTCACTGGCGTACGGTGGTCAATGGCGCTACTGCGAAACGTCAAAATTTTGTCGGAATTTTAAACAGAGGCAACTCTTCAAAAACAACATCACCAGTCGCACGTCTGTTACAAAGAATTTTTGGGAGACGGCCTACAAAGGCTAATCCTTTTTTCTCCTGTTGTGCTTGATGGCCTGAATGGTTTTGTCCTGTTTAGTCTTCATTGTATAATTTCGTATTGCTTGACAAATCTACATGATTTTTATTTCCTTCTGTTATTTTCCGCTGGGAAATTTTAAATTTAGATTCATTTGATCTTTCTTGCTATTGGTTCAACTGTTAAATATTCTCAACATAAAATGTGCTAACGATCACCCGCATACCGATTACGCTGTCCAGCAACATTTGGGGCATCGCCTTTCCAAAACTCAGGAATATTATTGATTTTGCCGATCCACGCGCCTTTCATCAGAATGTGCAAAGTATAATCACGAGAATCGCCAATCACACTGCTCGGAGCAGCATGTGCATGGTAATGATAACCGTAATTGCGGTGAGCGTGCCCCCCAAAACTGTCGAGCAAATCTTGCACTCCATCCATATCATGGTAAGCCGTTTCGTATTTTCCAAATAAGGCAATACCGTCAAAACCAAAGCCAATTAACGGAGGATGCGATTTACCTGCGTAATCAGCTAAATTGTATAAATTCAAACCGTTACCTGTGGCTCCATGTCCATCTGCATGCCAGTGCAGGCCCATCCCACGGCCAACATGGATACCGGTATTGGTTATTTCAGCTTTTCGTTGAGTCGAGATCAACATATTGTTCAGAACGGGATAAATCATGACTCCGTCAACAGCCACGCCAATGGAGGAGATGCTGGCATGGTTATACACATCATGATGGCTCTCACCAGCATCGGACGCAAGCGTTTCTACCATCTCATTCTCAGTCAGACTACTTACGTTGCCATAATTTTTTAGCGGAATCTTAATCAAGTAGGTTTGTAGTATGGCATCACGAGTCACATTTTGATCGGGATAAGAACCACCTTTGCCGTCTCCGGGGGGAGCAGGCACGTCTAACAACCTGCTCGGCATATCTGTAATTGAATAAGACGTGAGCACCATGAATGGATGCCGTACACCGGAACCATCCATTTCATTCGTAAAGAAAACATAAGGAACTGTATTTTGCTCAATCACCCCATTGACGGTCGTTGAGCCTTTTAGTTTTGTGTTGAGCAATCCGTTTCTAAACGCTAAATATACTGCAGGGCTATAACGTAAAGATTCGCCAGAACCCACCAAGTCACTTGTAATTTGCTTCAACATTTTTTCCGCCGCAGCACGAGTCTCGGTATTATTACCAGCCACCTGAACTTGCGGGAGGTATATGGAGTTAATGTCTTTCTGAATTTTGTCTCCAGATAAACGATGCCTTGAGAAACTTTCAGTTCTGTTTTTTTCCCACATCACTCTTTGGTTTGGAACTCCCTGTGAGTGAACCGGATTAAAGTCACTGGGCACACTGAAGTCAAATCCGGATTCGTAGAGAGAAATTTTGGAACCCGAGGAATTTAATTTAAAGTAAGCATGTGCAGAATCATAAAACACAGACGATGGCGAAAAATTCTTGTCTTCTTCAAAAGTGCTCTCTCCGTCATTAAACGTATACCGTTTTGCCGCCGTCAACGTATGGCTGGCGGTGTCAAAGTTGAAACAAAGATAAGCCGACTCAGCATCCCGATCATAACCCCAATTGTTCCGCATTTTAAGCCTCATTGTTGCGGTATCATAATCAATGGAATAAATAGAGTGTTTTTCAGAATCCAGGCGATAGCATGACTGCGAGCCTGACGCGAATTCCTCTTTGACAGGATAAAATGTTTTGAGTAACAGATCATCGTAGGTTGATAATGATTCGTTTAATTCAATTTCATAGCGATTATTCGTCGCCAAATATGAATTTTCATGTTTAAGCAAGATGCGGCTTTTATCTGCTATATTTTTTTTGCTAGTTGGCTTTAATTGAATGGTTTGAGACAAAATAGCTTCGGCATTATACGGTGTCGAAACGGATACGGAGACATTACTTGAATTCAGCTTTGCACCGCTTTTCGCATTGTAAGGTGTGGAAACAGGAGTGAGGACTTCAGCCTGACTACAGCCGTTCAAAATGAATATTCCGAGGAACATAATTAGAATATAAAGACGAAATGAATTTTTCATAAATAACTCTTTGAGTTTGGGTAAGATTGTTAACGCTCGCGTAATAGGCACGAGCTTAGGAGCTTCGAAAACCTTTGGTTTCATTATAACACTCCTTGTGATTGCGTAAGATTGCTAATCCTGGCATTACCAGCTTGTTTTGGAGTGCGGAGCACGGAAAAAATTCTGAGTTTATGCCATTGTTATGTTTTGCCACCAGTTTGTAACTGAACATAATAATATCTACCTAAAACTACCATTAAAATACCACCAAGTATCATTGCGGATGAAACTGTTAGACGTAAACTGATCGACTCGGACACAAAGATAACGCCTCCCACAGCCGCTATTACAGGTACTAAAAGCTGAAGCACTGCCGCTTGAGTAACTGAAAGACCACTGAGCGCGCTATACCATATCATGTATCCAATGCCTGATGCAATGCTGCCTGATAATACTGCTAGTAAAATCCCCTCTGATGAATAATGTGCATATTTAATCGTAATGACGGCCAGAATAATGACAAACGGCATAGTCCTTAAAAAATTAAAAGCAGTATCCATAATCGGATTCTGAGATCCGCGACCTTTAAGAGTGTAGATACCCCATGCAATTCCAGACACAGTCATAAGAAAGAAACCGATAACTGAGGGTGTTGTTATTCCTGGTAAAATGAGATAAACAAATCCAGTAAAAGCGAGCGCCATACCAAACCATTCAGAAATATGTAAGCGATTCCCCGAAAACATACTCATTAGTATCATCGTAATTTGAACCGAACCAAATAAAATGAGCGCCCCGGTTGCTGTGTCCAGCGTCACATATGCAAAGGAAAATGTAATCGCATAAATGAACAACGCTATACTTGCAGGCCAGCTTCCTTTTGTGGATGGACTAGAGTTAGAGTTAATTTTACTAATGTTTAAAATAACTGTCAGAACAATAACACCAGATAGCAGACGTACAATAGTAAAGGTAGAAGCATCAATTGCACTCCCTCCTAGTGCCAAACGGCACAACACTGAATTAGCGGCAAATGCAATTAGTGCTAGCCCAGTAAAGAGTATCGTTTTTATTAAAAAACTATTTGGTTTATTGACCAAGTTCGAAACCATTGTAAACATAATTAAAAGTTCACCTGCTTAAGCTATTACAAATATCCTATCAAAGTTTGGTAAGGCATTCCTTACTCACTTGCAAACCTAGCTAGAAAAATTAGCTCGACGATGAGCGTGTGATTGAGTGTTCAGCGAATAGAAGCGAATAATGACTTCCTATGGGCAAGTATAATTCCTCATGAAGCAGATCACAAGCAGAGTTAAGACGCTGATTACTCCTGTGATTGTAACTCGCTAGTCCACGTAATGTGATTCCATAGTAACTATTTCATTCAATTCCAGCCTCACCGTACTAGCCGCCTAAAGTCAAGGATGAGAATTTAGTTGGCTTCGAAATGACATTTTTTGTCTCGAATAAAGCCATTTGTCTCAAGCTCTGCAGTTCATTCTCTTGGGCAAGAGTAATTCATTCTCTTTAATTTCCCAACGGATAGGATCTTTAAGAATATACATTGACCGATCGATCGGCTTGTGTAATGCTTGATTTAATTAAAACTTCAAAAGGAGAGAGCAACATGGTTACAAAAATAATACAGACAGAACAAACCAGAGAGAAACTTTTTTTAGCGGGCTTTCAAGTCTTAAAAGAAAAAGGGGTTAAGGGTCTGACCGCATCGCAAATTGCTGGAGCTGCTGGAGTCAGTAAAGCTGGTTTTTTTCATCACTTCCCAAAGATTGAAGATTTCTTTCTTTATCTGCTTGATCAAATGGTGCAAATGATCGAAGCCCAGGTATTTCAAGCCAAACCAACGACCATGGTTGAATTTTTAGAGACCTCAGCAAGTACCACGCTTAAAATGATGGATGAAACTCCTGAGTTTATGATTGCCATCTACTACTTTATTGATTTTTCCAGATTCAATGAGACCTATACAATACGCTTGCAGAAAATCTTAAAGAGCAGCTACAAAAAATGGGTTGATGATCTTTCTGGTTATTTCCCGCCTAACTTTCCTGAAGAAAAAAAGGAAATCCTTGTCTATCTGTTAGATGCTTTTTTGGCTGGATTGGGAACTCAATACTTAGTTTTGCAAGACCGAGAATTATACTTAAAGATCTCCGTTGAATTCATCAACATGATCATGAACTTCATTGAAGGGAGCCCATAATGAATAGAAAAAATTTACTTAACCCTATTTTACAATCATTTAATCGTATCTTTGAGGCCACACCTGCGGCATTGCGTCCCTGGCGATATATCATTCTTGGATTTTATTTGGTATCTACGATCTTGATGGCTTACGGGATGTCCGAAAATTTAAAAATGGATATGACCATAGAGTCATGGTTTGAAAAGGGTGACCCTGCCAAGGTTGCCTTGGATACTTTCCGCGAAGAGTTTGGCAGTGATGATGGTCTCTATGTGGTTTACCGCCCTTTAGATGGTGATGTTTTTTCTTATGAATCCCTGAAGTTAATACATGAGCTAAGCGAAGAGCTGATCAATCCGCCAAGTCACTTACTCTTTGCTGATAAAGCAAACCTGGCTCACATCAAAAAGGTCACCTCTTTGACCAATAGCCGCTATCAGATGGTCAAGGGAGACGATCTGATTTCTAATCGTATAGTGATTAAGGATGTTCCAAAATCCAAAGAAAAGAGAGAAAAACTCCGTGCGATTGCGGCAACCCAAGAGAGTATGGTCGGGGCTTTATTTTCCAAAGACTATCAATATGGCGCATTTCAAATAAAAACAGATTTTGGTGCTATTACTAAGGGTGCGGGAGAGCATAAAGAGCAAGCCTTTGAGCTATTGGCAGAAGATACAAACGATGAATTTGAATTAACCGAAGAAGAATCTTTTGATCCAGACTTGAATTATGAAGGTGAAAAGGTTGAGTTTTTAACGACGGAAGTTACAGAATACGTCGGCTTTATGGATGATCTGAGATTGATTTTTGATCAGCCAAAATATAAGTCTCAATTTGAATTTTATTCTGTGGGCAACCCTCCTTTAATAGCTTGGGCGATGAAGTCTACTGAGGAAGCAGGGATCCTGATGATCATCATGTTACTGGTGATCACTGGTTTATTGTGGGCCTTACTAAAATCATTTAGTGCTGTTGTTTGGCCTATTGTCATGATTCTGGTCAATCTTTGCTGGACGATTGGTGCCGTCTCGTGGGTTGGAATAGAAGTATCTACCTTAGTTTCTTTAACTGCAATGCTGATAATCACAGTTGGCGTGGCAGATAGTGTTCATGTCATGAGCACCTATTTGATAAACCGTCGAGAAGGATTAGACCATGAGGTTTCTTTAACTCAAACCTATCGCAAAACAGGCATCCCCATTTTAATCACCAGTATTACTACAATGGCCGGGATGTTGGCGCTTTCAATAACAGGTATGAATCAATTTGTGACGTTTGGTGTCATGTCTGCCGCTGGCGTGGGTTTGGCTTGGTTTTTAACCTGGACCTTGCTTCCCGTATGCATGGACCTTTGGCATCCTCTTGCTAATAAATCGGCGAAAGATGAACATGCCAAACAGGGTTGGCTCAGTTGGACTGTGAGTGCTGGGTGGATTCAACCCTTGCTGAGCAAAATCCCGGGTTGGGTCGCTCCTCGCCCCATCCAGATTGCTGTCATTTTCCTTTTACTATTAGGTGTTTTTGCTTATGGTACTTCCATTGTGAGAGTCGATACCAATATGGTTGAATTGACAAATGAAGGCAGCGAAATGCGTGTTGCTTACGAGTTGGTTGATGACAAAATGATGGGTGCGCAAAGCATGGAAGTTATGCTCGATCTAGGAAAATTTGATGCTCTCTATGACCCTGCAGTTTTAGCAGCGATGGACCAATTGGAGCAGCGTTTAACAAGTGACTATCAGCAATATATCACCAAGACTTTTTCACTTGCTCGTATTGTAAAGGAGACGAATCAAACCATGAATCAGGATGATAAATCCTTTTACATGCTCCCTACCGATCCCCAATTGACATCCCAACTGATCTTTCTTTTTAATAATGTCAACCCAGAAGATCGGCGGCTATTGGTGAATGATGGGATGAGCAAAACCCATATTTCGATCATGTTAAAAAATGCGGGTTCTTATGAATACAAAAAAATATTTGCTGATATTAAAAACGACATCGAGCAGATTTTTGTCCCCTTAAAGGTAAATTATCCTGATCTAAAAGTAGTGGTCACGGGTAGTCTCGCACTGATGATGAAACTGAGCCAAGATATGGCTGAAGCTCAGCAAAAAAGCTTTAGCTTTGTGATTATCATTATCAGTCTTTTGATGATTTTAACTCTTGGTTCTTTGCAGGGCGGATTGATTTCTATTATCCCCAATATCATCCCTGCTATTGTTACCTTCGGGTTGATGGGTTTGCTTAAAGTCCCTCTTGATGGGGATACCATGGTGATTGCACCTGTAATCATCGGTCTAGCGGTAGATGATACCATTCATTTCATTACCCACTACCGAGACGCACTCATGGAGGGCAAAGACTATGCTACCGCAATAGAGGATACTTTGAAAGAAGTTGGACAAGCCATCACCTTTACTTCATTAATATTGGGTCTGGGTTTTGCGATTCTTTCCTTTTCTGATTACGGTGGACTTTCTAAAATGGGAACTTTTGGTTCTATTGGTATTTTTGCCGCATTGATCTGTGACCTCTTTTTATTACCAGCTCTAATGTATATTTTTAAACCCACCATGGGAACACAATCTTTAGGAGATACGGCATGAAAAACTATTGTTTACTAATCACATTTTTACTTTTCACTTTGGGTCCGGCAAATGCGCAAAATGCTCTAGAAATCATGAAAAAAGTGGATGCCGTTAGTAAAGCTGTCAATGATTCCACCTTTTCAATTATGAGTCTTTCTACCTGCAAGTTTGCTAAAACCAACAAAAAGATCAAATGCGTTGAACGTCCTAGAGTTAAAAAACTAGAATCTGCCCAAATCAACACCGGCAAGGACAACTTAGATTCGAAATCTATCTCTATTCTGCTTTCTCCTACCAGTGAGCGAGGCATCGGGATGCTGAGTTTTATCTATGATGATCCCACCAAAGACACTGAATCATGGTTGTATCTATCAGCACTGGGCAAGGTAAAAAGAATGGCCAGTGGCAGTGACGAAGACTCTGAAGCGACTAGTTTATTTGGTTCGGAGTTCACCACAGAAGACATGGAAACAGGTAAAATCGACCAGTACCAATACAAAATATTAGAAGAGGGCAAGTTTGGAAAACGGGCTGTTTGGATCATTGAGTCAAAACCTATGGCAGCCAAATTAAAAAAGACTCGTTACGCAAAGTCCATTTTCTGGATTGATCAAGAACGCTTAATCACCTTAAAAGTCCAGACCTTTGATAAGCGCGACAAACCCTATAAACGCCTTTCTTTTTTTAAGGTAGAACAGATTTCAGGTCACTGGATGGCTCGTTCGATTATTATCGTCAACCAGCAAACCAGCCGTTTGAGCAAGATGAGCATGGAGAAGATTGCTCTTAATATTTCTGTGAGTGAAGATTTTTTAAGTCAGCGTTCTCTCACCGATTTTGCTTTTCGGGAGAATCACCTAAAAAAACTTAGAAAGCAGCTGAAATGATTGTAAATAAATGGATATTTATTGCTATTTTAGCTCTTTGCTTCACCTTTCAAGCCTTGGCTCAAGATGAACTTGATCTTTTAGAGGATGACGTTGAAATGGACTTTTCAATGGATGAAGAGTCAGAATTCTCTGAGGAACCCCATTCGGGCGTTGATGCGGACACTGTTGCTTCCCCTTCGGCGATTCGAATAAGTCTTGATCATGCTCTCTCTTTTCGACTTGGAGAGCAAAAAAATATGGTCAATAACAGAACAGGGGTTAATATTGACTATGCGAGTTCCATCGGTGAAAGCCTTTATGCTAAGATAGACGCGACAGGTTCACTCTATTGGACTAAAGATCACCGAGCCATATCAAAGGCACAGGACTATGATTTCGATAGTTTAATCAAAGAAGCGTGGTTACAAAAAAGTTTTGAGCAACTCACCTTTAAGTTAGGTCTTCAATCCATCGTTTGGGGTGATGTAGAAGGAGCCCAAGCGACAGATACGCTCAACCCAATTGATACCAGTGAATTCCTATTTGTTGATTTTGAGGATACGCGTATAGGCCAAGAGACAATTTCCGCGACACTCTACACAGAGAGTTTGACCTGGGAAACCTTTGTAACCCCGGTGCCCCAATTTAATAAAAATCCAGCCGATGGTTCAATTTACGCACGCCAAAATTCTTTGTCTTCTCTAAAAATTATCTCAGTTGAAAAACCAAATCCAGAATATGGTCTCAGAACAAAGTTCAAGCTCGGTGTTAGCGAAATGGCTCTTTTAGTTGCGAATTTAACTCCCAACCAACCCGGCTATCAGCTAAAGAACAATAGACTTCAAGAAGTTGCGAAACCTTTTTTACTGTATGGCACTAACTTCAACTATCCTATTGGGCAAACGCTGCTCAAAGCAGACTTAGGTTATAAAACTGATCAAGGAATAAATGACAAAAACTTTGAGCTGGTCTATAAAGATCGTCTGGATACCGCTTTTGGAATCGAAACCACCATCAGCCAGCATTCTCTGGTTGCAAGCGTTAGTCTGTCACAAATTATCGACTGGGATGAGTCATTAACGCAAAAAAAAGATAGTGGCTACGTCAACCTTGGTTGGACTAAGACATATTTTAATGAAGACCTTACATTAAATCTAGGACTGCTGGGGGTGCTTTCTAGGTCCGATCGAATCGCCAATGGTCTTGTAGACTATAAGCTTAACGATCGTTTTAAGTTTTCAATGGGTCTTTTCGTTTTTTCTATTACAGACGAAGAATCAGATTTTTATGCCTTTCGTGAAGAGCACCGAATAGAATTTAAAACCAAATATCAATTTTAATTCATTCTTGTTTTTTCCATTTTTACAGCTGAGGAGGTTCTTGTCCAATTTTTGGATAATCGCCTTCGCGAATTGGCAGCTCAAATATCTTACCCATGATTATCTCCAGATAGATTTGTTTAAACGGATAACAAGGTTTTCTGTATCTTCAATAGGTGAAGAAAAATGCTTGGCCTGTAGTGTATCTGCGAAATACTCGAGCCAACCGGAGGAGTCAACTACATTCATAGCCTCTCATCCTCTCTTTCAATATTTGTATCAATTCCCTTTAAATATCCCCTCATTTTTTTGATGGGTTGAATGGGAATCATTTCAATTCGATCATTAAATAGAATGGCTTGTATTTTTTGACCGGGCGTAATTTCCAGTTTTTCACGAATAGATTTTGGTATAACTACTTGATATTTCAGAGATACGGTAACAGTTTGCATTTGACACCTCATTGATCGATTCTAATCTTGTATTACGTATGTTAGTCTATCACTGACAAGTAATATGCACAAACAAATAGTCGAACTAAATTCTATCGATTGACTCCTTGGGATAACGCCAAAGTCAGTGGCGGTGTAATGAACTTTAAATCATTTGGTTACTGGTTTTGAGCAATGAACTTTGGACCTAATTTTGCGCTGGTTCCGTCCACTGTACTGATTTGTTATGTCGTACATTCGGAAACATCTATTCCGGAACCACTGTCATCGTATTTGCATCTCGAATTATCTGCCAGCGACCATCCCGTTTCTCTAGAATCGAAAGGGAATGTCCTGCCATTTTTGTGACCGGATCACCGTTTTTGGGAGAACATACAAGAGTCGAATCAATCCAGAGATATGCTTGGTCACCAAGCACCTTTAGTTCCCGAAGCTTGCTATCGAGATCAAAATCAATTGGGGAGTCTTCAGGCGATCTGCCCGCCGCACCCTGAGCAAACGTTTCTTTGTCCATCTCGCCAACTCCTGGTACTAAAAACACGGCGTCATCAGCAATGCATTGACGCGCCAATTCTAGATTTCCTTCGGTCGTTGATTTAATCCAATTGTGAAATAAATCTCGTATCTCTTGTTCATCACCCATTGTCTGATCTCCTGTAATTTGAGCGCAACACGTCTCTAGATTAAGCGACATAACTTATTATTATCAGGCAACATACCTGATAACCCTTGTATTAACCCATAAATCAGGTATCATTAATAATGAGTTTAATATTACAAGTCACATTAATTGAACTTATTTTGCTAATCAAATAGCTCGATTAAATCCGATTTATCCCAAGTCTATAGCTCCACAATTTGCATGTCAATATATAAGTCGAAAAACTCATTACTTGGTGATATAAGTGTCTTAATGCGTCGTGAACACTATTCTCTCAGTACAGAACGTACCTACTGTAATTGGGTTCGGCAGTTTATACAATTTCATAAAATGCTGACAAGAGAAGCTCTTTTTGTGGAACAGAAAAATAAGGTTGAAGATTTCCTCAACTATTTGGCACTAGAGAGGAATGTTGCTGCCTCAACACAAAATCAAGCCTTTAACGCTTTAGTCTTTCTCTATAAACGGGTGCTTGAATCTCCGTTGGAAAATGTAAAAGCTGCACGCTCAAGTAAAGAGGCACGAATTCCGGTAGTTTTGACTCGTGGCGAGGTGAAACAAGTTTTGTCGCTTTTGGACGGAGTTCCGGAATTAGTGGTTAAATTATTATATGGTTGCGGTTTGCGTATAACTGAAGCAGTGAAACTGCGTGTGCAAAATATTGACTTTGGCTTCAAACAAGTAACGGTACGTGATGGCAAGGGAATGAAAGACCGCATTACTACGTTTCCGGAAAATTTAGAAGGTCAGTTGCGAAACCATTTAGAGCGTGTAAAGATGATTCACGAGAAGGATTTAGCACAAGGATACGGCACCGTCTTTTTGCCGTATGCTCTGGATCGAAAGTATCCAAACGCAGAACGTGAGTGGAATTGGCAATATGTATTTCCTGGTCGGGGTCTCTCAAAAGATCCACGAAGTGGCATAATACGTCGACACCATCTGGATCAATCGGCGATCAACAGAGCAATAAAAAAAGCTGTCCGTCAAACAAATATCGCCAAAAAAGTGAGTGCACACACTTTCCGGCATAGTTTTGCTACACATTTGCTGCAAAGAGGAACAGACATTCGCACCATTCAGTCCTTGTTGGGTCACAAGGATTTGGAAACCACCATGTTATATACTCATGTGTTGAAGCAGGGCGGAGAAGGTGTCGTGAGTCCTCTTGATGATTTATGATAAATTGCCATTTCAAGGAAAAATGTAAAATGTTTTTCTTGGCTTTGCGGAAGTTCTATACTAAAATTATTCGTATCATTAATTGTATCTACAAACATGAACAGAATTGATGAACCAGTAAAAAGTCCAAATAGTACATTTGTTTGTCATACTTACGGAAAACACAGTATTAAATTCTATCGATATTTTTTCCATCAAGATAATTTAAAAAATTCCCGATGTTCCAGTACCGTCCCGAGCGAATTATTATAGATCAAGCTGTTGCAGCTGAACCTCTGACTGAGCAAATCTGCGGGCGTTTTCCTGATGTACCGAGAACGGTTGTGGAAAATTTCGCCTGGCATCAGGATGAGTCCGGAACTGACCCACTGCGAAATCCACTCACAAAAGGTAAGAAGACCTTACATCTCAAGTATTTTAAAGGAACCTCAATCAAGGCTTGTCCGGGATTTTCAAATGAGCTTGTCTGTTGTAATTATTTTACTTTAGATTTAATAGAAAACTGTCCATTTGAATGCACATACTGTATTCTACAGGCGTTTCTGAACAAACCTGTAATTACGGTTCACGCAAATCTGGAAGAAATTCTGGAGCAGGTTCGGCAGCGTGTTTCAGCACAGCCTGAGACTTTGTTTCGTGTTGGAACAGGTGAGCATTCTGACAGTCTGGCACTCGATCATATACTGGGTATCAAGTCGCATGTAATCCGTTACTTTGCTAAACTGCCTAATGCTTTGCTCGAGCTTAAAACAAAATCAAAGCATGTTGAGCATCTGCTTGATTTACCGCACGGTGGAAAAACCGTAATTTCATGGTCAGTAAATCCGGAAGCCATTGTTGAACAGGAAGAGCATAAAACTGCACGGCTGCATGAACGATTGGAAGCGGCCAGAAAAGCTTCCGAGGCAGGGTACAAAGTCGCATTTCATTTTGATCCCATGATTCACTATCCGGATTGGGAAAAAGGTTATCAGGATTTAGTTGATCAAATACTTGACGCTGTTCCTGCAGACAGAATTGCCTGGATCAGTTTGGGCACTTTACGTTACATCTCTTCGCTGAAATCAATTGTTGATGAACGTTTTCCAAATAGCCGTATATTTTTAGGTGAGTTTGTTCCAGGAGAAGATGGGAAAATGCGCTATTTAAAAAAAATACGCCAGCGTCTCTTCCGGAATGTTCAACAGAGAATTGAAAAATTGGCACCACAAATACCAACATATCTTTGTATGGAAAAAAGTTCACTCTGGGAAAAAACAATGCCGTACCAACCACAAACTGCTCCAGAAGTGGAAGAAAAGCTGGTAGCCAGTCTGCGGAAGCGTTATCCCGTGGAGGCCTGATGTCAGCAGTAAAACTGACAGATACCATTGCTTTGTTTCCTCTGCACGGTACAATATTGTTGCCCGGCTCAGTTCTACCTCTGCATATTTTTGAATCACGTTATCGTCAGATGGTAGAACACGTCATGGAAAATGATGACCTGCTGATTGGAATTATCCAACCTGCAGCACAGGATTCTAAAAAGCTGTGCAAAATCGGCTGTGCCGGATCGATTGAACAGTCACAGCAACTGCCTAAAGGAAATTATCTGATTCAACTTCATGGCGAATCACGTTTCCAGATTATTGAAGAACTTGAAACAGAAACTCCATACAGAATAGCAAAAGTTGCATACACATCTTTTCCGCATGACATGGAAAATTCCAACCTCTCAAAAGACGCAGATCTTTTGTATCAAAATTTCAAGGAATATTCTGAAAGAAATAAGTTGAAAATTGAGTGGGAAAAAATTGAAGATATTCCTGCACATTACCTTGTCAATCTACTCAGCATGAACCTTGATTTTTCCGGTATTGAAAAACAAACACTGCTGGAGTCACCTGATTTGAACACACGATTGGATGACTTGATTTGCCTGATGGAAATGTCAAATCCGCATGAAGT
>ERZ1048872.1409-NODE-1409-length-20093-cov-10.544965_pt1 | contig 20093 bp, 16 predicted proteins | sample MGYA00383100_ERZ1048872 | MGnify/ENA primary metagenome ERZ1048872 (study PRJEB29581, sample SAMEA5548370) | metagenome | biome: marine; feature: coastal; material: water | depth 50 m | study: Short-term variability in the microbial, nano- and picoplankton...
GCATGGCGAATGGTGATTGAGTTGGTGGCCGGTCTTGGGATTGGTTTTGGCATTGGGTACGGGATGGATGTTCTTTTTGGGACGATACCCGTTTTCTTGGTGGCATTTACGATGTTGGGTTTCATTGCGGGAATACGCATTATGCTGCGTTCCGCTAAGGAAATTCAGAATGAAGGAATTGGCCAGTCGGTCAAAAATGAAAAAGAGGTTTGATCGTGGCAAGTGAAGCGCAAAGCGAAGGTTCAGGTCTGGTTTTCCATCCAATGGACCAGTTTGAGGTCAAGCCCTTGTTCGGAGGATCTGAGCTTTATTGGTACAGTATCTCTAACGTAACGCTTTGGATGGCTTTGACAGTTGTTGCAGTTCTAGCGGTCATGGTGTTCGGAACGTCGCAGCGCGGCCTTGTCCCAAGCCGTCGTCAATCAATTGGCGAATTAGCCTATGGGTTCGTGTACAAAATGGTGGAAGACGTAGCTGGTAAGGATGCGATCGGATATTTTCCCTACATAATGACGCTTTTTATGTTCATCGTCTGTGCTAATTTTCTGGGGCTTCTTCCGATGTCATTCACTACTACTTCCCACATTGCTGTAACGGCAGTGATGGCGATGGCGGTGTTTTTAGCGGTGACCATTTTGGGCTTCGTCAAAAATGGTATGTCTTTTTTGTCCTTATTCTGGATCTCGTCAGCACCTCTGGTGCTACGTCCCATTTTGGCTCTGATCGAAGTGATTTCGTATTTCGTGCGCCCCGTAAGTCACTCTATTCGTTTGGCTGGGAATATGATGGCCGGTCATGCGGTAATCAAGGTGTTCGCAGCTTTTGCCGGAATAGCGGCAATCGCGCCGTTTTCCGTTGTGGCCATCACGGCAATCTATGCACTTGAAGTCTTGGTGTCCTTTATCCAAGCCTATGTTTTTGCAATTTTGACGTGCGTTTATCTGAAAGACGCGCTTCACCCTCACCACTAATCTGTAACAACTAACTAGAACAAACACGAAGGAGAAAGCCATGGAAGGCGATATCGTACAAATGGGTGCTTATATTGGGGCCGGACTTGCCTGTACAGGTATGGGCGGAGCCGCAGTAGGCGTGGGCCATGTGGTCGGAAACTTTTTGTCAGGTGCGTTAAGAAACCCATCTGCTGCTGCGGGCCAAACCGCAACAATGTTTATCGGTATCGCGTTTGCCGAAGCATTGGGCATTTTTTCATTCCTCGTTGCTCTGTTGTTGATGTTTGCCGTTTAAGGCATCTCAAGCATAGGCCTGAATACCGGGTGAACGCAATCAGCGTTCATCCGTCTGGTTTAAGGTAGGACGGAGACAGAGATGGCATCATCTACAACAAATGCAACCGCTGCGGAGGCGTCTGCCCCTGGCATGCCCCAGCTAGATTTTTCAACCTTCAGCAATCAGATTTTTTGGCTTATCGTCACGCTGGTTGCGATTTATTTCATTCTGTCGCGCCTTGCTTTGCCGCGTATCGCGGGGGTGTTGGCTGAACGCCAAGGTACGATCAATAATGATGTCAATATGGCCGAAGAACTAAAAGAAAAGGCCGTTGCGGCTGAAGAAGCCTATAACAAAGCATTAAACGACGCACGATCTGAGGCTGCGCGGATCGTTGAGGCAACGAAAGCTGAAATTAAAGCAGAGCTTGATGTGGCGATTGCAGCGGCCGATGTTCAAATTTTTGAAAAGGCAAAAGCTGGTGAAGAGGCGATCGCCGAAATTCGAAGCAACGCCATTGCCAGTGTCAAGGAAGTGGCAGCGGCGACAACTGCCAATTTGGTTGTAGCGTTGGGCGGCAAGAGCGATACGAAAGCCGTTGACGCAGCTGTGAAGCAAGAGATGAAGGTTTAAGATCATGCGTTATATCACACCCTTTCTTGTAGCGCTTCTGTCAAGCCCCGCTTGGGCAGCATCTGGCCCATTCATTTCATTGAAGAATACCAATTTTATTGTTATTTTGGCATTCATTCTTTTTGTTGCCGTTCTCATCTATCTTAAAGTCCCTACTATGCTTGGCAAAATGCTGGATCAACGCGCTGAAGGCATTCAAGCTGACTTGGATCAAGCGCGTCTGTTGCGCGAGGAAGCCCAAGGGATTTTGGCCGAATATGAGCGGAAGCAAAAAGAGGTTCAAGAACAGGCTGATCGCATTGTAGAGGCAGCCCGGGCAGAAGCTGCAAGCGCCGCTGAACAAGGCAAAGCGGACCTGCAAACGTCAATTGATCGGCGTCTGGCCGCTGCTGAGGATCGGATCACGTCTGCGCAGGCTGCGGCCGAGCGGGAAGTGCGCGATCAAGCGGTCAGCGTGGCAATTGCGGCGGCGCGCGGTTTGATTGCCGAGCAGATGAGCGCGGCGCAAGCTAATAAATTGATCGATGTGTCGATTGCGGAAGTCGGACAAAAGCTTCACTGATAGGTCTCTAAAGTTCAAGATATGAAAAAGTTCGAAGCGTGTCTTCGGGCTTTTTTTGGTCTTTTACAGCGTTTCTGCGCTGAACAATCGCGCGCTTGTACAGCGCCAAAACGCTGCCTGCGGGGTCCAATTGGCAGGATGCCGGCGCGCCCCGGAAGCCATTGGCGCTATGAACGGTGCAGGAAGCTGGCCTTGGCTTGATGGAGTCGCCGTCATAGAGTGGCCGTACGCCCCGACATCCCCCGCAAGCGTTTAATGCACCATTCACTGCAGATCATTTTGTTCAACCTGTGGATCCCATTTGGGCACCGTTGAGAGGGGGGAGGGAGCGCGTGTTTCTAAACCGGCTGTGGCAGTCGGGCACCCTTTTTCAATCCGCACCCATGAGCTGACATTATACCGTAATCAAAGTCTTATGCCCAAGCTGCCCGATCTATAAACAGCCCAGATGCGGGCATCTCAACAGCGGCTAGATCCGCCGCTGCATGTGGAGTTTTCGTGCCGCGGCTATCGTTTTCCGTAATATAATCCAACAACATGTTCCGCCTGAGCAAAGAACAGCCAACGAGAGGTAAAGACACCGGCGATATGGGTTGCCACAGCGCCAAGCGCGAGCCAGTGGTTGAAGGGCAGTGACAAAAATAAAGTTGGCGTACCAATCATCAAAATAAGCGCGATGACGCGTAGCTTTGCAGCATGTTTGCGGCCCACGATATGCACAAACTCTCTCAGCAGATAATTGGTGCCTGTATGCGGTGGTTCAAAGGCTTTGACTGTTCCCATGGCAGCCAATCCCGTGGCGCTGGCCATGCTGGTGCCAGAGCGGGCCAGAGCTTGATCGCCGTTGATCCAATACACGATTTGAACGATGCCGGCAGAAATTAACATTAAAAGCGCCGTATCCACAGATCCAGACAGGATTGCCCCTCCGGTTAGAGCCAGCGTGATAAACAGCAATGGGGTTAGGGCAGTGTTCCAGCGGGGTACGGTTTTTAATTGCGCATAAATCATCGCTGTTGAAAACACAGTGGCCAAGGATAGGGCCGAACCGATCACGCCCAATACGCCCCAGCGTGTATCAAGAAACACCAAACCTGCGCCGTAAATCGCCATCACGAGCAAAGATGCCACTGCCAGCCACGCTTCGCGGCTCAACCAGCTGCTGCGCCATTGCGAAAAGGCTTTAATTGCGCGTTCGGGGCGCCCCAAATGGAACGTCGAGGAAATCAAACCGCCAATGGCCAGCAGATAAGCGATTGCAAAGAAGACAAAGGCCACCACTCCAGAAGTATCGGGCAGGCCAAGCCCTAAAAAGACCAAAAGCCCAAAGCCAAGGCCCGTCAGCGAAGTGAAAATAATAACGGAAGGCGCTGGATGCATCAGATTTTCTCCAAAGTTTTATCGAGCCAAGCCATAAAGCCCGTGGTCTCTTCGGCCACGGGCTCTAAGAACGGGGCCAAAATATCAATTTCATCCATCGTATCTTTTGGCCGCGGTGGCAGATATTTATTCACCGGCTTTGTCCCTTGTTCGGGCATTAAATCCATACCGCCGCGCGCTGCGCTTAGCTGGCTTACATGGCTGTCGGGATCGGCGAAATCACCAAAATGGCGGGCGCCTGCAGGGCAGGTGCGCACGCAAGCGGGTTCGCGATCTTCTTCGGGTAGGTTTTCATTATAAATCCGATCCACGCAGAGCGTACATTTCTTCATGACGCCGGCAGCCGCATCCAATTCGCGCGCGCCATAGGGGCAGGCCCAGGCGCATAGGCCACAGCCGATACAATCACTTTCATTCACCAAGACAATGCCGTCTTCAACGCGCTTGTAGCTGGCGCCTGTCGGGCAGACTGTAACGCATGGGGCGTCTTCGCAATGCAGGCAGGATTTTGGAAAATGTACCAATTGCGCCGCGCCGCCCTGTTCGGGTTGCATTTCATAGCTGTGTACGCGGTTCAAAAAGGTACCGCTTGGATTGCCGCCATAGGCATCTTGATCGCTGAGCGGGGCGCCATAATTTTCAGTGTTCCAGCCTTTGCAGCTGATCACGCAGGCATGGCAGCCAACACATGTATCAAGATCAATCACAAGCCCCAGCTTGCGGTTGGTTTGCGTGGGTAAGGTTGTCATTCTCCCACCTTCCATTCTAGATTTTTCGGTCCTTGCTGAACAGGAGAGTTCAGTGTGGGTAAAGCCGGTTGGCTTTCGCTTGGCGGCGGTGCTTTTTCAATTTTCACGCGCAAATCGAACCACGCGGCTTGCCCCGTGATCGGGTCTGAATTGGCCCACCGCAAACCATCGCCCTTGGGGGGTAGTAGCTCGTGGATCAGATGGTTGAGCAAAAACCCTTTGGTGGCTTCGGGGGCTTGTTCGTCCAGAGCCCAGGCCCCTTTGCGCTTGCCAATCGCGTTCCATGTCCAGACGGTATTTTCGTTTAACGCGGCCATTTCCATCACCGGGACAGTAATACTGCCATGGACTGAGCTTACTTTTGCCCATTCGCCATCAATCAAGTTATTTTCTTGCATCAATTTGCTCGGCAAATATAGCGGGTTCATCCCATGGATCTGCCTTAACCAGGCATTTTGCGTACCCCAGCTATGATACATCGCCATTGGGCGCTGGGTTAAGGCATGGATCGGATATTCTGTCAGGTCGATATGCGAATCCTCTGCGGGCGCGTACCAAATTGGCAGGGGATCCAGCGTTTCTTTGATCCGATCGCGCAGATGCTCTGGCGGTTGTCTGTCGCCATGGCCTTCTGCCGCGCGTTGGAATTTACGCATTGGCTCGACATAGAGTTGAAATAAATAGGGTTGTGGGCTGTCAATAATGCCCATTTTCACGGCCCAATCCTGATAGGCGCTGTTCCAAGGCTTATAGTAATTGGCACCTTCGGGAACATGCTCAACGAAAAAACCACCATTTTCGATATAGCGCTCAAGCTGTTTTGGATTTGGCGCTCCGCGCCCGGAATCGCTGCCATCGCCGCGAAAGCCTGCCAATGGGCCAATGCCCGGTTTGCGCTCATGCGATACGATGTAATCTCCATAATCGGCGTATTTCTGGGTGCCATCCTCATTCACAAAGCCTGGTAGATCCAGTTTTGCGCCAAGCTCGCAGAGCACGGATTGGAAGCCGCGCACATCGCGGTCGGGCTCGATCACCGGCCAGCGGATTGCATCCGCCAATCCGTCGGCCTCACAAATCGGGCGGTCAAGCAGGCTGATGCAATCATGGCGCTCTAGATAAGTTGCATCGGGCAGGATCAGATCGGCATAGGCAACCATTTCAGAAGAATACGCATCCGAATAAATGATCCTAGGGATCACATACTCGCCGTTTTCATCTTGATCGGTAAGCATATCGATCACGCCACGGGTGTTCATCGAGCTATTCCACGACATATTTGCCATATACATAAACAATGTGTCGATCTTATAGGGATCTCCGGCATGCGCGTTTGAAATCACCATATGCATCAAACCATGCGCCGACATTGGGTTTTCCCAGGTGAAAGCCTTATCAATCCGCGCCGGGCTGCCATCTTCTTTCAAGCAAAGATCTTCTGGCCCATGCACAAAACCCAGATGCGGACCGTCAAGCGGTGCACCCGGAGTGGTTTTGCAATGCGGCTTTGGATGGATTGTTGCCGGCTTTGGATAGGGGGGTTTAAAGCGAAAGCCGCCCGGGGCTTCGACGCTGCCCAAAATGATCTGCAAAATATGCAGCGCACGGCATGTTTGAAACCCGTTCGAATGTGCCGAAATCCCGCGCATCGCGTGGAAGCTGACGGGCCGCCCGGTCATTTTTGTATGGGTTTCACCGCGAAAATCGGTCCATTCTTGATCCAGCTCAATGGCTTCGTCAAAGGCCACCCGCGCCAGCTCATTCGCGATAGCACGAATTTTACCAGCTGGGATACCCACGTCTTTGGCCACAGCTTCGGGGGCATATTGCGGGTCAAGATAGCGTTCGATCATTGCGTGAAAAACCGTACGATGCGTCGTGCCGCCAATACGGCGGCTGCCGTTCAAATCGGGTTTTACGCCTTTTTGATCGAAGGGGGCGGGTTTTTTTGTGCTGCGATCAATGACCAGTTCTTTGCCATTTTCATCGCGCATCAAAAGCCCGGTTTCCGCATCCAGCAAAACCGGCGCATTTGTATATTGTGACAGATAATGCAGATCAATTCTGCCCGCTTTTAACAGTTCATGGATCAACGAAAGGATGAACAACCCATCCGTGCCCGGGGTAATGCCCACCCATTCATCGGCAACAGCGTTATAGCCAGTGCGGATGGGATTAACGCCAATCACCTTGGCGCCGCGTTCTTTTAACTTGCCAAGGCCCATTTTGATTGGATTGCTGTCATGATCTTCGGCCACGCCAAAGAGCATAAACAATTTGGTATGGTCCCAATCTGGTTGACCAAACTCCCAAAATGCACCGCCCATTGTGTAGATGCCTGCCGCCGCCATATTGACGCTGCAAAAGCCGCCATGCGCCGCATAATTCGGGGTGCCAAAATTTTGAGCCCAGAAGCTGGTAAAGCTTTGCGATTGATCACGGCCCGTAAAAAAGGCCAACTTTTCAGGATTTTCGTCGCGGATTGGCTTGAGCCAGCCCGCCGCCATATCGAGCGCCTCATCCCAGCTGATTTCCTCAAACTGGCCAGAACCGCGGGGCCCAACGCGTTTGAGCGGCGCGTTTAAGCGAGACGGGGCATTCACCTGCATAATGCCGGCGCTGCCTTTGGCGCATAAAACGCCTTTGTTCACAGGGTGGTCACGATTGCCCTCGATATAGGCAACTTTCCCCTCTTTCATATGAACGTTGATGCCGCAGCGGCACGCGCACATGTAACAGGTGGTTTTCCGTATTTCGTCTGAGACTTTTGGCGATGTGTCCAGATATGGTTGGTCTTTCATGTGACGCTTTCCTGATTTTACGCGATGAGTCTTACCAATCCCGTGCCTGACAAGATGATCAGCAGGGTCAAACAAAAGGGTCGGTAAAAATGTTCCCACTTCGGGATAAAGAGTTTCGTTCCAAGATGCACCCCGATTATTGCCGGAATAATAAAAAATATACCGCGAAACACGGCGATTTGGGTCATGACATCAAATAAAAAATAATTTGCCACGCTGAGGCCGCTGCTGAGTAGCAAAAATAAGATGACCGTTGCGCGCATGGTTGTGGCCGAGCCTTGAAAAGACAGCATGAAAATTGCGACCACCATGCCCCCCACGCTGGCCAATCCCGTGCCCAAGCCAGCGCCGATTCCGGCAAAAACCGTTCCAAGGGGTTTGTGCAACGCTTCCAGGCGCAGACCAATCAGCAGCAGCGTCGCAAGCACCATGATCAGCAGCAAGGCGATATTCTGCGACAGTGCTACAGGCACATTCGTGGTGAGAAGCAGGCCCAAAGGCAGCCCAATCAAAGTGCCAATCGAAAGCCGTAAAACAGTTTTTTTCTGGGCATTTTGCCAATTGCCTCGAATTAAAAGCGCGCTTGCTGCGATTTCCAGCCACCAACATAAAGGAATTAATTCGACAGGTGGAATAAAGCTGGCCGCAGAGACCATGGCCACAGCCGCAAGCGCAAAGCCAGAGAAGCCGCGCACCAGTCCCGCGGCAAAACAAATTAGCGCCAGCGCGATTATATCTGCCATTGTAAGAGCCAGCGCGCTGCTTAAGGTTTCAAACATTTAAGCGTCTGACCCTGCGGAGCTTCAAAGCCCCTCACAGCGTTGATATGATGCAGTTCTATCGATCATCAAGGCTCACATAGTTGCGCATTTCTGGGCCGTTATACAAGGTCAGCGGCCGTATTAAAATGTTTCCCTGCAATTGTTCAACGCATTGGATTATCCATCCTGGCATGCGGCCAATGGCAAAAATTGGAACGTAAAGATCCATTGGAATACCGTGCAGCTGGTAAATTACGCCTGAATAGAAATCGACATTCACGTTTAGGCCATGGCGCGCATAGGGTTTCATCGCGCCAACCACGCCCTGCAATATTTCATACCATTCCGGTGCGCCCATTTCTTCGCCCAATTTACGCACACCTTCGCGCATGTGACGCGCGCGCGGATCCTCGGCGCGATAAACGCGGTGGCCAAATCCGGTCACCGGCTCACGTTTGCTGCGTTTCTCTTTAACATATGCGGCCGCATTCTCGGGTGTGCCGATTTCCTGCACCATTTTCATCACATCTTCTGCCGCGCCGCCATGCGCCGGCCCCGCCAGCGTGGACAGCGCAGTGACGATGGCGCCATGCAAATTGGCTTCGGTTCCGATCGTGACGCGGGCGGCGAAGCTGCTGGCATTGCTGCCATGCTCAGCATGAAGGATGAAATCGACATCTGCCAATCTCGCCGCATCTTCAGACGGCACTTCCCCCTTCAACATCCATAACCAATTGGCGGCATGGCTCAGGGTTGGATCCGCCGCAATAGGTTGGCGCCCTTTGCGGATATTTTCATGCGCAGCGATGATCATCGGCACTTGTGAGGTCAGGCGGATACCATTTTCGACAAAATCTTCTTCGCTGACTTTTTGGCTGTCGGGCTCTAACGCGGCCAAGCTTGATACGGCGGTGCGCAATACATCCATCGGGTGCCCGGCGCTGGCTGCTTTGATGATCTCATACACTGCCGGGGGCAATTGGCGCGCCGCTTTCAATTTGTGATCAAACTCTGCCAGTTGGGGCGGTGTCGGCAATTCCCCATAGATCAAAAGATAGCTGACCTCTTCAAAGGTAGATTTGGTGGCCAAATCATGGATCGAATAGCCGCGGTAACTGAGCTCGCCCTTGGCGCCGTCAATATGGCTTACGCCAGATCTTTCAAAATAAATACTTTTTAGACCACGGTTGATCTTGACGTCTGTGCTCATTTTAGGCTCCTTGCTCGACAGATGGAGGTCATCATGTCGGTTCTTGAAAATATATTTGACCGCGCGAAAGCGCGTGCCGCGCGGGTGGTGTTGCCGGAAATAGAAGATCCGCGGATTGCCGAAGCGGCGCAACAGCTGCGCGCAAAGGGGCTGGCGGATCCGGTTCCACTAAGCCCTGTGAGCGATGCGATGGTCGCTGGTTTGGTTGAACGCCGCGGGCTGAAAGAAGCGATTGCCAGGCGAATGTTGGCCAAGCCTTTGTTTAGAGCTGCCGCGATGGTGGCCTCGGGGGCGGCGGATGCGATGGTGGCTGGCGCTGACAGTCCAACAAAACGGGTGATTGAAGCGGCCAGCATTGTGATCGGGCTGCGCCCTGGCGTGCGCACGCCTTCTTCATTCTTTCTGATGCTTTTCCCTGATGGCCGCGATATGATTTTTGCCGATTGCGCGCTGAACCTAGCCCCTGATGCGGGACAATTGGCGGATATTGCCCGTGCGTCTGAACAATCTGCTAAGGCCTTGCTGGACCGCGTTGATATGGCGTTGCTCTCCTTTTCAACGGGTGCGTCGGGCAGCGGAGAAAGCGTTGATTTGGTCGCCGCTGCCGCCCAAGAAACGGGTTTCTTGGGTCCAATCCAAGCTGATGCGGCGCTAAACCCCGCGATTGCAGCGAAAAAATCATTGGGCCAAGGGCAGGCCAATGTATTGATTTTTCCCGATCTTAATGCCGGCAATATTGCATATAAATTGGCCCAAGAACTGGCCGGCGCGCAGGCGATCGGGCCAATGTTACAAGGGTTTTCAAAACCGGTTTGTGATCTTAGTCGCGGGGCCAGCGTGTCGGATATTGTAGCAGCAACGGCGGTGACTGTGGCACTGGGGTAAAACATCTATTGCGCCTGAATCAGCGCCAGTGCATCTGCGGCGATAGTTTCTTCTTCTTTGGCGGGTACAACCCATATTGATACTTTTGAACTTTCCGCCTGCAAGCGCGGCTTGTGACCATGATTTGCATCTGGGTTCATCCGCACGCCAGCCCATTCCAAACCCCGCAAAATCCGCGCGCGGACCCCGAGAGCGTTTTCACCAATCCCGCCGGTGAAAGCAATCGCATCAAGCCCTTCCATGGCTGCGATTAAGGATCCGGCATGGCGCAAAGACCAATAGCAGAAATGTTCGATGGCAAAGGCACTGTCAGCGCTTGGATCCAGCATCAAATTGCGCATATCTGATTTACCGCCCGACAATCCAAGCAAGCCGCTTTCATGGTTTAGGATCGCTTTGGTTCGATCAAGGCCATTATCTTCCACCAGGCGCAAAACCGCATTTGCATCGATCCCGCCTGAGCGGGTGCCCATGGTCAAGCCATCGAGCGGTGAATATCCCATCGTGGTGGCAACAGATTGGCCGTTTCTAATCGCGCAGAGGCTGGCACCATTTCCCAAATGAAAGGCTAGTAAACGCGAGGGAAGCTTTTCTCCTGATATATGCGGCAACTGACGCACCAATGAGGAAAAGGACAACCCGTGAAACCCGTAGCGCCGGATGCCTTTGGTTTCGATCATCCGGGGAATCGCATAGCGCGTGGCAACTTCTGGGTTGCTTGCGTGGAACGAGGTGTCAAAGCTGGCATATTGGGGCAGGTCGGGCGCCAGTTCGGCCAAGGTGTTAATGGCGGCCAGATTATGGGGGTTGTGCAAAGGTGCAAGAGGCGTGCAATTACCAATTTCAACGCGGATATCTGGGGTAAGGCGCACCGGAGCGGTTAGCTTGCGCCCGCCGTGAACCACCCGGTGCGCTGCCGCCGAAAATCGCTCTAAGCCGTAATGATTTTCTGCCAATGCGGATAAGATACCGCTGAGCGCCGATTTGTGATCGATGAAGGGTATCGCGCGCGATTGATCGGCGATCTTGATCGTTGAGGCTCCGCCGATCCCTTCAACAATGCCACCAATTTCTTGCCGGAGTTCGATATCAAAAACGGCAAATTTAATGGAAGAGGATCCCGCGTTTAAAACCAATATCAAAGCGGTGTCTTTGGCTTTCGGCATGATCTGCTTCCTCTCAATAAAATTGGTCTCCGCCGGTGGATTTTGGTGCATGCCCAAAACAGCCCACCGGCGGAAATTTTATCACAAAGGCCTGAGACGCCCCGCTGGGGGCGTTTCCTTTGGTTTAGACGGTTTGTGGTCGCATATCCGAGGCGCTAATGCCCGCAACCGCAACCGGTTTCTTCATCGCATCGCGGCGGAACGGTTCGCCCAGTTCTTGGTTGATCATGGCCTCAATCAGGGTGGTTTTGCCATGTTTCATTTGATCCTCAACCGCTTTGTTTAATGCATCGCGCAAATCATCCATCGTGTGGGCTTGAACGCCTTGCAGACCGCATGCTTGCGCGATGCCGGCATAAGATACTTGCGTATCAAGCTCGGTTCCCACGAAGTTATCTTCGTACCACAGAGTTGAGTTACGCTTTTCTGCGCCCCATTGATAATTCCGGAAAACGATCATCGTGACGGCGGGCCATTCCCCCCGGCCAATTGCGGTTAGCTCGGTCACTGCGATGCCAAACGCCCCATCGCCCGAGAACCCAATAACGGGCACATCCGGACATCCAATTTTGGCACCAACGATTGAGGGAAGCCCGTATCCGCAGGGGCCAAACAAGCCTGGCGCAAGATATTTACGGCTTTCTTCAAAGCTGGGATAGGCGTTTCCGATCGCGCAATTATTGCCGATATCAGAGCTGATCACCGCATCTTTGGGCAGAGCGCTTTGGATCGCACGCCAGGCCATGCGGGGGCTCATCCAATCGGGCTTGGCAGAGCGCGCACGCTGGTTCCATGTGGTGCCGGGATCATCTTCTTCGTGATCCATGCTCGAAAGTTGTTGCGCCCAAGCAGATTTGGTTTGGGCAATGGCGGCTTTGCGTTCGCTGCGCCCGGCATCGCCGGCCGATCCCGAGAGTTGTTCAAAAATGCCCTCGGCAACTTTCTTCGCATCGCCGATAATTCCGACGCTGACCTTTTTGGTCAATCCAATACGGTCCGCATTGATATCAACCTGAATGATTTTTGCGTCTTTTGGCCAGTAATCGATGCCATATCCCGGCAGTGTGGAAAACGGATTCAAGCGGGTGCCAAGGCATAAAACAACATCCGCCTTTGAAATCAGCTCCATCCCGGCTTTTGATCCGTTATATCCCAGCGGGCCTGCGAAAAGAGGGTGCGAGCCGGGGAAGGCGTCATTATGCTGATAGCCCACGCAAACGGGTGCATCGAGGCGCTCGGCAAGCTTCTTGCTTGCTTCAATCCCATCTGCCAAAATCACCCCGGCACCGTTTAAAATCACTGGAAACGCGGCTGAATCCAGAAGCGCTGCTGCCTGCGCGATGGCATCGCTGCCGCCATTGGGCCGCTCGAAGCTTACGATTTCGGGTAGGTCAATATCGATCACTTGAGTCCAGAAATCGCGCGGCATATTGATTTGCGCCGGGGCAGAGGCGCGCTTGGCGTTCAATATCACCCGGTTTAGAACTTCTGCTACGCGGCTGGCATCGCGTACTTCTTCTTGATAGGCCACCATATCTTCAAACAGGGCCATCTGCTCCACTTCCTGAAACCCACCTTGCCCAATGGTTTTATTGGCGGCTTGCGGCGTTACCAAAAGCAAAGGTGTGTGGTTCCAATAGGCGGTTTTTACGGCGGTTACAAAATTTGTAATACCGGGGCCATTTTGCGCGATCATCATCGACATTTTGCCAGAGGCGCGGGTGTAGCCATCGGCCATCATGCCGCCCGAACCTTCATGAGCACAATCCCAGAAAGAGATACCTGCTTGCGGGAAAATATCCGAAATGGGCATGAAGGCCGAGCCGATAATACCAAATGCGTGCTCTATGCCATGCATTTGTAGGGTTTTTACAAAGGCTTCTTCGGTTGTCATTTTCATCTTGCTGGGTCTCCTGAGGGAACGATTTGGAATCGGGCATCATAGCCATAATTTACATGGCCTGTTTACAAAGGCGCCGTCGCGACTGTTAGGGCCAGTTTAATGTGCAAAATAGGTCCAGATTAGCGCAGGATCGCCGCTATTCCTGCGATACCCGCGTTAATTTTATCCGCGGGAATTGAGGAAAACGCCAAACGATAATAGTTTTTGGGCGGCGTGCTGTCGTTAAAAAAAGCTTGCCCTGGTTCGATCAACACGCTTTGCTCTCTGAGCTTAGCGGCCAATTCAGTGGTGTCACATCCATTTGGCGCTCGCATCCAGAAAGAAGAGCCGCCATGCATCCCTTTACCGGCAATTTCAAGGCCATGGTCTGCGATTGCTTGCTCCATCACTTTGCTGCGCTGTAAATATGTTTTTCCCATGCGTTTGATCAGCGCATCATAATGGCCAAGGCGCAGAAAATAGGCAGCGGTTCTTTGAATATGGCCCGGGGGGTGGCGCAGAACGCTGGCACGCAGCGCCCGCGCTTCGCGGATAAAAGCAGCAGATCCGACCAAATATCCAAGCCGTAGCCCAGGAAAGAGCGATTTGGAAAAGGATCCAACGTAAATTACGCGGCCATCTTCATCCAATGATTTCAAGGCTGGAGATGGCGGCGTCAAAAACGACATTTCGAATTCGTAATCATCCTCGATGATTAAAGCATCTAAGGCTTGCGCTTTGGACAATAGGGCTTTGCGGCGCTGCAATGGCATGGTGGCCGTTGTTGGACATTGATGGCTTGGGGTTGTGAAGATAACCGAGCTGTCATTTGGGATCCGATGCGGGGGCAGGCCATAATCATCCACATCCACCGCGGCAATATGGCAGCGCGACTGGTACAGAATATCGCGCAAGGCCGGATAACAAGGGTTTTCGATCACGGCTTTGCGGCGCTGGTTGAGCAACACTTGCGTTGACAGCCACAAGGCATTTTGCGCACCCAATGTAACCAAAATCTCATCCGGAGCTGCGATGATCCCGCGTCGGGGTAAGGTTTGCCGGGCGATAAATTCAATAAGCTCGGGATCATCGCGATCAAAGTAATCGGCGGTTAAAGATGGGAAGTCTTTCGCGCCAAGCGCTTTCATCGCGCATGCGCGCCAGTTTGCGTGATCAAAAAGCGAGGGATCGGTTTGCCCATAAATGAAGGGAAATTTATAGCGCGCCCAATCTTCGGGTTTTTCAAAGGTGGATGTTTCTGAATAATGCTTGGCGATGGCGCGTGTCCAATCCACCTTTTCTTCCGATTTAGGCAGTGGCTTAAACTGGGGGGGTTCGGGCGCCTCGGGGGACACATAATATCCTGAGCGCCCTTTCGAGGTCAGGTATTCATTGGCCAGTAATTCGGTATAGGCCAATGTAACGGTAATGCGGCTAATGCCCAAATGCGTCGCAAGGCGCCGCGTTGATGGCAATTTTTCATTTTTCTGAAATCGCCCCGATAAAATGCCTTCCGCGATCATTTGTTGAATGCGGCCCTGCAGCGTGCCCTCGGCGTCTGGATCTAAAAAGAAAGTTTCTATTGGGATGGACATAAGTCCAGTTTAGCCTGTTTTTTCCAAAAAGGTAAACGCAGAATACCGACCGTTCATACTGCGCATAAAAGGCATGGGGCGGGCCTTTTGGTTGGCCTAAATGCGGCCCAATGGCGGGCCCCTCTTGCCCCTTACCTGGGGCAAGAGAATGGCTTTTAGGGCCGGCTTAGCTTGCGAAAACGCGCCCCAGCGCTTGATCAACCGCCTCGGTGATGTGGTTGATATCGTCTTTTGTGGCGATGAGCGCAGGGCTGAAACATAGCGAGTTGTTAAAGCCTGGCAATGACCGGTTGGTGGCGCCGATGATCACGCCTTGCGCCATACAATCGGCCACAACAGCCTGTACTTTCTTCTCATCAGCGGGTTCTTTGGTGGCGCGGTCGGCCACCAGTTCGGCGCCGCAGAACAACCCTTTCCCGCGCACATCGCCGATCACAGGATGTTTTTCGGCCAACGCGTTCAAGTTTTCGATCATATGCGCGCCCATCGCAAGCGTATTTTCGAGAAGCCCTTCATCTTCGATGATCCGCATATTTTCGATCGCCGCAGCTGGGCCGGCGGTACAGCCGCCAAAGGTTGAAATATCGCGGAAATAATTCATCTTGTCGCTGGCGTCGTCTTTGAACATATCGAAAACGGCTTCGGTGGTGACCATGCAGGCAATTGCGGCATATCCTGAGGCCACGCCTTTTGCCATCGTGACCATATCGGGTTTGATGCCATAATTTTGATACCCGAACCAGGTCCCGGTGCGCCCGATGCCGCAGACAACTTCATCGATATGCAGCAAAATATCATATTTTGTGCATATTTCTTGCACGCGTTCCCAATAACCTTCCGGAGGGGTGATAACACCGCCGCCAGCTGTCACTGGCTCAAGGCACAAGGCGCCAACGGTTTCAGGCCCTTCTGCCAAAATCACCTCTTCAATCGCGTCAGCGGCGCGTTTGCCGTAGGCTTCGCCCGTCAGATCCCACTGGGCGCGGTATTCCAAACAATGGGGAACCCGCACGAAGCCTGGCGTAAAGGGTCCGTATTGGGCGTTGCGCTCATCTTGGCCACCGGCGGAAAGCGTTGCAATGGTGGTGCCGTGATAATCACGGTCACGATACAGGATCTTATGCTTTTTGCCGCCATAGCGCTTATGTGCGATCTGGCGCACCATTTTAAAGGCTTTTTCATTCGCCTCAGATCCAGAGTTACAATAATAAACCCGGCTCATACCCGGCATTTTGCTAATCAGTTTTTCCGAGAACAGCGCCCCGGGGATCGAGCCGGCAGAGCCCGCGAAATAGTTAAGCTTAATCAATTGGTCGCGCACCGCGTTGGCAATGCTTTCGCGCCCATAGCCGACGTTAACGGTCCAAACGCCGCCAGAGACACCGTCAACATGTTCTTTTCCGTTTTGATCCCAAACCTTAATTCCCTTGCCTTCGACAATAATCCGAGGGTCATTGGTTTCAAAAGGCTTGTGCTGGATAAGGTGATGCCAGACATGGGCGCGGTCAGCTTCGACCACATGGGAAATATCGTTATCGTAAAGCGCTCCGTCCATCTGACGTCTCCTTGTTCTATGCGCGCCCGATCGCTGGGCGAGTTCTGTTTTATCTTTGGTTCATTCAGCCTAATTCTTATGCTTTCGATAGGGCCAGTTGATAACTGATTTTAGGTCCAAAACTGAAATTTTGGAAATTTAAATCACGCGGCTGGCTCCGAATCGAGTCAACAAAACCATAAAATGCGAATTTTTGATGCAAAAAAGTTTTTAACCCTAGCCCGTTTGATCGGTCTTTTCATGGCGAGGCTAAGGCGGATCGGCGCCAGGATTTGCGCTTGAAATCTATTTTGCCTTTCTTTCTTTACCCTGTGCTGCCTTCGCGCTAGCAAATAAGCATGATAGAAAATCCAAAAATCCTGTTTGAAACGCTGTTTGCGGTGGCGGTGGATGCTGCGGATGCCAAATCTGTGCTGAAAGATCATTTGCCAAGCCCGCCGAAAGGCCGGACGGTTGTGGTGGGGGCTGGAAAAGGCGCTGCGCAATTGGCCGCTGCCTTTGAAGACCTTTATGAGGCCCCGGTCACCGGCGTTATTGTGACCCGATATGGATACGCAACCGCCTGTCAGTCGATCACGGTTTTGGAGGCTGCACATCCTGTGCCGGATGCCGCGGGCGAGCGGGCCAGTGCCGCGCTGCTGAATGCGGTTGCGGGCTTGACGCCGGATGATTTGGTGGTGGCTTTGATTTGCGGCGGAGGATCTTCATTATTGCCTTGCCCGCCCGAGGGGTTCACCCTTGCCGATGAACAGGGTTTAAACGCAGCTTTATTGGCCTCGGGGGCGCCCATTTCAGCGATGAACGCGCTGCGCAAACAATTCAGCAAAATCAAGGGCGGGCGGCTTGCCGCGGCGGCTTACCCAGCGCCGGTTCTGTCTTTGGTATTATCCGATATTCCGGGCGATGATATGGCGCAAGTGGCTTCTGGGCCAACCCTTCCGGATCATCGCGGGGCCGCAGAGGCATTGGCGGCAATTGATAATTATCGCCTTGATTTACCAAAGCGCATGCGCGACGCGATTGCCACAGTGCAGGCCCCTTTGCCCAATGATCCTGTTTTTAGGGGGCATCGCGCGCGTTTGATTGGATCTGCGCGCTTATCGCTGGAAGCCGCGGCGCAGCGCGCAAGGGCGCTGGGAATACCCGCGATGATCCTGTCCGATGCGATTGAGGGCGAGGCGGCTGATATCGCCCGCATGCATGCGGCCATAGCACGTGAAATTGCGCTGCGCGATCGGCCGTTTCGCAAACCTGTGTTATTGTTGTCAGGCGGGGAAACCACCGTCACGTTAAAGGGCAATGGGCGCGGCGGGCGCAATACTGAGTTTCTTTTGGCTTTGGCCATTGAGCTTGATGGGATGGCAGGCGTGTATGGCTTTGCCGCCGATACTGATGGTATTGATGGCTCTGAAAGCAATGCTGGGGCCTTTGTTGGCCCGGATACGCTGGTCCGGCTGCAGAAACTGGGCCTTCAGCCAAGAGCCTCGCTTGCCAATAATGATGCGTTCAGCGCTTTTGACGCCCTGGGTGAATTATTTTCGCCAGGGCCGACAGGCACTAATGTGAATGATTTCCGCGCACTCTTAATCGTTTGAGGCGGGCGGCTTTGTAAAGCGGTTATCGCGCGGGAAACCGCGCGGTGCCATGCGGCCCGCGCTGGCCCGTTTTGAGGTCCATTCCAGCAGATCCGTTTCGGTGCGCGTGCGTCCTGCCGGATCTAGCCAGCTGAGCCCTGCGGCCATATCAAAGGTGGTTACGTCTGACAGGCCGCCATCTTTATATTTTTGAAGCCGCACGCCTTTACCGCGGTTCATTTCTGGAAGCTCTTCAATCGAAAACACCAAGACTTTTCGATTTTCACCCACAACCGCAACGTGATCCCCCGCAATCGGCAAGCAGGTCTTTGCCTTGACATCGCCGCGTACGTTCAGCACTTGTTTGCCGCTGCGCGTTTGGGCGATGATCTCATCCTCTGGTACAATAAACCCATCCCCCGCATCAGAGGCCACCAACAATCGGCGCCCGGGTTTATGAATTAAAATATCCAGTATTTCGCAGTCATTTGGCAAATCTACCATCAACCGCAGCGGTTCGCCCATGCCTCGCCCTCCGGGCAGATTGGCGGCCGAGATTGTGTAAAAGCGGCCGTTGCTGGCAAAGACCAATAGCCGATCGGTGGTTTCGGCGTGGAATATAAAAGCGCTTTCATCGCCATCCTTGAACTTAAGCTCGCGGGCAAGGTCGATATGCCCGGTCATCGCGCGGATCCACCCCATTTTGCTGCAGACAACGGTGATTGGCTCGCGATCGATCATCGCTTCAATCGGCACATCTTCAACGTCTTGTGCTTCTGAAAACACCGTACGCCGCGCGCCACCAGCATAGTCTTTGCCGAATTGTTTTTTTGTGGCTTTGATTTCTTCGGACACTTTCGCCCATTGCAGCGCCGTATCATCCAGCAGGGCCTGCAACCCCGCGCGCTCGAGGGTCAACGCCTCGCGCTCATTTACCAATTGCACCTCTTCCAAGCGCCGTAACGAACGAAGGCGCATGTTCAAGATAGCTTCTGCTTGAACATCGCTGAGGCTGCCTGTTTGTTCAAGATTTGGGCCGCGATAATCGGCCTCAGACGTGGCGCGGGGTTTTGAGGGATCCCAGATTTCGGCCATTAGCGCGGCTTTTGGATCCTCATCATAGCGGATAATATCGATCACCCGATCCAGATTCAAAAACGCAATGATCAAGCCGTTTAAAACTTCCAACCGGTGATCTATTTTATCGATTCGGTATTTGCTACGGCGCAAAAGTACCTCTTGGCGATGATCCAAAAAGGCCCGCAACACCTCTTTCATGCTACAAACTTTTGGGGTCAGCCCATCGATCAAGACATTCATGTTCATCGCAAAGCGAATTTCCAGATCCGAGTTGCGATACATCATACCCATCAACATATCCGGATCGACGTTCTTCGACCGTGGCTCGATGATGAGGCGGATATCTTCTGCGCTTTCATCGCGCACATCACCCAAAATCGGTAGCTTTTTCAGTTGGATTAATTCAGCGATTTTTTCGATTAACTTGGATTTTTGAACTTGAAACGGAATTTCCGTTATCACAATTTGCCATTGCCCGCGCCCAAGATCTTCGACATGCCATTTGCACCGCAACCGAAACGAACCGCGGCCGCTACGATAGGCTTGCGCCATCGATTCAGGGGTTTCTACGATCACGCCGCCGGTGGGGAAATCAGGGCCTTTTACATAGGTCAAAAGCGTATCGTCTCGGGCGTCTGGTGTTTTGATCAAATGCAAGCAGGCATCGCAAAGTTCGACAATATTGTGCGGCGGAATATTGGTCGCCATGCCAACCGCGATGCCGCTTGAGCCATTGGCCAATAGGTTGGGAAAGCTGGCGGGCAGCACTACAGGCTCGCTCAAAGTGCCATCGTAATTTTCGCGAAAATCAACCGCGTTTTCGTTCAAACCTTCCAAAAGTGCTTCGGCAACTGCGGTCATGCGCGCTTCTGTATAGCGGCTGGCCGCAGGGTTATCGCCGTCAATATTGCCAAAATTTCCCTGCCCATCGACAAGCGTGTAACGTACATTGAAATCTTGGGCCAAGCGCGCCATGGCATCATAGATCGCAGCATCGCCATGGGGATGATAATTGCCCATCACATCGCCG
>ERZ1048872.1414-NODE-1414-length-20037-cov-7.955660_pt1 | contig 20037 bp, 11 predicted proteins | sample MGYA00383100_ERZ1048872 | MGnify/ENA primary metagenome ERZ1048872 (study PRJEB29581, sample SAMEA5548370) | metagenome | biome: marine; feature: coastal; material: water | depth 50 m | study: Short-term variability in the microbial, nano- and picoplankton...
GAGTACTCTCTTAAATTTTAACCCAAAAAGTTCAAATTTGTTTGACGACATACAAATGAGTGAATGTTTTACCACGAGTTGTTTTATAATTATTTTCAACTAACCATTTACTGATTTGTTGGAAATTCCATCCATCATTTTCGTGAAAATCACTAATAATATAGAATAGTTCTTGTTGATACTGGGAATATGGAGATAACCATAAATTAGGTGAAGTTAACCTCACTTTCATTACTAAACGATGTTCTGTAAAACTAACTAACGTTGGAGAAGAATCTGTTACGGTGGAGTAGAACAGTTGGGGGGGAATCAAGTTTCCCAATGTTTTAGAGGGTTTAGAGATAGGAAAAGTTTAGCCCAATCATTGGAAGTGCTAAAAGCTATACAAGATAAAGGTCATACGGCAATTAGAACTAAAGAGTTAAGTAGACTGCATAGGGAACGCTTGTTAGATCATGGTTTTATAAAAGAAGTCATACAGGGATGGTATATAATAGTACCACCAGATGAGCAAAAAGGTGATAGGTAAAAACGTAATTATGCATTAGAAAAATATTTATAAAGTACATCAACATTAGCTATCTTTGGATTTTGAATGCAATTGCATTCATTTAAGTTTATTTAATTTTTAAAGTAGAATAAGGGTTAATGTATTGATTTTTAATGTTTTATAATTTGAACTTAAACAAGAAAATTGTAACTTAATAACATAAATATACCCAATCATGGACAATAAATTAACGCAACAACGATGAAAAATATATTTTATATACTATTCATATCTTTATTCATTATTTCTTGTAAAAAGAAAATCGAAAAACCAAATATTGTTTTTTTTCTAGCAGATGATCTTACCAACTGGGATATTGCTTCTTATGGAAGTGTAGATTCAAAAACGCCAAATATTGACAAGCTTGGCCAACAAGGGATGAAATTTCAACGGTGCTATCAGGCTGCTCCGATGTGTTCTCCTACCCGGCATAACATTTTCACCGGTTTATATCCTGTTAAAACAGGTGCATACCCAAACCATACTTTTGCTAAGGAAGGAACAAAAAGCATTGTGCATTATTTAAAACCATTAGGCTACCGAGTTGCACTATCCGGAAAAAGACACATTAATCCAAAAAAAGTTTTCCCTTTTGAATATTTAGGGGAAGACAGAAATCCGGATTTTAATATGGTGGAAGATTTTTTAAAAGATGTAAAATCTTCGAAGGAGCCATTTGCATTGATGCTTTGTTCCAACGAACCTCATGATCCATGGGATAAGGGGGATGCTAACCAATATAATCCAGAAGAAATTACACTTCCTCCACATTATGTCGATACGAAGGCAACTAGAGAAGCGTTTTGCAGGTATTTGGCTGAAATTAATTACTTAGATGGGCAAGTTGGACGGGCATTGAAATTATTAGAAAAATATGATTTTGATGAAAATACCCTTTTTGTTTTTGCTAGTGAGCAAGGAAATGTTTTTCCATTTGCAAAATGGACACTTTATGAAGCTGGCGTGAAATCGGCTCTAATAGCCCGAATGCCTAAACTAATTAAAGCAGGAGTTGAGTCTGAAGCAATTGTGGATTATTCAGATATTTTACCAACTTTCATTGATTTGGCAGGTGGAGAAGTGCCTAATGAATTAGACGGTGAAAGTTTGGTTCCTATCTTAAAAGGAAACCGTAAAAAAGGTAAAGATTATTCATATAGCCTGCATACCACCCGAGGAATTCTTAACGGCAGTGACTACTTTGGAATTCGCTCAATTGTAAATGAAGATTTCAGATACATCTGGAATATAACACCTGAGGTAGAGTTTAAAAATATTCAAAATAATGGTAGTAGAGTAAAAGATTGGTATAAGTCGTGGGTCAAAGCTGCTAAAACGGATGAAACTGCTAAAAATATTGTGCGTAAAAATAGCTGCCGTCCAAATGAAGAACTGTACAATATTAAAAATGACAAATGGTGTTTAGTAAATCTTGCTAGTAATGAAGAATACGCTGAGGTAGTAAAAGAATTAAGACAAGAACTATTGAACTGGATGGATGAATGCGGGGATGAAGGTCAGCAAACAGAGCTACAGGCTTTTGAACACCAATTCAATCGCAAGGTGAAATAGTTACTTCAGTTTTTTGATTAGCCAAGTTTTAAGGGAAACTGACAAAACGATTTTGATTTAACGGAAATTTCACTTATTCAATCCGATGTTAGTATTTCTATTGCTTTGTTTGAGCTAATTGAGGATTGAATAGTGTCCAGCATACAACAATAGTAATCGTTGCGCAACCCATTGATCTTGGAAAAATCGAATCCATATAAGCGGCTTAGAGCGGCTTTTTTCATGCCCGTTCATAGGTCAAGGGCGAATTTTGATGCTTTGCAAAGACTCCAAATAAGTATTCAAAGGTGTTTTCCACAAATGCCGACAAAGCAAGCATACCCACCCCGCTCTTTGCCCGTTTTTGCATGAATTCCAGGTACTTCTTCAGGTTATAGGCGATTGCCGAGAGGTGCATCACCATATTGGCCTGCTCGATTCCAATTGTATTTATCTTCCGTAGCCCCATGAACTGGGTCAGGGTTCCGAAAATAGGTTCCACCGTACTTTGCCGCTTGCCCTTCATATATCTGCCCTGTGGGCTGTTCACCCTTTTGATGTTACGTTCCTCCCCCCGGTAGTAGGTGACCCTGAACTTCTTCTCCTGTGCGCTCTTGCCAAGGCAACTACTCCTAATGGGACAATCGATGCAAACATGCTTCCTAGCCCTATACTCCTTTTTCCGGGTCTTGGTGCGGCTGTCAAGCAAAACCTTCGTAAAGGGTATCACCTTCCCCTGCACTAAACAACAAAAACAAAATAGTACGCATTTTTTTACCTGCCTTTTTACGAATTGTAGAAAAAGCCTTAGTCATTTGGCGTTCAACTGCCTTTGTTGTAATATTTAAATATTGTGCAATTTCTACATTTGTTAAACCTTCTTGTTTACTTAATAAAAACATTTGTTTACATTTTGGTGGTAAGTTTTGAATTTCTTTTTTTACCAAAGCAATTAAATTTGCAGTTTCATTAGATGTCTCTTCAGTCGCAATAGTTTTTAATTTATTATTGTAGTGTTCTTCGACTATCGCTAGATTCCCTTTTTTTCGATATTGATCAATAAATTCATTATAAACAGATCGATATAAAAAACCTTTAATCGAAAATTTAGTATTCAATTTGTCTCGTTTTTCCCAAAGTTTTAAAAATACATTTTGAACAATGTCTTCTGCTAAATATATATCACGAGAAAGGCTACCGGCATATACGCAAAGCTCATGGTGATATTTGTCAACAAGACAATTATAAGACTCTTGATTCCCTTTTTTTAGCTTTTTTAAAAATTCTATGTTCATTTCAATCGTTGATTTTTAGTTTTTTGAGAGGTCAAAATTATAATGATGGGATAAATATATAAAATATTTTTATCAAAATGCGTGGGGTATTTAAAAAGGCATACGTTTTATATATAAGAAGCAAATATCAAAATGGATAAGGAAATTGAAAAAATAATTGTTAAATTTTTGACTAATGGTGCGAATGAGGAAGACTTGAACAAATTAGCAAATTGGCTTAATGTTAAAAACAATGTTCAATTTTTCGACCAGTATATAACGACAAATTATGCCTTAGATATGAATATGAACGAATTTGATAGCAAGAGTGTTAAGAATGCCTTGGCCAAAAAAATTAGGCAAGATAAAAATGCATTTTATAAATACAGATTACACAAGATTACTAAATATGCTGCAGCAGCTATTATCGTTTTTAGCTTAGGTTATTTTTTCCGCGATAACATATTCAACCAAACAATAGAAGAAGATGTTGCTCCTACAATTGTAGATACTAATATTATAGTACCTGGTTCAGATAAAGCAACCCTAACCTTAGAAGATGGTTCTCAAATAACTTTAGAAAAAGGAGAGACCTTTCAAACACAAAATGCCAGCAGTAATGGCGAGGAGATTTTTTATGAAAAAGGAAAGGAAAACATAACAAAGGTTGTGTATAATTATCTAACTATTCCCAGGGGTGGTGAATATTTTGTAAAACTACCAGACGGTACACAAGTTTGGTTAAATTCAGAATCACAATTAAAATTTCCTGTTAATTTTATAGAAGGCGAAACTCGGGAAGTTGAATTGGTATATGGTGAGGCTTATTTTGATGTATCACCTAGCTCAGAACATAAAGGAACAAAATTCAAAGTTTTTAATCAATTCCAAGAAATTGAAGTACTAGGTACAGAGTTTAATATAAAAGCCTATAAAGATGAAACTAATATTTATACCACATTAGTAGAAGGTAAAGTTAATGTAGGCATAGAGAATAAGAACCAAAGTTTAATACCAAACCAACAACTAAATCTAGATACAAATAATAATACTTCTATAATTAAAACCGTTGATGTTTATAACGAAGTATCATGGAAAGACGGGGTGTTTAGTTTCGAAAACAAAACACTTGAAGAAGTGATAAAAGTATTATCCCGTTGGTATAATATAGAAATAGTATTTAAAAACAATTCAATTAAGAATGAGGAATTTATAGGAATATTAAGGAAAAATAAGAGCCTAAAAGTAATACTTGAAAGCATTAAAAATTATGGCATTATTAAAAATTTTGAAATTGGAGATAAAAAAGTAGTATTAGAATAAAAATGGGAGCGAAGTTCAAACATTTTGCGGTGTATCAAACTTCGTCCCTTGTATCGTATTAACTAAACTGATGTATAACTAACACAAAGCAAATTTATGAAAATTAAATTAATCAATGTCCGTTTTCTTTTTGAAAAACGGCTAGCAAAGACAATTATGAAAACGTTTATCTTTTTAATGTGTACGATGGCCTTTTGTTTTACTCCAAACAATTCGTTTTCCCAAGAAAAGGTAATTATAGAAAAAAATCAATTGCTAACAATTGATAAGGTATTTAAAATTATAAAAAAGCAAACCAACTTTGATTTTATTTACCCTAGACGTTTATTTAAGAATAGCCCAAAAATAGCGTTAAAAAAAGGAGAAATTATAGTTTCAAAATTATTAGAACAATGTTTTTCAACTAATGATTTTAGTTTCGAGTTTGCAGAAGATAACACCATTCTAATTGTAGAAAAACCAGCCATTAAGGAGGTTAAAGAGGTTCAACAAATAGAAATATCAGGTATTGTAACTGATAATAGTGGAATTCCATTACCCGGGGCTAACATATTAGAGAAGGGGACCACTAATGGGACACAAACTGATTTTGATGGTAATTTTTCTTTGATGGTCAGCGATGAAAACGCAATTCTAGTAGTTTCATTTATTGGGTTCACTAGTAAAGAAATTACAGTTGGTGAAGAAACCAACTTTAATATAGCCATTTCTGAAGATGCATCACAATTAGACGAAGTAGTCGTAATTGGCTACGGAACCGTAAGAAAAAGTGATTTAACTGGATCTGTATCCAGCTTAAAGGCTGACGAAATTAATGTCGGTTCTAATGTTTCGGTTGATCAAATGATGCAAGGTAGAGCAGCTGGGGTTCAGATTTCTCAGTCTAGTTCTGAGCCAGGTGGAGGAATGTCTGTCCGTATTCGTGGGGCTTCTTCTATTAATGCATCAAACGAACCATTATATGTTATTGATGGATTACCCATAGATAATAGTTCAGGCATAAGTGCATCTGGACTAGGTGTGAGTGGATTTGAAAGTTCTGCTAAAACTGCAATAAATCTAGTCCCTAAAAATCCTTTAAACTCTCTTAACCCAAATGATATAGAATCCATTGAAATTCTTAAAGATGCTTCTGCAACTGCTATTTATGGTTCTAGGGGTGCAAATGGGGTCGTGCTGATCACAACTAAGAAAGGGGATAAGGATAAAATTACTCTTAACTACAGTGGGTACACTGGTATACAAAATATTTCAAATAAGATAGATGTCCTATCAACAGATGAATACATTAATTTTATTAATGCAATTTCAGATGAATTAGGGGAAACAGCTCCATTTGATCCTGCTGCCATTGCTTCAATAGGTAAGGGAACTAATTGGCAAAACGAAATTTACAGGTCTGCTAAAATAACTGAACAAAATATTTCAGTATCTGGAGGACTTGGAGGTTCAAATATTTATGCATCTTTAAATTATTTCGATCAAGAAGGGATTGTAAAGAATACTGGAATCAAAAAGTATATTGGAAGAATAAATTTTAATTCACAGTTGAGTGATAAAACTGCTTTAGGCTTCAATATAAATACAAGTTTTATTGATGATAGCAATACTTTCGACGGATTAAGTGTTAATCTAGAAGCAGGAGCAATATATGGTTCTTTGTTAATGGATCCTACTGAACAAATATACAATGCAGACGGATCCTTCAGTGTCTCACCTAATTTAAACATCAATAATCCACTTGGCATAATTGAAGGTATTACAACTAAATCTGAAGCCAATAGAACTTTAGCCAATTTCTTTATTACTCATGACATTCTAGAAGGTCTTCAAGCTAAACTCAATTTCGGTTCTGACAGACAAAATCAAAGAAGAGATGTCTACAATTCAACTCTTACGCAAAGAGGTGCACCGGCTGGAGGAATTGCAGACGTTACTCAATTTGAACGCTCAAGTTATTTAGGGGAATTTACCTTGGACTACAGTAAAGAATTGAATGAAAACCATCGAATTAATTTGTTGGGTGGTATAACATATCAGAAATTCAATTCTAAATTATTAAGTGCTAACATAAGTGGGTTCCCAACAGATAATGTTTTGACTAATGCTTTGGCATTAGGTGACACTAATAATGACAATTTATTTAGCTTGAAAGAAGAAAATACTTTGTTGTCTTATTTGGCTAGGGTAAACTACACTCTTTTGGATAAATTTCTAATCACTGGTTCAATAAGAGCTGACGGTTCTTCCCGTTTTGGATTAAACAACAAATATGGATATTTTCCATCTTTTGCTTTCGGTTATAAGCTAACAGAGGAGGCATTTGTTCCAGAAGTGTTTAGCGAACTTAAATTAAGAGCATCTTGGGGGCAAACTGGAAACCAAGAGATTGGAAATTATGCTTCTCAACTTACCTTTGGTTCTGGTGGTCTTGTTGTTTTTGGTAACACCGTGTATGGTTCAACAGAACCTAAACGTATTCCCAATTCCGATTTAAAGTGGGAAACAACAACACAGATAAATTTAGGTTTGGACTTTGGTCTTCTAAATAACAGAATAACAGGAACAATTGATTATTTCAAAAAGAATACAACTGATCTTTTATTTAATTTACCATTACCCAGTGCTTCAGGATACAGTTCTATTTTATCCAACATTGGAGAAGTTGAAAATTCTGGTATTGAATTTATGGTAAATTCAGTTAACGTTTCAACACCAGATTTTTCATGGAATACTTCATTAAATCTTTCTTCTACTAGAAATAATGTTTTAGACCTTGGTAGCGTTGATCAAATTGAAACTGGTAATGTGGAATTTGTAGGTGAAACTTCTATTGTTAAAGTTGGGTCTCCAATCGCCTCCTATTATGGTTATGAAGTAGACGGTATTCAACAGTCAGGTGATGTCAATCCTGGGTTTCCTAATTTTGTAGACCAAAATGGTGACGGTGTAATTAATTCAGATGATCGTACAATAATTGGGAACCCTTCTCCAGATTTTATATATGGAATCAATAACAGCTTCCAATATAAAAATTTTGGGCTTAATTTCTTTATTCAAGGAACGGAAGGTGGTGACTTATTAAACATTAATTTGATTGAAAGTTTATATCCCGCTAATCTTAGAAGAAACAGGCTTTCAGATATGGCATTGGACAGATGGACACCCTCAAATACAGATGCAAAGTGGCCATCACAGTCAGATTCAAGTTCCTATCCTGGTGGTAAAGTGAACACTATGGTGCTTCAAGATGCGTCTTTTCTACGCTTAAAAAATGTAACGATAAATTATCAAGTTCCTGTAGAAAATTCCTCAATATTTAGTGCTTTAAGCGTCTATGTTACTGGTCAAAATTTATTGACCTTCACAAATTATATCGGATTTGACCCAGAGGCCAACTCTTTTGGGCGAAGTAATATTAAAATAGATTATAGTAGCTACCCCTTAGCTAGTACAATTTTGTTAGGCTTAACTGCTAAATTCTAGAATTAACTTTTAAATTATATCAAATGAAAATTTTTAAATACATAGCATTCTCAACAATTACTCTCCTAGGGATTGTTAGTTGTGAAAATCCATTAGAAGAGATAGTTTATTCTCAATTGACTCCAGACACATTGTTAAATTCTGAGAAAGGGATTACTACAGTGATTAACTCTGCATATTCTTATGCACACAGGAGTGAAACTTCGGCGTGTTGGTCAGCCTTTTTTCTGGGGGATTTCCCTTCAGGAGCCCATTGGGCTAAAGGAGGTGGTATTGAATCTCAGTTGACTCAGCTTTCTAATTTCACCTTTGATGCAACCCACCCTCGAGTTAAAGTCTTATGGCCATTATATTACAAATCAATTAGAGATGCAAATATTGTTTTAGATAATTTAAATAACAAAAATTTTAGTTCAGAGTTTATTTCAAGTATGACAGCTGAAGCTAAATTTATTCGTGGATGGTCTTATTCTGAGCTTTTTAGTTTATATGGGCCGATCCCTATTTATACTTCTATTGAAGATGATCCAGTCCAAGCTAGAGCAACAGAAGATAAAACTATTTCTCAAATTGAATCAGACCTATTTGAGGCAATAAGTAGTTTGCCAGACAGCGCCCCTTTAGGAAAAGCTACTAAAGGTGCAGCAATGGGAATTTTGACTAAGCATTATTTAAATACCAAGCAGTGGAAAAAGGCAGCTGATATGGCAAATAACGTTATTAATTCAGGAAATTATGTGCTTCAAACAAAGTTTACTGATGTATTTGCATTTGATAATGAAGGAAATAATGAGATGGTTTGGGCTTTACCCAAACTCGCGGTTTCAGGTAATAAAGTCTCTTGGGGCATGCAAGCTTTAATTTTCCCTAAAAATTATCCATTACCATATTCAAATAATGCTGTATTTGCTGCTCGAACTTATCTCTTCGATGAATTTATAGATTCTTTTGAAGATGGAGACGGTCGATTAGATGCTATTATTACTGATTGGAAAGATGCAAATGGGACTAGTCAAGCTGCTTATGGTTCTGATCTGTCTTTACCAAATAAATTTCCTTTTGATCCCAATTCAGTAGGATGGGAAGGAGGAAATGATGTGCCTATCGTTAGATTTGCAGACATATTACTTTCTAGAGCTGAGGCTTTAAATGAACTGTCTGGTCCTACTCAAGAGTCGATAGATCTAATCAATCAAGTCAGAGCTAGAGCCAATGCGAATGATTTCAGCTTAGGTGGCTACAATCAAGAAAGTCTTCGGTTAGCCATTCTTGAGGAACGTAAACGGGAATTTTTTTACGAAGGGAAGTTAAGAGAAGACTTACTACGTCACAACATGTTTATTTCTGACGCTGTAGCACGAGGAAAAAATGCTAAATCGCATCATAGAATTTTTCCCATTCCCCAAACTGAGATTGATGCTAACGAATTGCTAGATCAAAATCCTGGTTACTAAACCAGAACCAATTATTTAATTTTTGTCAATAAATATAGTTGGGGGTTGTTTTATGACTACCCCCAATTATTAAATTTTAATTCAATCCCTTCAACCTAATGTTTTTAAAATTTTTTTATTTAATAATATTTTTAACTGTGTGGTTTAGTGGTTTATGTCAAAAAAAAAACGCAACCTTGCCTCCCCCAAATATCATATTCATTCTAGCTGATGATTTGGGATACGAAACCCTTCCAATATATGGAGGAACTTCCTACGAAACTCCAAACATTAGTAAATTGGCAACAGAGGGTACCTCTATGAACTATTGTTTTGCCCAACCCCAATGTACACCCAGCCGAGTGAAATTATTAACTGGTATGTACAATGTGAGAAACTATGTTCGCTTTGGCCTGTTGGACACAACTCAAATCACAGTCGCTAACCTTCTACAAAAAGCTGGATATACTACTGGGGTAGCAGGAAAATGGCAATTAGGGAAAAATGAAAGCAATACTGCTCAACTAGGTTTTGACGAATCTTTAGTTTGGCAATTAACCACTTCAAGAGTAGACGAAAATGGTCGGGACACACGGTATTCCGAACCAATTTTGGAACAGCATGGCCAGATGAAAAAATACAGTTTTGAAAGCTACGGCCCTACAATAATCAATGATTTTAGTTTAGATTTTATTGAAAGGCATGCTCAAGACGACTCTCCATTTTTTCTTTTTTATTCCATGTTACTACCCCATTGTCCTTTTAGCCCAACGCCAGATTCTGAAGATTGGGAAAACAATCGCAAAGATGTTATGACTTACAAAGGAGACGTAGAAAATTTTGGTGAGATGGTGAATTATATGGATAAAATGATTGGAAGGATAGTCGATAAAATCGAAAATCTTGGATTGTCTGAGAATACCCTTATTATTTTTACTGGAGACAACGGCACTGACACCCCAGTGCTATCCATGTTAAACGGTAATGCAGTGCCTGGAGGTAAATTGCTATCTACCGATGCAGGAACACGTGTGCCCATGATTGCCAAATGGTCTGGAAGGATCTCATCCAATACTTTAAAAACAGAATTAATTGATTTTTCAGATTTCATGCCTACCTTTTTGGAAGCAGCCAAGGTAGAAGTTCCAAAAGACTTACTACTAGATGGTAAAAGTTTTTTGCCTGCTTTGGAAGGTAAAGAAAGTGAACCCCGAAAATGGATTTACAGTTGGTATCTGCGGACGGACACCAATAAACAGCGGGTTTTTGCAAGAAATCATATTCTTAAGCTATACGATTCAGGAGAATTTTACAATGTGGAACAGGATGTGCTTGAACAGCATCCAATCCTAATCTCAAGCCTAAATTCCAATGAACAAACAGTTTATAATCAGCTAAAAAAAGTGATTGATCATTACGCTAAAAAAAGGCTTGAAGAAGCAAACAACGATTAAATATATTATTTAAAATGCCAAATTAACACTTTAATATCGAAAATGAAAAACATTATTTACACGACAATCATTCTACTTGGCTTTCTTTTGACTTCATGTGAAACTGACAACTCCGTTGTCAGTCCGAATGGTGAGTTAGAGATTCATGTCACAACAGACGAAAAAGGCCGTTTGTTCTATTCAGTATCCTTCAATAATAAAATTTATATTGAACCATCCACACTTGGATTTGAGTTTGACAATGCAGAAAATATGATGGATGGCTTTCAGATCATATCAACAAAAAAAGAGAATATAAGCCAAAATTATAAAATGCAATGGGGCCTACAGTCTTCTATTTCTGTTAAACATAATCAACTTACAGTACATCTAAAACAAAGTAAAACCAATCAATTACTAGATGTTATTTTTCGGGCTGCAGATGATGGATTTGCCTTTCGATATGTCATTCCTGAGCATACTGAAAATAAATTAGTCATTTTCAATGAATACAGTCAATTTAATCTTTCAGAGGACGCCATGTCGTATTGGATACCTGGCGATTGGGGAATCTATGAACATATATATAACAAAACACGCGTGAGTGAAATTGATGCCTTGAGCAAAGTAAACCACCCCAATTTAGCACAAACTCATATTGTAGAAAACAGTGTAGCCACTCCTGTAACATTTGTTTTTGATGATGGTACACACATGAGTTTGCATGAGGCAGCATTAGTCAATTACAGCGGAATGACATTGAAAAAGACTGGAGAAACTTCGTTTGTCAGTTCTTTAACTGGACGTTCAGATGGCAACAAAGCTACCATCCCTACCCCATTTAAAACCCCATGGCGAATGGGTATTATTGGAAAAAAAGCAATCGATTTATTGAGCTCAAACCTCATGTATGATCTCAATGAGCCCAACAAAATTGGAGATATTAGTGATTGGTTCACCCCTCATAAATACATAGGCATTTGGTGGGAAATGCATATGGGAAAGAGCACTTGGGATTATGGAATGACTCAGGACATGGGAATCTGGACTGATACTGGCCATACCCATAGTAAGCATGGTGCAACAAATAAAAACACAAAAAAATATATCGATTTTGCTGCTAAACATGGATTTGATGGTGTTTTGGTTGAAGGATGGAATACCGGTTGGGAATATTGGATTGGATTTGATGACCGAGAGGGTGTTTTTGATTATGTAACATCTTATCCGGATTATGATATTGAAATGTTACAAGACTATGCAAAAAGCAAGGGAGTTAGTCTTGTTATGCATCATGAAACATCATCCGCTCCACGTACATATGATAAACAAATGGATAAAGCTTATGCTTTAATGCAGTCGCTAGATATTCATGTTGTTAAATCAGGATATGTTGGCCCGTTAATCCCAAAGGACGAGTATCATCATGGGCAATGGATGGTCAATCATTACAACAATGCTGTGCAAAAAGCAGCTAATTATCAGATTTCCGTCAATACACACGAGCCCATTAAGGGAACGGGTCTGGAACGAACATGGCCAAATTGGATTTCTCGTGAAGGGGCCAGAGGACAGGAACATAATGCATGGAGTGTCGAAGGGGGAAATCCTGTAGATCACATAGCTACAATGGCTTTTACCCGCTTTTTAAGTGGTCCTATGGATTATACGCCAGGTTTGGTTAAACTAGAAAACCTGGGGCCAGAAGGAAAAAATAAAGCGCGAACGACTATTGCCCAACAATTGGCTCAATACGTTGTGATTCCTTCTCCAATACAAATGGCTTGTGACCTCCCTGAAAATTATGAACAACACCTAGACTGGTTTCAGTTTATAAAGGACGTCGCTGTTGATTGGGAACAAAGTATTCCGTTACAAGGGGAAGTTGGTGATTTTGTTGTATGGGCAAAAACACCAAAAGAAAATGACAACTGGTATTTGGGAGCAGTAAACGACGAAAATACTAGAGATCTTGAAATTGAGCTAGACTTTTTAGCAGACCAAACCACCTATAAAATGACCATATACCGAGACGGCGATCAAGCGCACTGGGATACCAATCCCTATGCTATTGAGATTGAAACAAAAACAGTGACATCAGCTGACGTATTTGATATTTATTTGGCCGCTGGAGGTGGATTCGCTGCAATTATAAAAAAGCTTGAAAGCGTAAATAACAATTAAATATGAATCTAGAATGATAATTCTAAATATACCTCTCCAAATGCATACTTGGCGTTTATTTTTACTTACTTTTTTTTGCACACTCCATTGTTTATTTGGTCAGCAAGAAAAAAATGAACAATACAATTTCATCATCATTTTTGCTGATGATTTAGGCTACGGTGACTTAAGTAGTTTTGGTAACCCTTCCATAGTAACTCCTGTTCTTGATCGAATGGCTATGGAAGGTCAAAAATGGACCAATTTTTATGTAGGAGCACCAGTGTGTACACCAAGTAGAGCTGCTCTTCTTACTGGTCGACTTCCGACAAGAAATGGAATGATGAGTGATAAATCAAGGGTTTTTTTTCCAGATTCCAAAAATGGAATCCCTGAAAAAGAAATTACCATTGCCGAACAGCTAAAAAAAGCAAATTACAGCACTCATATGATTGGAAAATGGCATTTAGGGCATCGGGAACAATTTTTACCAACAAATCACGGATTTGATAATTACTATGGAATTCCTTATTCCAATGATATGGACATAACCCGCAAATTAAACAGTTTAATGGATTATTGGGAATTGTGGACGAAAGAATACAAAAATTTAACTCCTGATGATTTTAATGTACCTATACTGATGGGGACCACACAAGTAGAGCGTCCAGCTGATCAACACACCATTGTAAAGCGGTATACCGACGCATCAATCGAGGTGATTAATACACACCAAAAAGGGGACAACCCCTTCTTCCTCTACTTGGCATATAATTTACCTCATGTACCGCTATTCGCTTCAGAAGAATTTATGGGAACTAGCAAAAGGGGCCTTTATGGAGATGTAGTCGAAGAAATCGACTTCAATATTGGTAGGGTAGTCGATGCTTTAAAAAAGAAAGGCTTGGATGAAAATACCATAGTGGTCTTTACATCAGATAATGGTCCTTGGTTGCAAACTGAACTTTCTGGAGGAAGCGCGGGATTACTTAGGGATGGGAAAGGAACCACATGGGAAGGCGGCATGCGTGCACCCACTATATTTTGGTCTCCTGGAAGCATACTGCCAGGAATTATTACCGACATGGGTACCACAATGGATTTATTTGCCACCTTTAGCACTATCGCAGATATCCCTGTTCCTAACGACAGGGAAATGGACGGGTTAGACCTTTCTCCGGTCTTGTTTCACAAGGAAAAAGGAAAACGTAGTGAAGTACAATTTTACAGAGAACGTGAATTGTATGCCTACCGTTTAGGTTCATTTAAAGCCCATTTTATAACTAAACCGGGCTGGGGCACTGAAAAAGTGTATTACGATCCGCCTTTGTTGTACAATGTTGATGAAGATCCAAGCGAGCGATTTGATATATCTGCACAATATCCTGATGTACTGGCTGAAATTCAAAAAGCCGTTAAAACACATCAGGCTAAAATGGAAATGGATCCAGATTTATTAGTGGAACGCGATAAAAAATATTTAGTTTCTAGTGGTGTAAAAAACTAAAAAAAATAAATAATTGTATATACTTATGACTTTCTTCACTCTATATTATTGTGAATCCCTACACCAAGCCATCAAGCGTTGGCTGATAAATTTACTTTTAGATAATCATCTTTATATAGGATACGATATAGACGGTTTCTCAATTAAAATTGTTGTTAAACAATAACTAAATGTTTAAACATATAAATAACTAATACTATGATTCATAAACTAAAGTACCTCAAACGACAACTGAACAAGACTTGTTTTACTTTTGCGCTAATCGTATTGGTTTCATGCAACAAAAAACAAACCCATAGCTATAAATTTCAGAATAGTAATTTACAAACATCCGAAAGAGTTATTGATTTGATTGCTCAACTTTCACTAGCAGAAAAAGTTTCGCAAATGCAATATGACGTTCCAGCTATAAAACGTTTAGGAATTCCAGAATATAACTGGTGGAATGAATGCCTTCATGGAGTTCCAAAAGCTAGTGAAGCAACAGTTTCCTCTCAAGGGATTGGAATGGGTGCAACATGGATCCAGAGTTGATTAATAAATGGGCGTTGCAGTCTCTGTTGAAGCGAGAGCCAAGTATCATCAATTCGTAAAGGAAAACAAGCATATTCCTGCCTATAAAATCATCAAATCTGTAGCGTTTGGATTGGAAATGGCCTATTACGATTGTTTCTTAATTTAATCTTTTCTTTTATCAAAGAATACATGTTAAATTTTAATAATATTCATTTATAATGCTTAAAAACACTTACTTCATCTTTTTTTTATTTTTTTTTTCTTTACTTGGCCTTTCGTTTGCTCAAGAAAACACTAATACTTTTAGTTTTGTAAGTGCCAAAGAAGGTATTTCAAAACGAGCCGTTTTTACAATTACCGAAGATCAATACGGTATATTATGGATTGGTACAAATGGGGCTGGACTTATTAGGTACAATGGCTTAGATTACGATTCTTATGTTTATAATTGGGAAGATGAATCTACTGTTGATAGCAATGTGATTTATGCGACATATTTGGATGATAAAAACCAGCTTTGGGTTGGTACTGATAGTGGTTTAAATTTATATAATAGAAATTTAGATAAGTTTGAGCGTATTGATTTAAGTCTAGCTCCCAACCAAAACACTTCAGTACAATGTATAAATCAAGATAACGACGGGAATTTAATTTTAGGTGTTTTAAATTTTGGAGTTTTAAAATTACAAACAGCACCTTTTAAAGTTTTTAAAACGGAATTAAGCAACCTTACATCTACAAATAATTTTTCAATAAATGGTTTTGCTAAAAACTCCAAAGGAGAAATCTTTGTGGCAACAAATCGTGGATTAAGAGTAATTAATGATACCAAAAATACACTTGACAAAATCACAAATATTAATAAAAATGACACCATTAAAACAAATGAGCCTCTAAAATCTATTATTGTTGACAATGATGATAATTTATGGCTAGGTTCAAATATCAAAGGTTTGTTTAAAATTTCCAATTCCAATGGCAAATACCAAGTTGAATCATTTCACATATCAGACAAACGGATTATGAGCCTACTTAAAACTGAGGATAATAAAATTTTATGCGGTACAGAAAATGATGGATTAATTTCTGTAGATTATAATGGCCATGTAATTGAAAAGTACATCTACAATAAATTTGATAAAAATAGTTTAAAATCAAATTCTATTTGGTCTATGTGTTTAGATTCAAAAAAACGTATTTGGCTTGGTTATTACAATAAAGGAATTGCGGTTTATGATAAGTTATATAATAAATTCAATAGTTTAGAAAGCTTACCTAATATTAACTCACTTCAGGCTAGTTCTGTTACTGGAATTGCAAAAGAAAAATCTGGAAATCTGTGGATTAGTATGGAGGGTGGCGGAGTTGATATTTATAATCCTTTCAACAATACATTCCGACATGCTAACAGCCAAAATGAAAAGCATTACAAAAATTTGAATAGTGATGATTTGCAAACCGTATGCATTGATAGTGATGAAAATGTTTGGTTAGGCAGTTGGAGCGGTGGCATTTATTATTTAAAAAAAGGAACTAACACATTCGTAAATTACAATAGTAGTAATACGAGCGAAGGACTATCTTCAAACAGAATTTTAAGTATTACGGAAGATGCTAAAGGCATTATTTGGATAGGTACTTTTTTAAAAGGATTACATTACTATGATCCAAAATTGGAAGTTTTTAAACATTGTAACTCTCACCCCTTTAAATCACAGGGATTAACCTCATCTGATGTACGTGTAATATTAGCCAGTTCAAATAATAACCTCTGGGTTGGTACAACCGCAGGATTATTTATGGTTAATAAAAATCAAGATAACAGCTTTACTGTAACATCTATGCTAGAGCCTATGTCTGCAAAACTAAAAAACCACCTTAGCACCCACCAAATACTATCCCTTTATGAATCTGAAGACAAACGTTTATGGATTGGAACAGATGGTGGAGGAATATTTACTTATGACCCTAAATTCAAGACATTTGAAACCCTACATGATATTAAAAATTTTAAAGAAACATCTATTAGTTCAATTATTGAAAGTGACGATGGGAATATATGGGTTGGTGGAAAATCAGGAATTATCAACATCGATTTAAAGACAAAAATAGCAAAAAATTATACTGTAGTTGACGGATTATTGTCTAATGATTTCAATAATAATGCTGTTTTAAAAGACGAAAATGGGGTTTTATATTTTGGAAGCTATTTAGGTGTTAACTATTTTAATCCAAATAATATACCAGTAAATAAAAACGAGCCAACGCTTTATTTTACAGATTTTAAAATTTTTAATAAAGAAGTTATTCCCAATGAAAAAAATTCTCCATTAAATAAAGTAATCTCTGAAACAGAAAATATAACCTTAAATCATAATCAATCCGTTTTTACTATTGAGTATGCAGGAATAAACCATACGCGTCCGGAAAAAAATGAATATGCATACTATCTTGAAGGATTAGATCCTAACTGGAACCATGTGGGCCACATAAAAAGTGCTACATATACAAATTTAGCACCAGGTGATTACGTGTTTAAAGTAAAATCTTCTAATAACGATGGTATATGGAACACCAGCCCACTTGAGTTAAATATAACTATTTTTCCGCCATGGTGGAAAACTAATATTGCATATTTAATCTATTTCATATTATTAATTTTATCTCTATTTCTTTTTAATCGTTTTGTACGTAATAGGTCTAAACAAAAACAGGCTATTCAATTTGAAAAAGACAAACGAATTCAAGAAGAAAAATTAAATCAGAAAAAAATTCAATTTTTCACAAATATATCTCATGAATTCAGAACACCGCTAACATTAATAATCAATCCCATGGCAGATATAATTAGCAATAAGTCCCTTAAACTCCCAACAGAAGTTCGTAAAAAGCATCAAATAATTTATAAAAATTCAGACAGATTATCCAGACTTATCAATGAATTAATGGATTTCAGAAAATTACAATCCAATAAAATTCAATTAGAAGCCAAAGAGGTGAAAGTATATGAACTAGTAGCAGACTATGTAAACTATTTTGAAAATGAAGCAAATCATCGCAAAATTAATTTAAACTATTTTCAAAATACAGATAAACCTACTGCATGGATAGATCCCGATATGCTAGAAAAAATAATATTCAATTTAATTTCGAATGCATTTAAAGTTACTCCAGATAATGGAACAATAATCGTAAGGGCAAATAAATTAGATGCTCCTACCCCATTCCCATTGATAAAAAATAAAAACAATACAAGAGAAGCCATAGAAATTTCTGTTGAAGATACTGGACCTGGTTTAGAGCAAAAAGAGTACAAACGCATATTTGAAAGGTTTTACCAAGTCGGAAGGGTAAATAGAACCTACTATGGAAGTACTGGAATAGGGTTAGAGCTAGTTAAGGAATTTGTTGAATTGCATAAAGGAAAGATTGTTATAGAAAGTATCATGGGAAAAGGAACCACATTTAAAATTATTTTTCCTTTAAGTAAATCACATCTTTCTGAAAATGATATTGTGGTCGACAATGATGATATTGAAAATTCAATAATTAAAAGGAAACCCAAAACATTAACATTTGAACATCCTGATTTTGAAGAAAAAGAAATAAGTAAAGAAAATGAAAACATATTATTAATAGTTGAAGACAATGTAGATCTTCAAGATTATTTAAAGAACGAATTAAAAAAAAGCTACAAAATTATTACAGCTAATAATGGTGCCATAGGTATAGAATTAGCAAAAAAACATTTGCCAAATATAATTATAACCGATGTTGTAATGCCTTTAATGAACGGTCTAGAATTGTGCGAAAACATTAAAAACAATTTAGAAACTAGCCATATTCCCTTACTTATGCTTACCTCAAAAACAATGGTTAAAGATAAATTAAAAGGTATTAATTCTGGTGCTGATGCATATATAAACAAACCTTTTGATATGAGTATATTAAAATCTACATTATCTCAATTATTGACTAGTAGGCAGATTTTATTTACAAAAAAATACAAAAGTATAACAAAAGAATCCAAAAACAAAACTACAAATTTGGATAACGTTTTCATTAAAAAAATATTAAAATTTATTAATGAAAATATAAGCGAAACTGATTTAAGTGTAGAATTATTAGCCTCGAAACTTTTTTTAAGTCGAAGTCAACTATATAGAAAAGTAAAAGCTTTAACTGGTATTTCTGTTAATATGTTTATAAGAGATGTAAGGCTAGAAAAAGCAAAAGAATTATTAGAATTAGGCGAGGATAACATTAGTGAAGTTTCTTACAAAGTAGGGTTTACATCCCCATCATATTTCACTAAATGCTTTAAAGCTAAATACGGATATCTACCAACTAAAATTAGTAATAACTAATATTTAACTATATAGTAAAAAGCACCAAAAAAAAACCTGTAACAAACTAAAACAGTAAACTACCTCGGAGCAAGCTCACGAGGCATTATATAGAAAAATAATTTTTAAAATTCCGAAGCAAGCTTCGAGGTATTAGACCTTAGATTCCGCTCAAATAGCGGGATTAGTTCAACTATCTATTTTGAAAGCATTGCTCCGGAACTATTCAAAACAGAGTTTCACTTATAAAGACTATTTTAAATCTGTTGTATCTATAATTATCATTTTTTAATATGAAACAGAAATAACTTTTGATAATCTGATATCTTCAGAAGAACTCCCAACCAAAATCTCGAAGTTTCCTTTTTCTATATCCCATCTTTTTTTCTTCGGATTCCAAAAAGAAAAATCATCCTTATTTAATTTGAATTCTCTCGTAGTACTAACGCCTTGTA
>ERZ1048872.1416-NODE-1416-length-20027-cov-8.947176_pt1 | contig 20027 bp, 15 predicted proteins | sample MGYA00383100_ERZ1048872 | MGnify/ENA primary metagenome ERZ1048872 (study PRJEB29581, sample SAMEA5548370) | metagenome | biome: marine; feature: coastal; material: water | depth 50 m | study: Short-term variability in the microbial, nano- and picoplankton...
TCACACTTAAATACCGATAACCCATCCTTTATGCTTCCACCTGGTTGGATTACTGCACTGATAGCTTTGGATCCAGCTATTTCTACGCAGTCTGGAAAAGGAAAGAACGCATCTGATGCCATTACTGCTCCTTTCAAATTGAAATTAAATGCCTCAGCTTTAGCTATTGCCTGATTTAATGCATCTACCCTAGAAGTTTGACCCGTACCGCTGGCCAACAATTGCTCATCTTTAACCAATATAATAGCATTGGACTTAGTGTTCTTTACTAGTTTATCTGCAAATAATAAATCCCTTAGTTGATTCGAATCGGGTTTTATTTCAGATGGATACGTTAAATCACTTTCTGAAACATTAAGAATATCTCTATCTTGGTATAGCGTGCCATTTAGAGCACTCCTTTTTATGGGTTGAGAGATATCTTGCATTCTCCATTTAAGTAAAATTCGCTTTGCTTTTTTACTTAGCAACTCTTGAGCCTCATCTGTATAAGAAGGAGCTATACACACTTCATAAAATATTTTATCAATTTTTTGAGCAGTTTCTAAGTCTATTTCTGAATCTGTAATAAAGATTCCCCCAAATGCTGAAACCGGATCAGCCACCAATGCTGCATCAAATGCTTCTAAAACACTTTGTCTTTTAGCACATCCACAAGCATTGTTGTGTTTTAAAATAGCGAAGCTACACGTTTCTTTATCTTTAATATCTGCAATTAGATTTACAGCAGCATCAACATCTAATAAGTTATTGTAACTTAACTCTTTCCCATTCAGCTTTTGAAAAAGACCATCTAAATCACCAACAAACGATGCTTTTTGATGCGGATTTTCTCCATATCTTAAAACCACATTTTGTGCACCATTAAAATAATTGTGGATTGCGGTATCATAATCCATTGTAATTCCGAAAGCAGCAGACGCTAAATTTTTCCTATAATCTGATAATGTGTTTCCATTATTTACAACGTAATGTTCTGTAAAATCGCTATACTGAGATTTATTAGAGATAATAGCTGTGTGCTTATAGTTTTTGGCGGCAGCTCTAATTAAGGAAATTCCACCGATATCTATTTTTTCTATTATCGCTTGATGGTCAGCCCCACTAGCAACAGTATCTTCAAAGGGGTATAAGTCAACAACAACCAAATCTATTGAAGGAATGTTGTGTTGGTCTAATTCTTTTAAATCCGAATCATTATCTCGTCTATATAAAATACCTCCAAATATTGCGGGGTGTAACGTTTTTACTCTACCTCCAAACACTTCAGGGTAATTGGTATAATCCTCAACCGCTTCAATCTTAAGGTCTAAATCTTCAAGATATTTTTTAGTTCCACCCGTTGAGTAAATTTTTACACCATTTTTCGCTAATTCTAATGCCAACTTATCTATTCCTTCTTTATTGAATACAGATATTAATGCTGATTTAATTTTCATTGCTAATTATTAAGGGTTGCAAAGCTACCTTGCCTAATTGTTTTAGAGGAGAAATTGAATCAATAATCTTTACAAATTGTAAACATTAAAACTTATGGCCGATGCCCAGATGCAGCATATTGCTTTGCAGCTTGCCATCTTCGACACCGACTGCATAATCAATTCTAATTTTATAGTTATAAATAGTGGTGGACAATCCTGAACCAACTGATGCAATTACTGGATTTTTAAATGCCCTAACATTAGCTACAATTACACCGGTTGAGGATGAAATTACTTTTGAATTAAGATTATTTGCTTTATTGTAAATGTTGGGGCCGTAGAAGGATGTAGCAACATCAACAAAAGGTATTAAATCTAGATTAGAAAACACTTCTGACATAATTGGCCTTTTGAACAACAGATTGAACACGCTAATATTTACATCTAGATTAGCCATTGCATAGCTTGTTCCATTTCTGTAATTACTTCTAAAACCTCTTACTCCATATTCTAACTGATAAATTGCTGGGTTTTTAAAACCTGAAAACGCTCTATTAACTGGTTTATCTAATATATCATTTGACACACCTCCTAAGACAAAATATGTTGGACTGGAACCTAAAGAGTTTCCCAGTTTAATATTGCATCTTATTGAGACGACATTACTTGGATCAAAAATATAATTGAAAGAAAACTTTGTTGTAAGGTTTTGGCCCTCTCCTATGCGATACATTGGTGTTAAGGCTAACTTACTTTGAAACCATTGTTTCTTGAACGTTTGCTCGTAACGTAATGCAACTGTGCCATAGCCTAACCACATATTTATATTGGGTAAATTTATAGTTTCATTATCTACAGCGAAAAAACTCTGCCTATCTGACCTTATCCCCAGCTTATAACTTAGAGATAGTGGTTTTAGCACTTTAAGTTCTCTCTTTACTTCTAAAAAGTTTGTAAATATTCTGCTATCTGAAATTTTAAATTGTCTATGCAAAACATCTACTTGAAATGTCTGCTCCTTTTTGCCTTTATAGCCAATTGCTAAGCTATGTCTGCCATTATTTAGCAAACCTTGATAGCCAAGTCTGATTGACTTTGAGGCATCTTGGTTTGAAAAAATATTGCTAAATTTTAAATTTAGGAATTTTGGAGATAAACCACTTACCCCTCCAGGAAACATAGTCTGATGGTCCAAAAGTGGAACATTTGTGAATTGTGCAGTTAAACTTGATGGTCTATAGAAGTTTGGAGATTCAATATCTAGATTTTCTAACTTATTCTTTTTTTGAGATTCTTTAACCAATGAATCATAGTTAGATAAGGTAAAGTCGATAGAAGGGTTTATTGGACTTTGAAAGGTGTACGCTAAAAGTGAATCTTGTTTCTGCGTATTTTCACTTGTATCCTTAGCAATCTTATGCTTACTATTTACTTTAAAAAAAGCTGGAGTAATTGTATCATAAAAATAAAAATCCTCTATCTTCAAGGGATCGCTAATAAAAATAGAAGAGAACTTACCTCTATCCAGGTATTCCACAAATACATTATTACTGTATTGATGAAATGCAATATTGGACCTGTAATTGGTAACTTGTTCTGAGGAAGTGTTGTTTACATCCCAAAATTGACCATTCCATATACCGTTTTGATTTGTATTGAATAACAAAATACTATCCTGACCAAACAAAAGATGTTTAACCGATGAGTTTTTTAGCGTCAGAGAAGATTGTAAATTATTATTTTGATCTACTACATTTATGATACTGCTGTTATTTAAATCAACAGAAAAAGCCAAAAATTTATTTGATAGTGCAAAGCTAATTACCTCGTGCTCTAAGGTATAAAGAGGATTTACCTTATTGTTTTCTACTTTATAAATGATAGAATTTTTAGTGCTTGCCTGCAACAGATAGAGCGTGTCCCTAATAAGTTTACACTCGTTTACCCATTTTACATTTAGTGTTTGTTCTTCTACTTTAGGTCCAATTTTATAGAGCTTAATACCTTTAGCAGAATTGGTGAGCAAGTGAGGTACGCCTTGTATTAGCTGTAAGCTTCCACTAAATTTTGTCAGTGGCTGCTCATTTACACCCAATCTATAGATGGGCACTTTCTTGTTTTCAGAAATAAAGTTTTGATAAACTCTTATTCCTACAAAATCCTTCTCAAGAGTATAATAGTGGTCTTCGTCCTCTACATAAATGTCGTACAAGTAGTTTATATCTAATACAACTCCGTCAATAGGGTTTGGCTTTTTATTGTCAATAGAGTAAGCGTAACTATAGTAGTCTTGCCAGTCTTTAAAAAGGCTATTTACCGATACCTGAAACGAGAAATAAACCGCAGCATTAAACTTTCTTGTTAGTCGTGCCATATACAATATGGTTGGTATTGCAGACTTACCATACTTGTGAGAAAGGAATTTCCAAAATGCTGCACCTTTTACCTGATTAAATTCCTTTGGAATAGCATTAAACTTAGTTAGATCATACTCATCGTAAATTAACCTCATCTTATTATCCGTGTCTGCAGACCAATTATCCGATAAATAGTGAATTAACCCTGGAATTACCCAATCTGGAAGATGAATAAGATTGGAACTCTTTATTTTATCTTGTAATGCTCCGCCATACATCATTTCATTTAATAAAGTTGTTACAGCAGATTTACGAAAGATAAGTTTTACCTGATTTAGACTTGACATTACGTGAATGACCACCCTTTCAGATTTAGTATTTACCACACCCCCTTTATGCAATTGTTCAATTAAAACTCCATTGCCTTCTAAAAATTTTTGATCTAAAACATTGTCTACTACAAAAACATCGATGGGTTGATTGATATGATAATTTAGTCTTTTTTGAATGTTGTATAATTCTTCCTTAAAAACAGAATCAAAGGTTACTAAATACGGCTTTGTTTCTGCAGTATAATAATAGTTAAAATCTGAAGTGGCTTTGAGTTTCCAGTTGCCCTTGGATAAAAAAGAGCTAAAAAGCAATACCCCTAAAACTGATAGCTTATATAGATCTCTTTTACTCAATTGATTTGCAATATAGTACTAACGTAAAATTTATAGAAATAGCATTTTATGAAAGATTAGAATTGAATTTTATTTAGGTTTGCCGGATGCAACACGGCCAGGACTATTATATAGGTTTAGAAGATAAATATGGGGCACATAATTACAAGCCATTACCAGTAGTATTGGCAAGAGGTGAAGGTGCTTTTGTTTGGGACACCGATGATAAAAAATACTTTGATTTTTTAAGCGCCTATAGTGCTGTTAATCAAGGACATTGCCATCCAACAATAGTACAAGCTTTAAAAGACCAAGCAGAGACATTAACACTTACATCAAGAGCGTTTTATAATAATGTACTTGGAGAGTTTGAAAAGTACATGACAGATTATTTTGGTTATGATAAAGTTCTTGCTATGAACACTGGTGCTGAGGCGGTAGAAACTGCACTTAAACTTTGCAGAAAATGGGCCTATAAAGTAAAAGGTACGCCAGATAATGAGGCTGTAATTTTATTTGCAACTGAAAATTTTCACGGTAGAACTTTGGGCATTATTAGTGGCAGTACAGACCCAGACAGTAAAGAAGGTTTTGGCCCGTATTTACCAGGTTTAGAAATTATAGATTACGATAACCTAGATTCTTTACAAAAGGCATTAGAAGCCAACCCAAACATTGCCGGGTTTATTGTTGAGCCAATGCAAGGTGAAGCGGGAGTTATGGTTCCTGATGATGGCTATTTAAAAAAAGCCGCTGAATTATGCAGAAAGCACAATGCTTTATTTATTGCAGATGAGGTACAGACAGGTATTGCAAGAACTGGAAAATTGATTTGTTGCGAGCACGATAATGTAAGACCAGATGTGCTAATTTTAGGCAAAGCTTTAAGTGGTGGTGTTTACCCGGTAAGTGCTGTATTAGCTGATGATGAGGTTATGCTAAGTATTAGACCTGGGGAACACGGAAGCACATTTGGTGGAAATCCGATTGCGGGTAAGGTTGCAATGGCTGCATTAGATGTTGTTAAAGAGGAAAACTTGAGTGAAAAAGCGGAAGCAATGGGTCAAATATTTAGATCTAGAATGGAAGCTATAGATTCTCCATTAATTACATCTGTACGAGGTAAAGGGTTATTAAATGCCATAATAATTAAACCATTTGAGCATAATTTTGAAGAAAGAACTGCATACTATGTTTGTTTAAAGCTTAAAGATGCTGGTTTACTTGCTAAACAAACCCATACTCACATTATTAGATTTGCTCCTCCTTTAGTTATTACGGAAGAACAAGTACATGCAGCTTGCGACATAATAGAAAGAGTAATAATTGAGTTGAGCTAATTCTTTATCACATAAAAAATATATGAAAGAGTTTATCTGTTGGATAAGCTCTTTTTTATTGGTTTACATTTATCAAGCTAATGCAGCTTTACGAAACACCTTTACCAATTAGGCTAGCTAATGTTGTTCGCTCAATAAGCACATCAACATAATCTCCCATTTTGTAATTAGCCTTAGGAAAAATACACTTTATATTTTGCTCGTTTCTGCCCATCCACTCATCTGCATTTTTCTTACTTTGCATTTCTATAAGCACTCGCTGCACAGAACCTTCTAATTCTTTGTTCTTTCTTTTAGCAACAGCGTGTTGAGCTTCTATTATTTCAGCCAATCTTCTCTTTTTAACATTTTCCGTAACATCATCCTCAAACTTACGAGCTGCCATAGTTCCTGGTCTTTCAGAGTAGAAATACATATAGCTAAAATCAAAATCAGATTTTGTTACAAGATCAACACTTTGACTGTGCTCTTCTTCTGTTTCTGAACAAAAACCGGTTATGATATCACAACTTACACCACAATTTGGCATCAGTTCTCTTATCCTCTTTACCTTATTATCATACCACTCTCGGGTATAACCTCTGTTCATTTTGTCTAATATTCTATCATTGCCACTTTGGGCAGGTAAATGAATATGCTTACAAACATTATCATACTTTACCATAGTATGTAGTACATCGTCTGTAATATCTTTAGGGTGTGAGCTAGAAAATCGTACCCGTAGATTTGGACTAATTTGTGCAACAGATTCTAACAATTTAGCAAAGTTTACGCTGCTATTTTGTTCATCTTCAGTGAGCTTATTAAAGTCTTTTTTAGGACCACCTCCATACCATAAATAAGAATCTACATTTTGCCCTAAGAGGGTTACTTCTTTATATCCTTTGGCCACTAAATCTCTTGCTTCTTCTACAATAGTTTTTGGGTTTCTACTTCTTTCCCTGCCTCTGGTAAAAGGTACAACACAAAAGCTGCACATATTATCACAACCTCTGGTAATGGAAATAAATGCGGTAACTCCATTGGTATGCAATCTTGTTGGTTGTATTTCACCATAAGTTTCCTCTAAACTTAAAACTACATTCATTCCCTTATGGCCTTGCTCTACTTCTTGCAACAAAATAGGTAGTTCTCTATAGGCATCTGGACCGGCAACAATATCTACTAACTTTTCTTCTTCTAGAAGCTGTTTTTTTAGCCGTTCTGCCATACAACCAAGTATGCCGATGGTTAAATTTTTATTTTGCTTTTTGTTATGTCGTAAAGCTTTAAGCCTATGGCGAATTGTTTGCTCTGCTTTTTCTCTAATAGAACAGGTATTGATAAAAATAATATCTGCTTCCATTTCATTATCTATAGTTTCAATTCCAATTTCAGCCATAATAGATGCCACAACTTCACTGTCGGCAAAGTTCATAGCACACCCATAGCTTTCTATAAATAATTTACGTGTTTTTAATGGTTCTAAAATTTCTGGCAAAACGGTGCAAATGTAATGTTATAAGCTTCATTTTTTATATAGAAATGTCCGCCACTCTAAAAGGCTTTGTGAAATAAAATACTCCTATTTATTTACTTGATAATGATATTTTATCTCTGATTTAAGTCGAGATTTGCATCAATAAATCAATAAATCAATAAAATGAAAAAATCTTTTAAAAGTTTAACCGTAATTGCTTTAGGAGCTGGCCTTTTAACTTTAAATGCTTGTAAAGAGGAAGTAGTTGAAGAACCTTCTGTTCCAATTTGCTACCTTACCCAAGAAACGTATTCAGATGCAGATGGGTCTGATGTTTCATATTATGAGTACGACAGCGATGACAATTTAGTTCTGGCAGTTTATGATGGAGATTCTACCATATTTGGTTATAGAAATGGAAGATTAGTTTCAGCGAATGATAAATTTACAGAAGCTACTTTCATTTATGGTTCTGGTTCTACTTTTCCAGAAAGAATTAATTTAAAAGAAGGCGGAATTGACTATGGGTTTTTAATTGTTGAAACCACAAATGGAAATATTACCAAAGTAGAAGTTCACGAAAATGACGGGACTAGTGGTGATCTAATAACTGAAGTTAGTTACATAACTTATGACGCGAATGGCAATATTAAAAGTGCTCAATTAGACGAATGGGATGAAGATTTAGAGGAATACATTACTTATTTAAACATTGGGAATATTACTACAGATGATAAAACAAATCCATACAGCGGAAGTATAGCCTTCTTTTACTTAAATAATGATAATCCTTTAGTTTTAGGAGTAAATAATATACTTACGGGTGATGTAACTCTTGCAGGAACTGTGCTACCATACACTAGCTCTTATACTTACAATGACAATGATTATCCAATAACATCAAGCACGGTATTCTTTATTGGTTCAAACACACGGACGTTTACTTACAACTGTAAATAATACGTTAAATTTATAATATTGAAAGCCTCATCAACTTATGGTGGGGCTTTTTTATTTTTGTAGCATTGAAATTTAAGATAGATTTAGATATACCAAAGTGTTATATCGCAAATGAATGGCCCAACTTTTTTTCAATAGGATCGTGTTTTGCACAAAATCAAAGTGTGCGATTAGCTAAAGCAGGGTTTAAGGTATACTCCAATCCTTTTGGGATAATTTACAACCCGGTTAGCATATCTTCTATACTTTACAGATTAGCCCAAGATCGTTTATACACATCAAAAGATTTTATACAAGACGGTGTTTTTAGCTTAGAACACCACGGCAATTACTCTTACCAATCTATTGATCAAGCGATAGCAAAAAGCAATGAACTTTTAGCTACTTCAAAAGCGGCATTAGCGAAGAGTGATGTGGTAATTATTACATTGGGCACTAGCATTGTTTTTCATAATCTTCAATATCAAAAAATTGCTGCAAATTGTCATAAGCTACCCGGAAATCAGTTTCAAAAACTTCAATTGCACTATAAAGCTGTTGTAAACAGCGTAGAAAATTGCATAAAAGATATACGTAAACTAAACGCAAATGCTGAAATTATTTTTACCGTAAGCCCAATTAGGCATCTAAAAAGTGGTGTAATCCAAAATAGTAGAAGTAAAGCAAACCTGCTTGCTGCTTTGCACGAGGTTCTAGAAAAAACAGACAGAACCTACTATTTCCCGAGCTACGAAATATTTATGGACGAATTGCGTGATTACCGCTTTGCAAAAGATGACTTAGCTCACCCCACGCAACAAGCGGAAGAATACATCTGGGGAAAATTTAAAGAAACAGTTTTCACTCCTAAAATTAATAACACTATTGATGAAGTAGAGAAATTTAGAAAATTTGAAGAGCATATTCCCTTATCCAAAGACAATAACCACAAAGCAGAAATTGAGACAAAACGCAAAATGCTTATCTCTAAATACCCTGAATTAAGCTTATAATGAAAAAAGTACTTATTACAGGAAGCAATGGACTTCTTGGTCAAAAGTTATTAGATCTATACCTTAAAACTAAAAATGTAAACATTATAGCAACCAGCCGAGGGGGAAACAGATACCCCATTAAAGAAGGTTATACTTATAGTAGCTTAGACATTACAAGTAAGGGTGAAGTTGCAAGGGTAATTCAGGAGCATAACCCAGATTGCATAATTAATACTGCGGCAATGACCAACGTAGACACTTGTGAGGTTGAGAAAGAAGGTTGTGTAAACTTAAACATAAATGCAGTAGAATATTTAGTAGAAGCAGCCAACCAATGCAACGCCCATTTAATACACTTAAGCACAGATTTTATTTTTGATGGCAAAGATGGTCCTTACACAGAAGATGACACAGCAAATCCATTGAGTTACTATGGATGGAGCAAACTAGAAGCTGAAAAAATAATTCAAAATAAATGTAATAAATGGAGCATTTTAAGAACGATCTTAGTTTATGGCTTGGTACATGACATGAGCAGAAGCAATATTGTATTATGGGCAAAAGGAGCATTGGAGAAAGGTGAAGCAATTAATGTAGTACACGATCAATTTAGGAGCCCAACCTTAGCTGAGGATTTGGCTAAAGGTTGCCAATTGGCTGAATCAAAGGAGGCAGCAGGTATATTTAACATCAGCGGCAAAGACCAAATGAGTATTGTAGAATTGGTAGAAAGAGTAGCCGATTATTTTAATCTTGATACGTCTATTATTAACACTATAAGTAGTAAAACCTTAAACCAACCAGCTAAAAGACCACCTTTAACTGGTTTTGACTTAACTAAAAGTAGAGCTGTTTTAGGTTATAATCCACACAGTTTTGAAGAAGGAATTGCTTTGTTAATGAAACAAATTAAGAATTTAGACTAACAGCATTTGAGTTTATACCAAATTGGTTGTTGTTGTATTTACAATCCTTTCTGTAATTGTCCAAACCTTAGGTTTCTTCCTGTTTTGAAAGACTCTGTTTAGCTAACAACCTACTTATTCTTGCAACTTTTTTTATTACCTTCGGGTCTTAACAATATGAGCAAGCTTTACTTTATTCTAGCCTTACTAATAACATCGTCTTCTTTTGCTCAATACAACTATCCTTACAGATTAACATCCGATAGTACAAACTACTTTATTACAAACAGAGGTAATGGAACAATAAGTAAATTAGATAGCAGCTTTACACGTTCTACTGTTATAAGTAATCTACACTCCCCGAATGATATTTTTTTCGCATCTGTATTAGGCAACAGTGCCATCATAATAATCGACAGTAACCAAATAAAATTGTTTAGCCCCTCCACTTATACCTCTATGCTTAATATAAACATTAGTAATGCTACAGAGGCTCACGATGGTGTTTTTAACCCAACAAATAACAATGAGTTCTATATAAGTGATCGAGGAGGAAATAAAATAATTAAAGGAAATATTGGAGGTGCTCCCTTGTATCAAATAACATTCTCTACACTGGCAGTAAACATTCCTAAACCGGCAGGAATGATTTTTAATAACTCAGGCGAACTATTAGTTGTAACGGATACAGCAAATGCCAGAGTTTATAAAATTAATACTAGTACAGGATTTAAAACAACTGTATTAAATACCAGTTTAAATCAGTTTAATGACATTGCCCAAGATAACGAAGGGAACTATTATGTTACGTGCTGGGGTACAAACAATTTATATAGATACAACAGTTCTTTTGGAAACCAAAGTGTTGTAGCCTCATACAACAACCCAAGTGGTTTATATGCTAATACAAATGATGATTTTCTTGCAATTGCCTGCCATAATTGCCAAAAAGTAGAGTTTAGTTATTTTCATCTTTTCTCTCCTTTAAGCGATGTACATACCTGTACAAATGATAGTTTTTTTGTGGACTTTACTCCAACCTATAAAGGCATTGGGACTTATAAGTCTAACAATAAATTTCAAGTAGAAATGAGTGATAGTAACGGTATCTTTAGCAATGCAATTGTTATTGGAGAGGTATCGGATTCCATTAGGCCTGCAAGCATAAAGGCATCTGTACCAAACGGAGAGTACTCTAATTCGGGTTATAAATACAGACTTAAATCTACATCACCTAAGGTCTTTGGTTATTTTGAAAAAGAATTAAATATTACTTCAGGACCAAATGCCAATATTTTTGATGGTGATACCGCATTTGGATGTACAGGTTCTAATCTACCATTTACAATTAGTAGTGATAGCAATACAGATTATTCTTGGTTTCCTGCTTTAAGTATGCAAAAAGTTTCCAATGGTCAATACAACTTTACCAATGTTGCAAGTGAGAATACTTTTGCCTATTTATTTCAAGCAAAAGACACCGTAACCGGTTGTGTAAATACAGATAGTTTTATTATTTCAATAAAGCCCAGCTTAACATTATCTGGATTGCAGGATAGTTTGTCTATGTGTTTGAAAGATACTTTAGAAGTAATTACAGCTAATCCAGCATTTAAATTTAGTTGGGATAATGTAACCAACATCTCCGACTCCACTTCTTCTAGCCCAAAGTTTTTTGGCACTACAAATACTTTATTAAAGGTATTGCTTGCAGATAGTGCTGGCACATGTGCAGGATCTGATAGCGTTTTTATTACAGTAAACAACTTACCTATATTGCCTAACCTGGCAGATACTATAACATTTTGTGAAGGAGCAACAGTGCAAGTTGGGGACACAACAACAAATTATAGTTTTCTATGGAGCGGAAGTAAGTTGCTCTCCAACCTAACTGCGAACAACCCTACATACTTGGGGTATACTTCTACCAATCTATATGTTGAATTTACAGATACCAATACTCAGTGCATAAATATTGATAGCATATTTCTAAATGTTAATCCTCTGCCAACATCTGATAATTGGTTAAGTCAAATTTCTGCTTGTCAGTTTGATACTTTGCAGCTTGGAGATACTGCAAAACCAAACATTATTTATCAGTGGAAATCCGAATTAAATAATTTTAGCGATAGCTCATTAAGCAATCCCCTTTATTTCTGCTTAAGAGATTCTTCTAATTTCAGTATTGATTTAACCTTAACAGACACTATTACAAAATGCACCAATACACTTAGTGCTTTGGCTACAATAAATAAAAATCCAAAAAAACCGATTTTAATCTTGGGCCTGGGAAGTGTTTACAGCGATATTTACTATGAAAATGCTACTTATAAGTGGACTTGGAGAGATTTTGATGGAAAAGACACTACTGTATTTTCAGATACAAATTCAATTTCTAGTGAGCCATTTCATTGGACCACTGCTCTTGTACTCGAAATTATTGACAGTAATGGATGCTCTTCGATTTCTGAAAAATTTGAGATAATTAGAGAAAGCGTAGTGGAACAAAAGAGTGATTTTACCATCTATCCAAACCCCGCTCACTCCATTGTTACCATTCAATCACTCGTTCAAGTTGAGAGCATTTCTATATATGCTGTAAATGGCACGTTGCTCAGCAAGAAAAACTACACTGGCTTAAAAGCCAATCTGGATTTAACCTATTTTAGTTCTGGAATGTATTTTGTTGAAATTGAAACGTTAGAAGGCATAGGAAGAAAAAGGCTAATCATAAAATAGCCTACAACCATACAATGCCTAGGATGTATAGCAGAATAACAATTTGTGTTAGTCTGTGCATTGGTATAACATTACTATTCATTAAAAACACCAACACAATCTTTAAAATGGCTAATACACCCAACACATAGTAAAACTCTACCTTAGAGCTTAGCCATAAAAAAGCTGCATCTACCACCAAACTAAGCAGTAAAATTACCTGATAAATACGTTTGCTCGCTAAAGCACCTATGGTTGTAGTTATACTTTCGTAACCGTAAACAACGTCTCCTTTCACCCAAATAATATCTTTATATAACTCCCTAGCAAACAGCACAATAAATAAACTTGTGCCGTACAAAAAGAACTCCAATGATAGCATTTTGTAATACAGCAATAAGCTAAAAAAGGCCATAACTGTTAAAAAACTTGCCGACAATTCTCTTATTAATACAAGCTTGCTGAGCTTATGCGAGTAGTACCATAAAAATGTACCATAAAACAAAAAGAAAATAAATATTCTCCAAGATGCATATAAAGCAATTGCAAGAGCAAGCACATTGAGTAAAACATATAAATTTAACTTAAACCCTCTACTTACCAAGTTTTGAAAGCGAGTTCTATACGGCCTATTTACCAAGTCCTTTTCAGCATCGTAAAAGTTATTGATAATGTAACCTCCAGCTAACATTAAAGCGGTTGAAATAATAATCAGGTGTATTTTTAATTCACCTAAAGAGTGCAATAAGTCTTGTTTAGTATTAAATGCGAAAAGGAATGCTAAATACTGTGCAAAGGCAGTAAAGAGTACGTTTTTCCACCTGACGGTAGATAGTAATGCAATAAGTTTTAAATGAATAGAATCACGCTTTCTATGAACAGAAGGGCTCAAAAGCGTTATATTTTTTGAACTAACTCAAGTTGATAATTCTTCAATTGGTTTTGAGCTTTGTCAAAATCACGTGTAAATCCTAAGATGTAACCACCGCCTCCACTTCCGCAAAGTTTTAGGTAGTAATCTCCAGTTTCAATGCCTTGTTTCCATACTTCTTTAAACGCATCCGGAATCATAGGACTAAAGTTTTGTAACAATAAAGCAGAAAGGTGCTTTAGGTTTGAGAATAGCGGAGAGAAATCACCTTTTAAGAAAGAGGTAATACACTCATCATTGTATTTCTTTAACTCTGTTTTTACCATTTTTCTAAACCCTTGTTCTTTCATTTTTTCCATAAAAATCTGAACCATAGGTTGAGTTTCTCCTGGTTTTTGAGTGTTTAACAAGAAAATTGCTCCTTTACTTGTAGCAGTTTCTTGAGGTAAACCAACAGTATCTAAATCTTCTTTAGATTTTATAATTACAGGTAAATTTAAATAGCAAATTAATGGATCTAAGCCAGAGCTTTTACCGTGGAAATGACTTTCCATTTGACCAAAAATTGCTTTAAGGTTTGCTAATTCTCCCTTTGCTATGTTTTCTGGATCTATTTTATTAACCGCATATTTATCGTAAACCGCAGCTACTAAAGCTCCTGAGCTACCAACGCCAAACCCTTGAGGAATAGAAGAATCAAAAGCTAAACCACCCAATAAATCTTTTTTGAATGATGCCAAATCCAATTCTGCAAAAGCCTCTCCCGTTTCTTGTAAATAAGATAGGTAAGTAAAATACGTTCTTAGATGCTCATTAGACTCTGTGTATTTGTCTTTTGGATTATGAAACTTAGCTTTATAAAAGTTATAAGGAATAGAAAGACCCATAGAATCTTGTATTATTCCATACTCTCCAAATAAAAGAATTTTGCTGTAGTAAAGAGATTCCTTAATCATTAAAAATTTTTACTTTGTTCGATAAAGTAACGCAAATGTATATAAAGTTGTTTGATATGAGGTTGAGATGGCCTGAATATTGGCTGAAAGTAGTTGTTTTTAGAACATAAATATGCAGTGATTAAAAAGAAAATGTCAGATATTAGAAATCATACTTCGGCACTTAAAGTTTCCTGAATTTCTTTAAACATTTTAATTTTATTCACCATTCTTATCGTTTTAAATCTTCTCTGCTCCTAACCCAACTTCGTCGTTTAAATATGATCCGTTTTCACAATGTTGTTTTATCTCTTTTTCTATAAAGTCCATTGCATTTGCTTTATCCGCTTTGGGATATAAAAAGTGTACATTGGCACCAGCATCTAAAGTAAAACACCACTTTACACCATCTTTTTCTCGCTTTGCCCAAATAGCCTCAATTATTTTAAGGGAATTGGGTTTCATTAGAATAAAGTATGGGTTACTGCTCATCATTAAGCTGTGCAGCGTTAAAGCTTCACTTTCTACAATTTCAATAAATTGGTCTAAATCTCCCTTTTGCAACACTTCTTTCAACAAAGTCATATTCTTTTGAGCTTGTTTAAATCTTGCATTGGCAAATGGATGATCGTTAATTAGGTTGTGCCCAACTGTGCTGCTTACTGTTTTTTGCCCTTTGTGTACCAACAAAATAGTATCACAAAAATCCCTAAAAACTGGGTTTATATCATTGTATTCTATTGCAAATTCATCGCTGCTTCCTTTAAATTCTGGGTGTTCTCCCCAAACTCCCATTGGGCCAAAAACAGATCTACTTGCACTACCGCTGCCTAACCTAGCTAAAACAGATGCTGTTTGATTAAAATCTTCTGCTTTTAACAGGCCCTTTGTTTGGGCAATTTCACAAATGCACAAGGCCAGAGCACTCATTCCACTTGCACTGCTTGCTATACCGCTGCTGTGCGGAAAGCTATTGCTGGTTTCTACTAAATATTTACCGTTTAGTACAAACGGAAAAATTGCTGAAATACGTTCTAAAAATTTGTTGATTTTAGGAACAAAACTGGGCTCTTCGTCTCCTTCTAAATGTACTTTTACGGCTAAATCTTCTCCTTCCCAAAAGGTAAGTTTTGTTGATGTAGCACAATTGTTAAGCGTAAAGCTGATAGATGCATTTGCAGGAAGCTGCACACCATTACTTTTTTTACCCCAATATTTAACTAGAGCAATATTAGATGGACTTTTCCAACTGGAAGTATATACCGTCATTTATTGTTGTTGCAAAAGTAAAAACACATTTAGTTAATTAAAGTTGTGTTCTATTTAATTAATTCTTTAAAAGACAAAACAGTGGGGTAACCTTTATCTATAAAATACTGTGGTGTTTGTTTGTCTCCACAAGCCAAAATAAAATCTCCACCCCAAGCTCCTAAAGACTTCATTGCATATGGATAATCTTTAAAAAATCGATCTTTTACCGTTGGCATTTCTACAATAGAAGCGATAATCTGCTCGTGTTCATTTATCAACTCTTGAAATTTATCTAAGCTCTTTGCAGCTATCAAGGCTTCCGTAATCTCTGATATTCTTTTGATTTGCTTGGGTTGTAACTCTTTGGATCTATATTTCTTTATACCATCTCTGCTGTTTTGTTTTTGATTTAGATGTACAAAATAGAGTTGATCTTTAAATGCAGGATTAAACACATATCCTTCCCACATTTCTGGGCTTCGGTACAAAATATCACCTCCTATCATCCCAACAGCAATATCATATCCACTACCACCAAAACTAGCATCTGACAATTGAAAAGCATCTACTCCTGCCCATTTTGCAACATTGCATATTAACGTGCTACTGCTACCTAAGCCCCAACTTTTTGGGAAGTCCATCGAAACTTTTACCTCAAAATCTGCATTGTACAGAAAATCCGGATTTAGCTCCATTGCTTTACTTAATATTTCTACTATCCTATCGGTTGTGGGATTTAAGTTGCAAGCATCAAAACTATACGGCCTAATTTTTCGTGAAGTTTGGGATGTGTTAATTACAAATTCCTCATAATACCAAATATTGCCATCGGAATCAAAAGATCTCCAAATTAAACTATTATTTCCTTGTGGCCTATCTTCTGCATTAGGGTATACTTTCACCTCCAATTTTTGGCCATATTTAGTTGGGATAGCTAAAGCCAAGGCATTATCCAAAACAACATACTCTGCTGTTACTAAAAGCTTACCATGTGAAAAATAGGATTGCACGTTGCGAAAATAGTTAATAGATACTAGGTAAACTCGTTGACTTTGAAAAGAGTGTTATGGAGTTATAATAACAGGATTTGTAGTGGTTTGGAAGATATTGCCATCGGTATCAAAAAACTGAAAGGTAAATTGAAAGGTGTCTTTTTGCTGAGGTGGCGAGTTTAATAAAATCTCTAAACTAGAATCGACATAGAATGGAGCATACGAAGCAAAATGTTCTTTTATTACATTTATGGAGAGTGTATCCCCAGTTCCTCTAATGTTAAACATACTTAGTTTGTCTTGTTGTTGATTATATACTTTACTGCTGCTTACATTAATGCTATCCAAACTTGTAATGTAATAAAACTCGTGCTCTCCGCAAGCATACACGGCACTAGAGTTGACAATGAAGGTTACTGGGCTCCAAGCTAAATTAAATCGTATGGCTAACTCATTGTACTTTGCCGTATCTAATGACTCTAAATAAGGAGCTTCCAAAGTCCACATATCGTTTGTAATTTCAGTTAAAGTATAATCAGTTCTACCACCACAATTCCAGCAAGATTCAAACAAACCAATACCCAATAAAAACAGTGCTATAGCCACTACTCTTTTCATAGTAACTTACCTTTAAAACTAACGCTATATGTTCTGGCACTCTGAGAAGTATTGCTTTGGTATATTAATAAAGAATCGTTTCTGGTAAATGTACCCGACCAACCTGTAAATATGCCAGCTCTTCCTTGATACGAACCAGCATTATAGCTCGAATCTCTTAAAAAACTTACATTTAAATGTTGACCTTAAATAAATATAGAATCTGTTCTTACAATGAAATCCACCACTTTCGGCCCGTTGTAATACTCTGTGGTTTCAATTATCCTATTCCCCAAACTATCATTTCCTACCCATTCTGATTTTTTTGAAATATAGGTACCCAAATATTCTTCCGAAAATTCAATTTCGGAATTTATCCTTAACTCCGGGTCTTTTGAACACGCAGCGATAACCGCTATTGCAACCACAGTTAGAATAACTTTATTCATTAATTTAATTCCGAAGTTAGGAGTTCTCTATTAAAACCAAATGACCAAAGTATGCTATTTTAGTAAACTTTAAGGCTTTACTCCCAATACTTCGCCTCCTCTAACACGTTTAAAGGCATCTACAACTTCTGCATGATGGGGCGTATTTTTAATGAAGTATTTTACAATCATTTGTTTTTCTGCTTCTGTTGCTTCTAGCTGATTTAGGATATTTAACAAATGCATTTTCATATGACCTTGCTGTATGCCTGTGGTAGTTAAACTTCTTAATGCTGAAAAATTTTGAGCCAACCCAACTGTTGCAGCAATTTTCATTAAGTCTGCCGCACTTGGATTACCCATCATTTGATGTGCAAATTTTACAAGTGGGTGCAGCTTTGTAATTCCGCCAACTGTACCTAAAGCCAAAGGAACTTCTATCCAAAATTTAAATTGCCCTTCACTTACATCTACATGGGTTAAACTTCCGTAATGCCCATCTTTAGTTGCATAGGCATGTGCACTTGCTTCAATAGCTCTAAAATCATTACCCGTAGCTAATACTACGGAGTCAATTCCGTTCATTATGCCTTTATTATGCGTTACCGCTCTGTATGGCTGTGTTTCTGCAATTCTTACAGCAGTTTTAAATCTTTTAGCAAAAGCAGCTGGAGCAATATCTGTACCTTCTACCATTTGTTCTATTGCACAAGACACCTCACTTTTAACCAAGCATTTTGGTGTGTAGTTGCTTAATATACACATTACAACTTCAACCTCTTTTACATCTAGATTAGAAATTGAAATTTCTGCTTTTAATACATCGGCAAATTTCTCTAAACAGGTATTTATAAAATTTGCACCCATACTGTCACAGGTTTCAAACTCCGCCTCTAGTTGGTAGTAGTTGGGTATATCTGCAGTTTTATCTACTAGTTTAATATCCAAAATTCCACCACCACGTTTACGCATATTTTGGGTAATTCCATCACTTTCGGTGTAAAATTGGGTGTTGATATTTGCAATAAACTCATTAAGCATTTTTGCATTTTCTCCTTCCCACAAAAAGTGGACGTGACCAATTTTGGTAGTACTTAAAACATCTGCTTTAAAACCTCCTTTTTGGTGCCAAAAATTTGCAGATTTAGCGGCCGCTGCTACTACAGAACTTTCTTCTACCGCCATTGGCACACAATATTCTGTGCCGTTTATTAGAAAATTAGGAGCAATACCTAAAGGCATGTAAAAGTTTGAGATGGTGTTTTCGATAAACTCATCGTGCAACTTTTGTAGCTTAGCATCGCTGTGCCAGTATGTTTTGAGCGTATTTAATGCTTCTTCAGAGCCGTTAAAGTAGTTCTGTACAAGCCATTCTATTTTAGCTTCTTTTGTTAATTTGGAAAAACCTCGGATCATTAGTAATGAGTATTATAAGTAATTAGTATTGAGTATTTCACTTTATAGATTTGATTAGAGCGAAGAGCATTTTTTGAATTTTAACTAAGTTATTATAGAACGGTTTTACTTGTTCTGTTGAAGCAAAGTTTAAGTCTGAAATCAAAATTAACATATTCTCAACTTCAACTGCTGAACCATATGCAATATGAAGAAACTGTTTAAACTCTTTAGGTGTATTTCTGCCACTACCTTCTGCAATGATATTAGAGATGGAAATTGTGGCTCTTCTTAATTGATTAGTTATTCCAAACTTTTCATCTATTGGAAAATTAGAAGAGAGGTAATAGAGTTCTTTAGTGAAGATTCTACACTTCTTCCAAACTTTTAGTTCTTTAAAATTATGTTTTTTTAACTCCACAGTTTTATCACATTACTTAATACTCGATATTAGCATACTAAAATCTAAGATCTCAACTTCAAAAACCTCTCCGCCAATTTTAGTCCTTCTATTTGAAGTTCAACGTATTCTGCAAGCTCATCATAGCTTCCGCGTGCGTGTTTTAAAAAGGCAGACGCTTGTCCGTAAATAGCATTGGCGTTTATTTTATTTATATGGTAAAACCCATCCATAAAATCTTTTACCCCGCCACTAACAATTATATCTGCATTTCTATTAAGGCCGGTAAGTTCATCTTCAAGTTGATTGTAAAATCCTACCATCTCTTCCGCACTGTGTCCCCACTTTGCAACCTTATC
>ERZ1048872.1421-NODE-1421-length-20008-cov-6.918258_pt1 | contig 20008 bp, 19 predicted proteins | sample MGYA00383100_ERZ1048872 | MGnify/ENA primary metagenome ERZ1048872 (study PRJEB29581, sample SAMEA5548370) | metagenome | biome: marine; feature: coastal; material: water | depth 50 m | study: Short-term variability in the microbial, nano- and picoplankton...
TATTCCCATTAATTCTACATCAAACACCAATGTAGCATCTGGTGGAATTACTCCTCCAGCACCAGCAGATCCATAACCTAAATCGCTAGGAATAACCAATCTTGCTTTGTCACCAACATTTAAAAGGCAGATACCTTCATCCCATCCGGCAATTACCTGTCCAACTCCTACTTGAAAATCTAATGGTGCATTTCTTTTGTATGACGAATCAAATACTGTTCCATCAGCCAATTGACCTTTATAATGTACAGATACCATATTTCCTTTTTCAGCTTTCTTACCTTCACCTTTTTGAATAATTTGGTAGCGCAATCCTGAAGCTGTTTCCTCAAAACCAGAAGCTAACTTATCTAGTTCCGCTCTTGCTGCTTCGCGTTCTGAAGCAATTCGTTTTTCACGAGAACCTTCAAAAGTTCTAAAAGCTTCAATAGCATTAAAGTTTTCTGCGGCAGCACCAACCTTAACAATTTCTAAACTATCTATAGTATCATCTTGAGCAATTGCATTCACAATATCCTGTCCTTCTACAACTTTACCAAATACGGTATGTTTTCCATCTAACCAATCAGTAGCGATGTGTGTGATAAAAAATTGACTTCCATTAGTCCCAGGACCAGCATTGGCCATGGATAATACACCAGGGCTATCGTGTCTTAGTTGTGGGTGAAATTCGTCATCAAATTTATAACCTGGATTACCAGTACCTGTTCCTTGTGGACAACCACCTTGAATCATAAAATCTGGAATTACTCTATGGAATTTTAAACCATCATAATAAGGTGTGCCCTGTGGTTTCGCCGAGTTTTCTAAATTCCCCTCTGCTAATGCCACAAAATTACCAACTGTTCCTGGAGTTTTCTCGAACTCTAAATTTACTAAAATCTCACCTTTTGAAGTGTTGAATTTTGCGTATAAACCGTCTTGCATTTTGTTTTCTTTTGTTTAAGGCTGCAAAGATAGTCAATGATTTATAAATTACGAATTTAGATTTAAGATTTGAGAATTAGTTTATTAAAGTTAGATTTGCTGAAAATTAATTTTATGGCATTTTCTTTATCTAAATTATTTGGTAAAAACACTTCAGAATCAAAGACAAAATCCAGTGACTCTATTGAGGCAATTATTAGAGATGTAGAAAATAAACCTTTTGGTGTTTCTGAAAACAATGTGTTATTTGCCGGATTAAATGAATTGGGTGGTTATTTCTTTTTTCAAACTATTATTGTAGGTCAATTCAAAATAAAATCAAAAACTGGAGCCAAGCTTTTCTTCACCGGAGAAAATTTTGAATTAGAATTAGATGCGGATAGCTTAGAGTTTGAATCTGAAGGTTCTGATATTAAAGGCAGAAATGTTACTAAAATAGATTTTCAGATTGAAGAAAATGATATAAAAAAACTAGAGAAAGCAAAACTCAGTAGCATTAAAATAAAATGTAAAAAACAAAATGTTTTATTTATTAAATCTGTAGTTTCCGAAGAGGAAGAGTAGATTAATTTGCCACTTCACTCATAAACTTAATACGATATAAACGCAATTCTTCATCATCGTATTCACCATCAAATTCTTCGATAGCATCGTTTATTTTATCGCTTTCGGACTCCATAAAGTAATCATGAATTTCTTCTTGTTGGTCTTCGTCTAAAATGTCATCAATCCAATAATTGATATTTAATTTAGTACCAGAAAAGACAATAGACTCCATTTCTTTTATAAAAGCTGGCATTTCCATTCCTTTTGACGAGGCAATATCACTTAAAGGTAACTTTCTATCTACATTCTGAATAATATAGAGTTTAATTGCAGAATTAGTTCCTGTAGATTTCACAACCATATCATCTGGTCTTAAAATGTCATTGTCTTCAACATAATCGGCAATTAATCCAACAAAATCTTTTCCATATTTTCTCGCTTTACTTTCACCAACACCATGAACATTAGATAATTCCTCAATACTTATTGGATATTTTAAAGCCATATCTTCTAACGAAGGATCTTGAAAAATAACAAATGGAGGCACTCCTAATCTTTTAGCATTACGCTTACGTAAATCTTTAAGCATTCCCATTAATTTCTCATCTGCAACAGCACCACTTCCTTTAGCATTTGTAACAATACCATCATTAGTGCCTTCATCATACACATGGTCTTCTGCCATTAAAAATGATTCCGGGCTTTTTATATAGGTTCTACCTTTATCGTGTAACCTCAATACACCATAAGTTTCAATATCTTTTCTTAAATAACCTGCAACCAATACTTGTCGTATCAAGGCCATCCAATATCTAGCGTCTTTACTATCTCCTATTCCAAAGAAAGGAAGTGTATCTGTTTTATGCGAAGAAATTAATGCATTTGCTTTACCAATTAATACTTGTACTAAATCTTTAGACTTGTATTTTTCATTAGTTTTTTCGACAGTTTCTAACAAAGTAACTACATCGCTTTGAGCTTCTACTTGTTTTTTAGGATTACGAACATTATCATCCATATCTCCACCTTCACCAGTGTCATTATCGAATTCTTCTCCAAAATAATGAAGAATAAACTTTCGTCTAGACACGGAAGTTTCAGAAAAGGCAACTACTTCCTGCAATAAAGCATGACCTATTTCTTGTTCTGCAACTGGTTTACCAGACATAAATTTTTCTAACTTTTCTATGTCTTTATACGCATAGTATGCTAAACAATGCCCTTCACCTCCATCTCGACCAGCTCTTCCAGTTTCTTGATAATAGCTTTCTATACTTTTAGGAATATCGTGATGAATAACAAATCGGACGTCTGGTTTATCAATTCCCATTCCGAATGCAATAGTGGCAACAACCACATCAGTATCTTCCATTAAGAACATATCCTGGTGTTTTACTCTGGTCTTAGCATCTAAACCAGCATGATAAGGCACGGCCTTAACACCATTAACTTGGAGTACCTGTGCTAATTCTTCAACACGTTTTCTGCTTAAGCAATAAACAATTCCAGATTTTCCTTCATTTTGTTTTACAAATCGAATGATATCTGCATCAACATTTTTAGTCTTTGGTCGTACTTCGTAATATAAGTTTGGTCTATTAAATGAGGCCTTAAATGTAACCGCATCGCTCATCCCTAAACTCTTCAAAATGTCTACTTGTACTTTTGGTGTAGCAGTTGCTGTTAGTCCAACAATAGGAATATTATCACCTATACGTTTAATAATATGTCTTAAATTTCTGTATTCAGGTCTAAAATCGTGTCCCCATTCACTAATACAGTGCGCTTCATCGACTGCCATAAAAGAAATCTTCACTGTTCTTAAAAACTCTACATATTCTTCTTTGGTTAACGATTCTGGTGCAACATAGAGTAATTTTGTAACTCCATTAGTGATATCATCCTTGACTCGTTTTACTTCGGTTTTATTTAATGAAGAATTTAATACATGTGCAACACCTTCGTGCTCTGACACAGCTCTTATAGCATCAACTTGATTTTTCATCAAGGCAATAAGTGGAGATACTACAATGGCAGTTCCTTCTTTTATTAATGCTGGTAGTTGATAACACAATGATTTTCCACCACCTGTTGGCATAATAACAAAAGTGTTGTTACCTGCTACTACATTTTTAATAACCTCTTCTTGAAGTCCTTTAAATCCCGAAAATCCAAAGAATTTTTTAAGTGAGGAGTGTAAGTCAATTTCTGCAATACTCATTAATCCCTATTACTATTTTATATACATTTGCATTAGGTTTAAAGATAACAATTTCTTTATATCTAAAAAATTCTATAAATAATAAATTGTGAATACTAAGCAATCCATTTTAAACACTGCTAAAAGCACCATAAAATTAGAGAGCAAAGCTATAGAGAACTTGTCTGAATTACTTACAGAAGATTTCGCAAAAGCAGTAGAATTAATCTATAAGTCTAAAGGACGTGTTATTATTACAGGAATTGGTAAAAGCGCCATTATAGCTAATAAAATAGTAGCTACTTTAAATTCCACAGGTACTCCTTCTATCTTTATGCATGCCGCAGATGCAATACATGGAGACCTTGGATTAATTCTTGAAGATGATGTTGTGATTTGCATCTCAAAAAGTGGCAATACACCAGAAATAAAAGTTTTGGTGCCCCTTATTAAGAATGCAAAAAATAAAATGATAGCAATTACTGGAAATAAAGCGTCATTTTTAGGGCAACAGGCCGACTTTATTTTAAATGCATATGTGGAGCAAGAAGCTTGTCCAAATAATTTAGCACCAACCACAAGTACAACTGCCCAATTAGTTTTGGGAGATGCATTAGCTGTTTGTTTATTGGAATTAAAAGGTTTCTCCAGTAAAGACTTTGCAAAATACCATCCAGGTGGTGCTTTAGGTAAACGATTATACTTAAGAGTTAACGATTTATCTTCTCAAAATTTAAAACCGCAAGTTGGTCTAGAAGCAGGATTAAAAGAGGTAATTGTAGAAATTACAGAAAAAATGTTAGGCGTTACTGCTGTCGTTGATAATGAAAAAATTATGGGCATCATTACAGATGGAGATTTAAGACGAATGCTCAGTAAAAGTAATGACATCACTAGCTTAAAGGCTAAAGATATTATGAGTATTAACCCAAGACGAATTTCTGAAGAAGCCATGGCAGTTGACGCAAAAGAAGTTATGGAAGCCTACGAAATTTCACAATTATTGGTTGAACATAATGGAAAATATGTAGGTGTTGTTCATCTTCACGATTTAATAAAAGAAGGCATTATATAATGGCAAAAAAGACAATGGACGAAATGTCATTCTTAGACCATCTTGAGGTTTTAAGATGGCATTTAATTAGAGCAACAATAGGAGTATTTATTGCGGCAATTTTAGCTTTCATTTTCAAGAAGTTTATTTTTGATGTGATTATTTTTGGTCCCACTCATATGAATTTTCCAACGTATGAAGGGCTTTGTAAAGTTTCACAATTATTAGGAATGACAGATGCTACATTTTGTGCAGATAAATTTCCGTTTATTATACAAAACAGAACCGTTGCAGGACAATTTTCTGCTCATATATGGACATCAATTTATGCAGGGTTTATAGTTTCATTTCCTTATGTACTTTATCAACTGTGGAGTTTTATTAGTCCTGGTTTAAAATCAAATGAACGTAAAAGTTCTAGAGGGTTTATAATCATTGCATCTTTATTATTTTTCATAGGAGTCCTTTTTGGATACTACATCATTACACCACTCTCTATCAACTTTTTAGCAAATTATCAAATTAGTGAACAGATTTCAAACGAATTTGATATTAGTTCTGTCATAGCGATTGTACGATCTTCTGCTATTGCTTCTGGTTTTGTATTTGAATTACCAATAATTATCTATTTTTTAACCAAAGTAGGGTTAGTAACGCCGAAAATTTTAAAAAAATATCGCAAGTTTGCTTTAGTCATTGTTTTAATATTATCTGCGGTGATTACACCTCCGGATATTGCAAGTCAGGTTATTGTTGCGATACCAATTTTAATATTATACCAAGTAAGTATTTACATTTCTAAAGTTGTACTAAGAAAGCAAAACAAAAAAAACTCAAAAGTTAAGTCTTAAAACCATGTCTGAAATTGTTAAAGAATTCAATGATTATCGTGCTAAAATGAATGACAAAATTTTAGCGGATAACAATAAAATTATTAAACGTATTTTTAATTTGGATACTAATGCTTTTCAAGAAGGTGCATTAGATAAAAGGACTAAAGAATTACTTGGATTGGTGGCTTCTTTAGTATTACGTTGCGATGATTGTGTTAAATACCATTTAGAGTCAACATACAAGGAAGGATTAACCAAAGAAGAAGTTAGTGAAGCGCTTGGAATAGCTACCTTAATTGGAGGTACAATTGTAATTCCTCATTTAAGACGTGCTCATGAGTATTGGGAAGCCTTAGAGCATCAAGGTTAAACTTTTAATAAATGATTGCTAAAGCATATTAAGATGCATATGATTTTATTATTTTTAGCGTTCATAAAAAGCATATGAAATTACGAGCAGAACATTTAATGAAGGCCTACAGTGGGCGAAAAGTAGTAAAAGATGTCTCTTTAGAAGTTAATCAAGGAGAAATTGTTGGATTGCTTGGCCCAAATGGAGCTGGTAAAACCACTTCGTTTTATATGATTGTTGGGATTATCAAACCTAATGGTGGTAGTATTTATCTGGATGATACTAATATTACTAAATACCCAATGTACAAGCGTGCTCAAAATGGTATTGGCTATTTAGCTCAAGAAGCTTCTGTTTTTAGAAAATTAAGTATCGAAGATAATATTCTCAGTGTTTTGCAACTTACTAAATTGAGTAAGAAAGAACAGCATGAAAAAATGGAATCGCTTATTGAAGAATTTGGTCTAGGACATATAAGAACCAACAGAGGAGATTTACTTTCAGGAGGTGAACGACGTAGGACTGAAATTGCTCGTGCTCTAGCAACAGATCCAAATTTCATTTTACTAGATGAACCATTTGCAGGAGTAGATCCAGTTGCTGTAGAAGATATTCAGCGAATCATAGCTAAATTGACTAAAAAGAATATTGGAATCTTAATTACAGATCACAACGTACAAGAAACACTTGCAATTACAGACAGAACTTACCTAATGTTTGAAGGAGGAATTTTAAAAGCTGGTGCTCCAGAAGAACTAGCTAGTGATGAAATGGTACGAAAAGTATATCTCGGTCAAAACTTTGAACTTCGTAAAAAGAAGCTGGAGTTTTAATTTAATCTCTGCTTTTTATTTTTTTTACAACAATAAGAACTGAGTAAACAAAAACAGTTTGGATAAATAGATTAATACCCCAATACAGTACTACCATCATTATATTTTCTGAAACAAAAAAAGGTAAATCCCTATTTATTAAACTAATAGGCAAACTACATATTGTTAATAGTATAGAAGTAATAGATGACAGTTCATTATTTGCCTGAGATAACAAAACATCTGCAAGCCCAATGAGAAACTGTATCAGCATTGTTATAAAAAAAATAATGACAAAATTCTTTAGCTTAAACTTCTTCATTTTTCACTAGTTATTATTAATATTATCTGCAATCTCTTCTTTTATTAATTTCTTTTGATAACGTCCTTGAACAATATCTACAATCACTAAAACAACAATTACGAAATAGAAAGTTGTTTTACTCATTGGTACAATTTCGTTTCCAAAGATTTTTAAATGGGCTAAGTGCCCACCCTCTGTCACTAGCATAATACCAACTATGAACAAAATAAATAATCCTAATACTTCGTACATTCTGTTTTTTGCTAAGAAAGTAGAAATCCTATCTGCTAAAAATAACATTAATAAACCACTTGCTACAATTGCAATTGCCATAACGATAAATGCTGTAGTAGAATTTTCTATTTCACTTGTAAGACCTATTGCTGCTAAAATAGAGTCGAATGAGAATACTAAATTCATTATTACAATACTCACTACAACAGCATTAGCAGATTTTTTCCTTTTAGTTTTACCTCCGTCAAGATTATGAGTCAAGTCAGATGTACCTATCATATGCCAAATCTCTTTTATGGCTGTATAAATAATAAATCCGCCACCTGCTAACACAATTATACTATGTCCATTAAAAGCAAAATCTAACACATCTTCAATATGACCTGTTAAAAATGAAAAAGGCTCTTGAAAGAATTCAATAATTGATACTAAGACAAATAACAAAACAATTCTTAATACAATTGCGATAAGAATCCCAATCTTTCTTACTCTTTTTTGCTCATTTAATGGTGCTTTTTTAGATTCTAAAGAAATGTAAAGTAGATTATCAAAACCTAAAACGGCTTGCAGCATAACAAGCATTAAAAGTGTAAATAGAACTTCTGCCATAATTTATTTAATATTAGTGTTTAACTAGAATAGGTAAGGTTTAATAAATATGTTTTCTGTCTAATAGCGATAGTATAATATACAATGCTATAATTAAAGGTATAGCAGCAAAATAAAGCACAATTAGCATTACGATACTTATCATTAAAAATATATAACGTGTCGCATTATTCGCAAAACTCCAATTATTAAATTTTAGTGCGAATAATTTTATTTTAGAATTTAATAAATAGCAACTCAATAATGTAAGACCTATTAAAAACCACTTATTTATTATTATGGAATTCATAAGGTCGTTATTCTGGTATTCTAAAATCAGTGGTAAAGATAAAATCATCAACGTATTAGCAGGCACTGGCAAACCCTTAAAAAATGTTTGTTGATCTTCATCTAAATTAAATTTAGCCAAACGATAAGCAGATGCCAATGGAATTAATAACCCTACTAATGGTAATACAGATAATTTGAAACCTTGCCAATGAAATATAGAATTCCAGCTATCACTATATGTAGAATACTCTGGTGCATCAATCGTTAATGAAATAAGTTTAAACATAATTACCCCTGGCACCACTCCACTTGTTACAAGATCCGCGAGTGAATCTAACTGAATTCCTAAAGGGCTTTGCACATTAAGTTTGCGCGCCAAAAGACCATCAAAAAAATCGAAAAATATACCTAAAAACACAAAAAAAGCAGCTGCTATAAAATTTCCATAAACAGCAAAGATTAGTGCTATACAACCCGAAAATAAATTCAGAAGAGTTACAATATTAGGAATGTGTCGTTTTACACTCATAAACTTAGTTTTTGTAAAAATATAAAAGTATTTGAGTCTAAACTTAATATTTTTTCAAATTGCCTCAAAAGAAAACAATAAGATCCCTCTTTTACAGTTAAATAGATAGAAAAATATTGTGCATCTTTGTAAAAATTTTGCTATTGAAAAATTACTGTGTCATTCTCTTAACGCTTGCTACACTGTTCGCTTCGGCACAAACCACTAGAAAATATTCTAATGAATTTATGAATATTGGTGTTGACGCTGCCGCTTTGGGCATGAGTAATGCTGTTGTATCACAAACTGCTGATGTTAATTCTGGGTATTGGAATCCTGCAGGATTGGTACATCTAGAAGACAACCAGCTTGCCTTAATGCATTCTAGCTATTTTGCCAATATAGCGAACTACAACTATATCGGGTATGCCATGCCTTTGGACGATAGAAGTGCAGTTGGTATTTCTCTTATTAGATTTGGAGTAGATGATATATTAGATACTACGCAGTTAATTGACGATCAAGGCAATATTAACTACGATAGAATTAGCACCTTCTCTACTGCAGATTATGGATTAACATTTTCTTATGCAAGAAAACTACCTTTGGATGGTTTAAATTTTGGAGTAAATGCCAAAATAATAAGACGAATTATTGGGGATTTTGCCTCGTCATGGGGTTTTGGATTAGATGCCGGAATTCAATTTGAAGGACGAAATAATTGGAAATTTGGTTTAATGGCAAGAGACATTACTACCACCTTTAATGCATGGTCAATAGATGAAGATAAATTCGATCAGATTAGTGGAGCTATAGAAGGTGAAAACCAAGAATTACCGGAGTCTACAGAAATTACAATTCCTAAATTGCAATTCGGTATGTCTAAAAAATGGATTTTTAATTATGACTATTCTCTTTTAGCTGCGGCCAATTTAAATGTAAGATTTGCAGAAAACAATGATGTAATATCTACATCGTTTGCCAGCATTAATCCGGCTTTGGGATTTGAGTTCGGCTATACCGATTTAGTTTTTTTAAGAGCTGGAGTTGGTAATTTTCAAAACGAGATACAGATTGATAATTCTGAACAAATTTCATTTCAACCTAACTTTGGTGTTGGTTTTAAATATAAAGGCATTCAAATAGATTATGCTTTTACCGATATTGGAGATCAAAGTGCTGCATTATATTCTAATGTTTTTTCGTTAAAAATAGACTTTAGTGTCTTTAGATAGTATTAATCATGAAACTAAAACTATTCTTTTTCACTCTTCTTATAAGTGTTTTATCAAGCTCTGCTCAACAATTTCAGTTATCATCAGCATCTGAAGTATCTGTACTAACAATTGGTCCAGGGGAGTCATTAAATGATGCTTTTGGACATAATGCATTTAGAATAAAAGATCGAAGTCTTGGAATCGATGTTACCTATGGTTACGGTGAGTATGATTTTGATGCGCCTAATTTCTATCTAAAATTTGCTCAAGGAAAATTAAATTACCTTCTAAGTAGGCATAATTATTCGGATTTTCATAATCATTATGTAAGATACAATCGCACAATCAACGAACAGGTTCTCAATTTTTCGATAGAAGAGAAACAGAAAATATTTAATTTTTTAGAAACGAATTACAAGCCAGAAAACAGAAAATACCTCTATGATTTCTTTTATGATAATTGTGCAACTCGAATTAGAGACGTTGCTAAATCATCTGCGCAAAATGAAATAAACTTTTCTATACCTAAAGATTTTAATCCAAAAACGTTTAGAGAACTTATCCATGACCATGTTGGTTTAAATTGCTGGGGGAGTTTTGGAATTGACTTAGCATTAGGTTCTGTAATAGATAATGAGGCCACAGCGAATGAGCACATGTTTTTGCCTAAGTATATTCATACCTTTTTTGAAGTCGCAAATAAAAATAAATCTGAGATTTTAGTAAAAAAATCAACTACAGTTTTTCAAAAAAAAGAAACTAAAGCCTCTTCAAGTTTTCTTTTTAGTCCAGTGGTAATTATGAGCTTGTTGGCTATTATAATTTTATTTCTTACTTATAAGGATTACAAAGAGAATAAAAGAAACAAATGGTTAGACATAATACTTTTTTGTTCAACTGGTATTATCGGCATTCTACTTTTATTCTTATGGTTTGCCACGGATCACTCAGCTACTGCACAAAACTACAACATACTATGGGCAGTACCACTTAACATTATTGTAATTGCTCAATTGTTTAAAGAAAAAGTAAGTAGTTGGTTTAAAAGCTATATGAAGTTTTTAATCATTATTCTTTGTTTACTTGCGCTACATTGGATAATAGGAATACAAGTATTTGCAATAAGCTTAATCCCATTTTTAATAGCTTTAATAGCAAGGTATTTATACCTACTGCGGTATTACAACTTAAAATAAATTTACCGACCTCGATAATACAAAACGGTACTTAAAGTTTTAATAAAAATATTGAAATCTAAAAATATACTTCTGTGCTTTATATAAAATAAATCGTATTGAAGTTTTGTTAAACTATCATCCACTGAAGAACCATATTTGGTTTTTACTTGAGCCCAACCTGTGAGTCCTGGTTTTATGATATGACGTGTTTCATAAAAAGGAATTATTGGCGATAGTTCATTGACAAAGAACGGACGCTCTGGTCTTGGTCCTATTAAACTCATTTCTCCTTTTAGCACATTATAAAACTGAGGGATTTCATCTAATCTAGATCGTCTTAAAAACTTACCAAATGCCGTTATTCTTTTGTCATCTTTTTTAGCCCACTCTACACCATTTTTTTCAGCATTGATAATCATAGTTCGAAGTTTTAAAATATTAAAAATCTTACTATTCTTACCAACTCGCTCTTGTGAGTAAAACAACGGCCCTTTATTACCGATAAGGTTTCCAATTAAAATTAATGGTATTAACAATGCACCAAATATTAATCCTAAAATCGAAAAGACAATATCTGATGTACGCTGAAAAAATATATACAACTTGTTTTCATTACTCCTACTGAACGGAAAATACTTATAGAAATCTTTACCCACAAATTGAATCGGCACCTTAAATAATTGCTCTTCGTATACTTGAGAATAATCTCTTATTTTAAAACCCCCTTCTAATAACAACATTAAGTCGTGATAAACCTCTGCCAATATAGCTTCAGTGTTAAAACTTGCTACTAAAACTTCTGAAATTTTCTCTTTTTCAATTGTATATAACAATTCGTGAGCACCATATTCTTTTAATCCTTTATACTTAACAGATATAGGTGCCTGCGTTTCACTATTAATAAAACCAATAATTTTGTAGTTAGGGTCTGATGCCCCTAATGCCTTTACTAAACCATCAATATTAGAAATTTCTCCAACTAAAAGAACCCTTTTGTAAAAACGCGGTGTTTCAATTAATCTAATGTAAAGAATTCTCCATATAAAAATGGATACTATTAAAGTAATGTAGAAATACAATATCTGAATACGATCTTCTGGTAAATTAGGTGATAAAACCGGTGTTAAAAGATAAAATAGAATTATTATTGAACCCGCTAACACTAAATTTTTGAATGTAGTATCAATCCGACTTGCCGTTTGGAGATTATATATTTCAAAAATAGTTCCGAATATGGTGATATAGACGCCTAATAGAATCAATGGCACAATATTCTTCATGTTTACATCTAAATATTCAAACTCAAAAAATAAATTTAAAGCGTAAAGAGCAATATATACAACAACTAAGTCTATAACTCTTAGTAGAATTTTTCGTTCTGAAACTTCGAAGTGAATATCTTTTTTCATAGTCATTTTAAGGGAATGCTATATCGTAAAGATAGTAAGTACAAATGATTATTATCATTAAATTAAGACAAAAGCGCTACCCACATATGTTTCACCACATTCCAGCTATAATTTTCAACTTTAGTACGTGCATTAGAAACTAACTTTACCCTTTGCACGTTATCTGTTTTTAATTGCACAATTGCATTTGTCATTGCGGATACATCTTTTGGTGGCACTAAGATTCCATCATAGTTATCTGAAATTAAATATGGCATACCACCTACATCAGTTGAAACAACCGGTAAACCTAATGCCATCGCCTCAATTACACTAACAGGTGTATTATCGAAATTTGTAGTATTAATAAAAATATTACAGTCTTTAGAAACATCTACCCACTGCGACTTTGTTAGTTTGCCTGTAAAGTTTACTTTCAGATTCTTTTGTTTTTCCAGATTCTTAACTTTGGCTAATGAGCCATCTACATCAGGACCAATCATGGTTAGTGAAGCGTCATAATTCAGTTCTAATAATTTCTCTAAAACTAAAACTGCTTGTTCAGGATTATAAATAGAAGCGAATGATCTAACCCACAATAAATTTATTGAATCGATATCTCTTTCTACATATGAGTAACTATTCAAGTTTATAGTATTAGGTATATAGAGAATATTATCATAATTATATTTTTGAAAAACTTTTTCTAAAAACTGAGATGGTGAAATAAGTCTATACGCGTTTTTGAAAATTAGCTTAGAATATCTTGGGTTTTTAATAAGTCTATTCTCCAAATTCCCTCCATGTAATATTGGTATATATTTAAGATTTAGACATCTACATAGCTGGCTAATTACTAGTGCAAAATAATAATTTGACGTACTATATGTATCGATCAAAACATAATCCGATTGACGACTATTTTTCAAAACCAATCTCACCATATCCAATAATCTTAAAACTTTATTAGTCTTATTAGATGCGGTTTTAACATTACAAAATTCACATAAAAATGTACCAAGAGTTTCAACAGATGTTTTAGTCTTCCCTTTATGCGATAATGCGTTTCCTACGTATAGAATATTTTTCATTGATGACATATAATAATGCTAAACCATATATAAAACCAGGTGCTGCAATTCTCATAGCAGAGTGATTAATCGTTGCAAACCAAAAACAGAAAAAGACATAAAAAAAGACGTTTTCCCTATGTTCATTTCTGTAAATTAATGGTCTTAAAATTAATATTAACAATATTAATATTCCTATTAATCCATGCTCAGATAATAAACGACTTAACTCATTATGACTTACAATACCTCGACCAATTCGTTCTATTCGCATTTCTTTCATGCCGCTTGCACCAACACCTATAAAAGGATTTTCAATAAAACCTTCCAATTCGCCTAAAAACAAATCAATCCTTCCCGCAGATATATCCGGCTTTTCAACACCAGAAGCATTTTGATTATTGTAACGTTTTTCAATAAGACCTTCTGTCTGACTTATACTATAAGCCCAAGTAAATCCGAGAACACCAATTATTATGGCAAACGATACCATAATTTTATTTTTTTCCTGAGATCTTGACTTAAAGTATAGAAATAGTAAAAAGACAAAAATCATTAAAATCCCTGTTATCACACCACCTCTACTAAATGTAACAATCGCTCTGAAAGTAATTGCGGCAAACAAGGCTGCATTAATTATCGTTATGACAAGGTTTTTAGATTTTAAAAAAATAAATGCACAAAAAACGAACATTCCTATACCTAAAACTGTAGAAACTTGATTTGGACCAAATCCTCCTGAAGCAGCAAAGTTAGACTGTGTTCCAATTAAAGTATCTTTAATACTTGGTGAATACAAAAATAAATATGTAGTGAGTGATACAATAGGTAATCCCAAATATAGAATAATATCTAATACTTGTTTTCGTGTAACTTTCTTCTCAAAACAATAGAGTGCTGAAACACCTAAGCATACCGGACCTGTTAATACAAATGCTACATTTGTTCTTAAATTAGAATCAAAACCAATTGTTGAAGATGCGACAACTATTGACGGAACTAGTAATATTAAAAATATAAAGTATGGGTAACCTCTATTTGAAACACCATCATAAAACATTCCTATAAGTACAAATACTATTACTAAGTATTTTGATGCTTCATAAAAAACAGCACCATTCGTCATTCTAAATAAAACTTCAGCACCAACTATATATGCACATGCTTTTAAAACCTCAACTTTCTTTTGGCTTTTAGACGCCATTACGATAGTTCCTATTAAATAAGCAATTATGAAAAAAAAATATATTCGAGGAAAAACATTTATGAAATACATCGACGCTCCCACTAAAATGTGAAATAGAAGTTGAATTAAATATTTAATGTCCATGATTATAATTATATCTTAATACTCAACATGTGTTACAATGTATAATCTTTTACAATTGTACTTATTACCTCGGATTCTGAAAAATCCTCAACCACCCTTTTATGAAATTTTTTTGCACAGGAATTCCGATAATCTACATTTGTTATATACGTTCTTATACCTGTTATTATTGCATCAACATTATCACTTGGTATTATAACGCCATAAGATTTATCTGATATTAGATTTCTACAATAGCCAACATCAGTTGTAATAACTGGCAATTCACCAAGACCGTACTCTAATAATGACATTGGCAATCCTTCAGAACTTGAAGTTAATATACCTATATCTGCTTGTGAAATTATATGAGATACATCATCTTTTGCATCGTATAAGAACATATGGTTTTCTAAATCATTTTCTTTAATAAAAGCGATTAAATTTTTTGAATAATTGTCATTAAAAATAGTACCTACACAATGTAATGTCCAATCTTCAAAGTTTTTATTAATTTTCTTAAATGCCTCAAACAATAGTTTGTGATTTTTTGGTTCTCTTAAATTGGCTAAGCACAAAATACGCTTTCCTAAATCGCCTCTTAATTTTGTTTCTTTTTTTGAACTAATTATTGGAAAGTTAGGCATAAACTTTACGTTTTTGCAATGTAGATTATTTGTTGCCCAATCTTTCAATTCATGATTTACAGTGTAAATTATATTAAACTTAAATGAACATAATTTTAATAATTCTAACTTAAATTTATTTGTATCATTGACTCTATTACCATAATGATCGTGCCATATTATCTTTAAATCCCAAACAAAAAAACTAACCAAAACGGCTAAAAAAAAAGACGTACCGTGTGCATGAACAACATTAATCTCATTTTTCTTTATGTATTTTTTTAGTCGAAATAATGCTTTAAAATCAAATGCAGATTTTTTATTTAAAAATAAATAGAAAACTTCACTTTTTAATGCGGCTTTTAATTGACCTTCATGTCTAGTAGCACAAATGTGGGATTCTACATTTTTATTAGAAAGACCATTTGCTATATTTATGGCCATACGTTCAGCACCGCCGATACGCAAAGTATCAATAATTTGCAATGACCTTATCATTTTACTACTAATTTACCAATTTCTTCATCTAATTTGTTGAGTGTATAAACCTGCGACCATTCCATTGCAGATTCACTAATTTCGTTTAGATATTCACCACCTTTATCTAGGTAATCTAATATAGTATCAACTGCTTTATTTAAATCATTTTCAATTAGTATACCTCTTTTACCATAATCTAACATCCAAGGTAAACATGAAATTTTTGTCGATATTGGTATGGCACCAAAAAACATGCCTTCAGCTATAGCTTTTGGCCAACCCTCACTCTTTGATGGTAAAATAGAGAAATGAGCATTTTGCAAGCACTCTTTTATTATCTCTCTATCTTGGTTTCCTTTCATAAAAACATAATCAGATAGATTATTTTCTTTTATATAAGACAGCGCATCATTCATTAATGGACCATCCCCAAACATAAAAATTTCAGCATCAATTCCATTCTTTCTCAACAATTCAATTATTTTAATAGTCATTAAAGGTCTTTTACCAGTTACTAAATTTGCAGTAAACACAAATTTTATTTTTTTTGTATAGTCCTTAACTGGAAATGAAACTCTTTCATCATTGCGGTACGTCGCAGATATAAAAGACACCATATTTGCTGTAGCATCTTTCCAATCTCCATAGACTAAAACTTTTATCTTTTTAGATAAAAATGTGTTTTTTAGTATATTTTGTTGCATTCTATATGTCCAAGGTTGATTACTACCATAGTCCCAATTTCCTGCGTACTTAACTGTTTTTCGCTTTGATGGTAATAAAATTTGAACAAAAGCGCCTAAAAGACTCATATTACAAGGGCACCGCATATGTATATGGTCAGCTTTTCTCATGACCTTATAAATTTTAAAGCATATAAAAGGCGATAATATTACAGTTCTAATAATATTATAAAAAGATATAATATTAAAGGCCTTGGTTTGAGTAAAATCTATCGATTTGTCATAAGGTGCATGTATTCCACCAATTTCATCATCAGATGCCATTGGTGCAATAACAAGTATCTTATCGGCATATTTTGCCCAAATGTTCATTTCTCTAACATAGGGTCCATAAGCGTAGTACTTACCATCTTTATACTTATGTGGAGTAGATGTAATTATTGCTAATGTCATATAGATTTAAGTAAATTATAAAAGTCAATGTTTTTTTTTGTCAAATGATCTAGTTTATAATTCTTATAAGCAAAATCTCTTGCCTTGCTTGCTATTTTCATTCGTTCATTAGGATGATTTATTATCCATTCTATTTTCTCTTTTATACTTTGAGAATCGGTTGGGTTACATAGTAATCCAGTTTCTTTATCTATTATTAACTCAGGACCAGGACCATTTTTAGTAAATATAACCGCCTTTTCCATAAGCATTGCTTCTAATGCCACCAGACCTTGGGTTTCCATATGAGACGGAAACACACAAACTAATGCCTTGCTATAAATGCTAGGCATAGCGTTATAAGGTGCAGCACCATGAAATATAATACATCTTTTAATTATATCTGAATAATTGGTGTTAAGCATCTGTATATAGGATTCTCCATTCTTAAAAAACCAATCTCTTCCGTATATATTTAATCTTAAATTAGGGTATTTTTTACATAATTCACCCATAGCCAGAATTAACTGACGAATGCCTTTCTTTTCGCAAACTGTACCAACAAAAGTAATATTGTTTTTGTCGATTATTATGTTTTCATTGGGAGTAAATAAATTTGTATTGACAGGAGAGCTTAATACAATTAATGGTTTATCATTATAACTTAAGTACTTTTCTGTATGTGATTTCACATAATTAGAAACTGCTATGAACCCATCAGAGCTTCTAAATGATCGCTTCTCTTGGTACGCTTTCCACCATGTTACCTTACGATTTTCAGATTCTGAGAAGAAATGATGTCCACCATGCAATCTAATTACATATTTAATAGATTTTATCTTTGAAATAAATGCTAAACCTAATTCTGCTGACTCTACAATATCAATAACATTCTCATTATTTAATGATTTTATTTTTGCATTTATGGATATATTATTTAGCAGCCATGTTACCCCTTTAAGCTTTTTTGGTTTTAATCTGTAAACATTAACACCTGCATCAGTTTCTTCTTCATTTCTATTGGTATAATTATTAATACCAATTACGGATACTTTATGGTTTAATTTAACTAACTGATTCGCAATAACTTTTATAAATGTTCCTATACCTCCATGTGGAAAATTTTGTTTAGGATATTCGTTAGTAATAAAGCAAATATGCATTATAGTATAGCTTTAGCGATGTTTAATGAGTTTTTGTTTAATGGATGTAAAACAATTTTTTCTAACCATTTTTGTCTATCCACAGCAACTGAGTTTGGTGATTTTAGTGATTGTTGAACTTTTTCTAAAATCTCTTCTTTACTATTAATCCATAATACTGCTTCCAATCCAATCATTGACCTAAAGTGTTGAAAACTATAAATAGAATTAATACTTATATCTATATCCTTAACAGGGTCATATTTTAGATATAGGCATGGTTTGTTTTGAGTTGCAAAATCATGTGCCATCGTACTACCCAAATTTATTACACTATTACAATGATTAGCTAAATTTACTTGTAAAGATATATCTTCTAATGTTGAAAAATATCCTACCCAATTTGCAGACTTATTATTCCAGATCGGATCTATTGGAATAATTAATTGATTATATTCCTCAAGAACATCATCATATCGATTTGAAAAATCTACTGGACAGCGTCTAAAAATAATTTGAACCTCATCAATATTACTTATTGCCTTTGCCACGTCTCTTAAAAAAACCGGATCATGAGGAGAAGTCGTAATATCATCACCACTATAACATATCCATTTTTTATTGCTATCTAACCCATGTGCAGATGCAAATATTTGTCTATCGACTAACATATCATCTTGACTATAAAATTCAAATTGCGGTGTTCCTACACATAACACTTTTGATTCTTCAATCTCAGGATAGTAATCTTTCATTTCTTGCTGCATCCAAGAAGACCACACTAAATAATAATTCGCCTTAACACATAACCTTGCCTTTGGCAAATTATCCCAAGAATAAATTGCGGTAGAGGTCTTTATTTTCAACCTATTAGCTGCCAGGCAAATTGGCATCAATCCTGCTACACGTTGGTGTGTTATAAAAATACTATTGGGACCTAATTCTAATAATTCTCTTTGGTACTTTTCTATTTTAGTATTTGACCAGTTTTTAACACCAATTTTCTCAAAGAACAACACTAATTTGTAATTATTCGATATAATCCTTCCTAACAATTCTGCAAATATATAAAGGACTAATAATTTTTTATTATTCTTTGGTCTCCTCCAGTTTAGTAATATTGTTTTATTTTTTTGTTTTTTACTGTTAATAATAAGTCTTGCGTATGTTGTTGATTCTCTAAAAAAACGGCTTAAAAAAGATTCTGAATCTAATTTTATCGACTTATAATTAATTGAAATATTGTGTAATTCTTCTACATGACTAAAAGCTGTTTTTGGCAATGGAGACCATATAATTATTTCAGTAGTTTCTTTTAAATAATATAAAACTTTTGAATACAAGAAATTTCGTATACCAACTCCATCAGGAACTAAAAATAAAATTTTATTTACTTTGTTCATTTTTGATTTCTATAATACTTAGTTACACTGTCTGATAACTGAAATAAAAATATTGCCACTTCTTTTTTATTTAGATGAAATGAATCATAAAAGTAGATTTCACCATTACAAATAGTGGCATTAGTGAAGTCAATAAAACGCGCGCTTTCAAATTCTTTAGACACTGTTTTAATCATCTTTTTTGATTTTATAAATATTCCGCCTTCTAAATATTGTCTTTCAAAATACTCAGGTACCCAAACCAACAATCCTTCCGTATTAGCATCATCTAATTACCTAGTCGGTTTATTTTTAAAGTAACACAATCATTATAATCTACATGAGAATAGTCAAATTCATTACCTTTTAATTCTTTCTTTTTTCAAATTCACAAATCCTAAAGAATTAAATAACATCTTTAAACTGTTTTTGATGATTAACGTTCCAAATAT
>ERZ1048872.1427-NODE-1427-length-19951-cov-9.370326_pt1 | contig 19951 bp, 19 predicted proteins | sample MGYA00383100_ERZ1048872 | MGnify/ENA primary metagenome ERZ1048872 (study PRJEB29581, sample SAMEA5548370) | metagenome | biome: marine; feature: coastal; material: water | depth 50 m | study: Short-term variability in the microbial, nano- and picoplankton...
CCATGCGCCCGGTTGCGGGTTTAACCTCTTTTGGCGCGTCTTGCGTTCATCGTCAAGCAAGCTTTTGCTAATTTTAAAAGCTCTGGCTTGACCAAGCAGGGGATGCCCTGTCACAACGAAAGCCAACCTTAAACGATAAGGATTTATGATGCCCGCTTTTTACACCACGCCGCAGGCGCGCCGGCTTGCCTATCACAAAACCGCAGGCGCCTCGCCCAATTTGGTGTTTTTGGGGGGATTTAAATCCGATATGCAGGGTTCAAAAGCGCTTTTCCTAGAAAGTTGGGCGCAGCAGCGCGGCTTTTCTTATCTGCGTTTTGATTATTCTGGTCATGGCGAGTCTTCAGGCGTGTTTACCGATGGATCTATTGGGAACTGGGCGCAGGATGCAGAGGCTATCATTAACGAAAAAACGCAGGGACCTATCGTGCTTGTCGGATCCTCGATGGGCGGGTGGATTGCGTTGCTTTTGGCGCAGCGGTTGGCAGGTCGTGTTGCAGGTTTGATGACAATCGCGGCTGCACCTGATTTTACCGAAGACAGCATGTGGCCGAGTTTTTCGGCTGAACAAAAAGCCGAAGTTTTGGAAAAAGGTCTTACCTTATTGCCCTCTGAATATGGCGAGGCTTATCCGATCACTCGACAGTTGATCGAAGAGGCCCGTGACCATCTGGTGATGCGGGCAAGTCTGTCCTTGCCGTTTCCGGTGATCTGCTTGCAAGGCACACAAGATCGTAGCGTAACGCGCCAAACCGCCCTTAATTTGCTGGATCATATTGAAAGCCCGGATGTGTCATTAACTTTTTTGGCGGGGCAAGATCATTCCTTTTCAACTGCCGAATGTTTGGCTGTAATTGATCAGAATTTGAGGGTCTTATTTGAAAAATCAACCAAACATATGGGGCAGCCATAAATGACATTTTTTTTCATTTTGATAATAGGCATTCTGTGCCTCTTGGTGTTGGGTTTGGTGTATTGGGCCCCCCGTGAACCCGCAGATTTAAGCTTGGCGGCGCCCAAACCGATTGGCGATGATCTTGATCATTATTTGCAAGATGCAGAGAGCGCGTATTCCGATATTAAACCCTCTTTAGAGAAACGCATCATTTGGGCAAATGACGCCAAAGAAAAAACTCCGCTATCTGTGGTGTATTTGCACGGGTTTTCGGCAGCATCTGAAGAAATTAGGCCTGTACCCGATTTGGTCTCAAACGCTTTGGGCAGCAATTTGTTTTTTACCCGCCTGCAAGGGCATGGGCGCGAAGATAAAGCCCTGGCAGAGGGGACGGTTGCGGGTTGGATGGCGGATTTACAAGAGGCGATTTTAATTGGTGAGCGCTTGGGTGAGCGGGTTTTGCTTATCTCGACCTCAACAGGGGGCACCTTGGCGGCGGTGGCGGCGCTAAATCCGAAGCTGTCCCAAAAGCTTGCAGGCTCGGTGTTTGTATCGCCAAATTTTGGCATCCTAGATTTTCGCGCGCGGTTCTTAACATGGCCTTTGGCGCGCTATTGGTTGCCGGTTTTTGCGGGCAAAACGCGCCGGTTTGACGCCCGCAGCGCGGCGCATGCCGCGACGTGCAGCCTTGTTTACCCATCCGTGGCGGTTCTGCCCGTCGGTGCCTTGGTCAAACAGGTCATGCAATTGGATTTTGCACGGGCAAAAATTCCCAGCTTATTTTTATATTCGTCCAAAGATCAGGTGGTACAGGCTGATAAAATTTTACAGGTAATGCATGCTTGGGGCGGCCAGAGCACAGGGCAGGAAATTCACTTGGGGCAACAGGATGATGAGAGCTTCCACGTGCTTGCCGGGCATGTCTTGTCGCCTAGCCAAACCAAGCCCGTTGCGGATATCATCCTCAATTGGGCCCAACGCGTTTAAAACGGGACCGGTTACCCCTTTTCGTCTCTTAGAAAAGTAAATCGGTGGCGTCTGCTTAACAGAAAAAAGCGTGGCTTTTACTGAAGCAGTATTTCGATTTCAGACGTGATCTTTCGCCCGCTGGGACGCGCAACTGATCCAAAACTCTTAACGATTTGGCCATTTTGATCGATCAACAATTTGTTGAAATTCCACGACGGAACGAAGCCAGCAGAGCGTTTCGCCCATTTGAAAAACGGATGTGCGTTTGGTCCTTTTACCTTGGTTATACCGGTCATGGGCATCGTGGTGCTATAACCAAGCTCGCAAAACTCTTTAACATCCGCGTTGCTACCCAATTCCTGTTTAAAATCATTTGAGGGCACAGCCAGAACCACCAGACCTTGATCGTTATAGGTTTCATGAAGCTTTTGAAGCCCGCTCAACTGACCTGTGAAACCGCATCTGCTGGCCGTATTCACAACCAAAATTGGCCGACCTTCGTAATTCGATAAAGACAGCGCGCCCCCATCAATATTTTCAAAGGTAAAGTCAAGGGCGGTGGCAGTGCTGGCGGTGATCATCATTGCAAATAAAATCCATAGGCGCATGTGAGCTCTTTCAATCAGTCATTCAATTCTTAAATGCAAAGGTAGATCGGTTGTTGAAAAAACAAGAGCAGCCTTGACGCAGGTTGCTGTTGCTGCGGGCTTGGGCTGGCCTGACCAACGGCTTTAGATCGCAATCGGATATCCTTGTTAGGGAGTTTCCATCGCTTCAAGCTCATCGATCATCGATGAGATCATTGATAATCCTTGCTGCCAAAATGTTGGATCACTGGCGTCTAAACCAAATGGGGCCAACAGATCTTTGTGATGTTGGGAGCCGCCGGCCTTTAACATATCGAAATATTTTTCCTGAAAGCCATCAGGAGCCGCTTCATAAACGGCGTATAGCGCGTTGACCAAACCATCGCCGAATGCATAGGCGTAAACGTAAAATGGCGAATGCACGAAATGCGGGATATAGGCCCAAAAGGTTTCATAGCCATCCATAAACTCGAAGGCTGGCCCAAGGCTTTCGCCCTGAACACTCATCCAAAGCGCGTTGATATCATCGGGCGTGAGTTCGCCGGCTTTTCGTGCCTCATGCAATTTGCACTCAAAATCGTAAAAGGCGATTTGCCGGATGACCGTGTTGATCATATCTTCCACTTTTCCGGCTAATAATACTTTGCGCTCATTTTGATCTTTGGCGTTTTCCAACATTTTTTTGAAGGTGAGCATTTCGCCAAACACGGATGCCGTTTCTGCAAGGGTTAGAGGTGTAGATGAAAGCATTTCGCCTTGCTTTGCCGCCAAAACTTGATGAACGCCATGCCCCAACTCATGCGCTAAAGTCATCACATCGCGCGGTTTTCCCAAGTAATTCAGCATCACATAGGGATGCACATCGGTCACGGTGGGATGCGCGAAAGCACCGGGGGCTTTGCCGGGTTTAACCGGCGCGTCTATCCACCCTTTGGTGAAAAACGGTTCAGCCAAATCTGCCAAACGCGGATCAAAGCTTGCATAGGCGCTCATCACCGTATCCCGGGCTTCGGGCCAATCCACCAATCGATCGCTTTCAAGCGGAAGAGGTGCGTTTCGATCCCACACTTGCATTTTATCCAGCCCCAGCCATTTGCGCTTGAGCTCATAATAGCGATGGCTGAGTTGCGGGTAGGCGCTTACCACAGCGTTTCGCAAAGCTTCAACGACTTCCGGTTCGACATGGTTGGATAAATGCCGACCGGTTTGTGGGCTGGGCATGCCGCGCCAGCGGTCCAAGATCTCTTTTTCTTTGGCTTGCGTGTTGTGCACGCGCGCGAAGGTTTTGATGTTGTCTTGAAACACGTCGGCCAAAGCATGCGCTGCGGCTTGGCGGTTATCTCGGTTTTGATCGGTTAAGAAATTTAAAGTGCCCTCGATATTATGCGTTTCGCCTGCCACGTCGAAAGACAATCCTGCGATTGTTTCATCAAAGAGTTTTTCCCACGCATCCCCAACAACACCAAGATCATGCAGAAAATTCTCCAACTCATCAGACAGCTGGTAGGGCTTCATCGCTCGGATCTTGTCAAATACTGGCTTGTATCGGGCAAGTTCCTTGTTCTGCGCAAACCGCGTGTCTAAATACCCATCTTCAAGCCGATTGATCTCGAGGGTGAAAAACACCAAAGGCGTGGTGAAATTGGTGATTTTCTCCTGCGCATCCGACATAAATTTGGCGCGGTTGCTATCTGTGGTCATTTGGTAATAGCGCAGCCCCGCGAAAGACATGATGCGCCCCGCGATGGCGCTGATTTTCTCATTTCGGTGGATACAGCTGAGTAGTTCATCGGCGTTTAACGTAGCCAGCTTATTTTGATAATCTTGTGCGAATTGTGCACATTCGCCTTCGAGCCATTGCAAATCGCTGGTCAATTGCGGCGCGTCTTCGCCCTCATAAAGGTCACTTAAATCCCATTCCGGTAGATCACCAAGGTTTTTATTTCCATGAGATGTGTTTGCATCGCGTGGGGCAATATTGGGAAAATACATGTAAAGACCTTTTGTTGTTCACCTAAAGAGATAGGCCGCTGGGTTTTGAGTTACAAGGGCATGTTGCGCGCTGGCGCTGACAGGCAGTTTTGGCTAGGTGATACGCAGATCAATCGGCGAAGCCGTACAGTTTCTTGGGGTTCTCAATCAAAATTTGGTCGCGCGTTTTTTCATCGCTGACCACGCGATAAAATGCATCCATCAAAGACCCTGCATCGGGCATTTCAGCGCCGTTGAGCATGATATGGGGCCAATCTGACCCCCATAGGCAGCGTTCTGGATTTGCGCGTACCAGCTTTGAAACAATTTCATCCGTATCAAAATAAGGCGCGTTTGCCAACCGGTAGAGGCCTGACAATTTGATCCAAACCTTGCCGCTATCTAACATATGATACAGCGCCTCAAGCCCGGCATTGCCTGTCCCAAGCGTTAAGTCGGGCCATCCGATATGATCAAAACACACAGGCACGGGTAGGCTTTGCAGGTCGGGTTGTAATTCGTTCATGTGCAGATGGGCATGCATAAGCATTTGAATATGCAAGCCCCGATCGGCCAGTTTGGGCGCCATTGCTTTGGCGCCTTTCCAGCTTAAAACACCCCCGTGGACGTAATTCAGCCGCACGCCAGCCATGTTCCAGGCTACGAATTGGTCAAGATCGGCTTCTGAAGCCTGATCGGGAAGCAAGCCAATGCCACGAAAACCTGCGCCCATTTCGCGCAGGGCCGCCACGGTTACGCTATTATCGGTGCCGTAAAAAATTGAATGCACGATAACCCCGCGGGTGCAGCCTAAATTTTCAAGATGGCGACGATACAGCCCGATCCATTCTTGAAATTTATAACCGCTTGGGGGGTCTTCCGCGCGGCCCTCATAAAGCGGGAATTCATTTGCGGCAGCTAAAAGGTGCACATGCGTGTCGCAACTGCCCGGCCGCGCCTTTTTATGGGGGGCGCGCGCCAAGGCTGGCGCGGGCGCGGTTGGCTTAGGGCTGGACATGAAGCATTTCCTTTAAGTCGGCCAGGGTATTTGCATCCTCTGGTTTTTTATCACCGCGCCAGCGTGCCATACGCGGAAAGCGCAGTGCAATACCTGATTTATGACGCGTGCTTTCTTGGATGCCTTCAAAGGCTATTTCGAAAACGTGCTGCGGCGTGACCTGGCGCACGGGGCCAAATCTTTGCAGCGTATTTTTGCGCACCCAGGCGGTAATTTTGCGAAATTCGGCATCGCTTAGGCCCGAATAGGCTTTGGTAAAGGGCACGAGCGCTGGACCATCCCATACAGCAAAGGTGAAATCAGTATACAGATTGGCGCGTCGCCCATGTCCGGCCTGAGCATAGATCATCACGCCATCAATGGTGCGCGGATCTAGCTTCCATTTCCACCAATGCCCCTTTTTGCGCCCCGCGATGTAGGGGCTCTGGCGTGATTTTATCATCAAACCTTCCGCAAGCGTAGATCGCGCGTCGGCCCGATATGTTGCCAAATCCCCCCAGCTCTTTGCTGGAAGTGAGCGTGAAGGGATGATCACATCCTGCGCATTATGCGTTTGCAAAAGCGCCTCCAACGCAGACCGACGCTGCGCGAAGGGTTGTGCGCGTATATCGCTGCCTTTTTCCTCAAGCAGGTCATAGGCTAACAGCCGTATTGGCGCAGATTTGAGCAGGCTCGCCGGCACTGTTTTGCGCCCAAGGCGTTTTTGTAAAAGATGAAAGGGCAGGGGTTTATCATCTGCCCAAGCCAATAACTCTCCATCGATCACGGTGCCATGTGGCAGTTGTTCGGCCAAAGGGGCGAGCTCGGGAAACTGATTGTTCACCATCTCTTCACCGCGCGACCAGATGAAACAGTTTTTTTCGCGCACCACCACTTGGGCGCGTATGCCGTCCCATTTCCATTCGGCGGACCACTCGCTTATGTCGCCCAGTTTTGTGGGCTCTGTGTCTAAGGCATGTGCAAGGCAAAACGGATAGGGGCGCGATAGATTGATACTGGCGTTTTGCGCAAGAATAAGATCTTCCCAGCTGGTCATTTGTGGATTCCACTGGCCCATTAATTTATGAGCGAGATCGGCGGCATCCTGTCCGGTTGCTTGGGCCAAAGCGCGCGTCATCAACTTTTGACTGACGCCGATGCGAAAGCCGCCCGTGATTAATTTATTGAACACGAAACGCTCATACCCGTCGCATTCTGTCCAAGCTGAAAGCATGAAGCCTTTGCGTGCAGCCAGATCCTGACCTTTCAAATTGAGAAGGGCTTGGATCCATTGCTGAAGCGTTCGCGTTGATTTGTGCTGTGCAGGCGGCAGTAAAAGCGAAATAGTTTCGGCCAAATCACCCACAATATGATAGGTGTTTTCCAACAGCCATAGCGGCAGCTCGGCGGCCTCGGCCGCCCAAATACGCATCTCGGCGGTGGTGACGCTGCGCGCTGGCCTGCGGCCAGAAAATATAGCAATGCACCAGACGCGATCTTCTGGCGCGGCGCTTTTAAAATATTCAGATAGCGCTGCGAGCTTTGCGTTGGTTTGACTGGCTTCATCCAGTGTTTTGATCAGCTGCGCAAAGGCTTTCATTCGGCGCTCTCTTCCTCAGGCAGCTCAGCCTCATCCCCCGTAAAATCGGTTTTTACGATGTTTGAATTATAGCCCTGTTCGTTCAGCCAATTGTTAAAGATGTCAGTGTAACCATGTGTAACATAGATGTTTTCTGCACCAGTTTCTTTGATTGCGGCGTTTAGGGCCGGCCAGTCCGCGTGATCGGATAAAACAAAGCCCCGGTCAAAGCCACGCCGCCGCCGAATACCGCGCAGCGCCATCCAACCGCTTACAAACCCTGTTGACGTTTCGCCAAAACGTTTGGCCCAAGCGCTGCCAAATACCGAAGGGGGCGCCAAAATCAGCGCACCGCGCTGCGCTTTGCGATCCGTATCTGGCATAATTTTTTGAGTTTTGGGAAGATCAAAGCCCTGATCGCGCAAGATCTGATTGGTGGCTTCTGTGGCGCTGTGCGTCAAGATTGGACCGATATTGGCATCCAAGCCGCATAGCAAGCGCTGCGCCTTGCCCAGACCGTAGGCACCCAGAATGCAGCATTTGCCGGCTTTGGCAGTTTCTGCCCACCAAGTGTTAATCTGATCAAAAACGGTGTTTTGGGGCTGCCATTGAAACGCCGGAAGGCCAAAGGTACATTCACTAATAAAACTATGGCATTTCAGTGGCTCAAAAGGGGTTGTTAATCCATCATTTTCGATTTTATAATCGCCAGATACCACCCATATTTCACCTGCAACCTCAATACGAATTTGGGCAGAGCCAGGGATATGGCCGGCGGGGTGAAACGAAACCAGCGCATCTTTAATCTGTCTGGTTTCTCCATAGCGGACGGTTTCCAATACGGGATTGTTTAAGCGATGCGATATCACAGGGGCAGCAATATCCGTGCTGAGATATCTGTTATGCCCAGGGCGGGCGTGATCGGCATGACCATGGGTGAGAAGCGCGCGTTCCACGGGGCGCCACGGGTCAATGTAAAACTCTCCGGCGGGGCAATATATCCCGCGATCTGTGAAACGAAGAAGTGCTGGTTTGCTCATCGTTCAAACATAGATCAAAGCTGGGCTGAGGCCACCCTTGCATCTGCAAGATCGCCGCGTACACTGCGCGAAAAAAATGGGGTATAAAATGTCACGCATATCGGATTTTCGACAAAAAATGTTATCGGGGGCGCCTTTAGCGGGAACCTTCTTGAAAACACCACATTATATTATGATTGAGGTTTTGGCGCAGTCTGGGTTAGATTTTTTATGTTTGGATGCCGAACACGCGCCGTTTGATCGGGGCGCCATGGATCAATGTATTGCCGTTGCAACCGCGCTTGATTTCCCAATTTTGATTCGGGTGGGTGATGGCAGCGAGCGCGAAATTTTGCAGGCTTTAGATTATGGAGCCGTTGGCATTGTTGTGCCCCATGTTGACAGCGTTGAAAAAGCGCAGTCGATTGCCCGTATGGCGCGCTTCGGGCATCGCGGTCGGGGTTATGCCGGATCGACGCGCTGGGCCGGTTATGCCACGCAATCAATGCCTGACCTTTTACAAAAATCGCGTGATGAAACTGTTGTGATCGCCCAGGTGGAAGAGCCAGAGGCGGTTCTAGTTGCGAAGGATCTTGCGTCAATCGAGGGGATTGATGGTCTGTTTGTTGGGCCGGCTGATTTATCGGTTGGCTATGGTAAAACCGATCAAACCAGTGAGGAATTGCAAGCAGCATTGCGCAGTGTGGGCGAGGCGGCGCGCGCCTCGAACAAGGCGTATATGAGCTTTGTGGGCACTGTAGAGCAAGCCGCAGAATGGCGCGAGAAATATGGCTTAACGGTGTTTTTTGTGGCCTCTGAGCATAATTGGCTGCGCGCTGGCGCTGCTGCGGTTGCCAAAGGCGTGCATAAGCTCACTTAAAAACTGTTAAAAAGATCGCTTAGATCAGGCCGCCCCGCGCGCCAGAAAAGGGCTGGCCGAAGAACTTTTATACGCGTTGGTATCCCTTTACCCAAGCGCGCTGCCCAGCTGCATGGCAACGCCCATGTCACCATCAATGGTCAAACGTCCGCTCATGAAGGCAGATGCAGGATCTAAATCGCCGGCTAAGATATCTTGGAACGTCTCTGTATTTGCTCGAAGCGTTACCTCTGCCTCTTCATCGCCGGCGCGCACGCCTGCGGCGTCAATCATAATGCACCCTTCGCCGTCGATATCGAATTTAGCAGAACCACCAAAAGAGGCCTCGCCCATTTTCTTTGTCAGGGCTACGACAGCCTGTTCCAAGATTTCACTCATCACGAATTCCTTTTTGCCATTTTAACTAGAATAAAGTGACCCATCCACTATCTTACCCCTATGGAGAGTTTTCGAACAACAATCAAATGCCTTGTCGCCTCAGGCTTCATTTCTGTTTGTGCAACGCTTTGCTCAGCGGATAGCTCGGATCAAATCAGGCTTTTGTACAATGAGTTGGCGGCGTCTGACCAAGAAAAGTTTGCCGCGATAGAGCGAGAAATAAAGCAGCTTTGGTCTTTGTCGGGCTCGCCTGGCGTTGATTTGCTCTACAAGCGCGGCGAAAACAGTTTTAAAGCGCAGCGGTTCGATGTGGCGGCGCAGCATTTTGGTGCCGTGATTGAAATGGCGCCACAGTTTGCTTCAGGATGGTATGGGCGCGCCCGCGCCTATCATCACCTTGGCTATTTCGGCCCCGCTATAGAAGATTTGCAAGCCGCCCTGAGGCTTGATGCCTTGCATTATCCGTCTCTGGTGCTTCTGGGCCAAATTTTTGAGCATTTTGAACGTCCTGATCTTGCCTTTACCGCCTATTCCAAGGTTCTGACTATACATCCGTTTTTAGAAGACGTAGAAAGCGCCAGAGATCGCGTTGCATCGGCGACCGGCGAGAAAACGCTTTAATCCTAGAGGGTAAGATGCAGCAATCTGCGCGTGTGGTCGCCGTTCTAGGGCCCACAAATACCGGTAAAACCCATTACGCCATTGAACGCATGCTCGCCCATCGTACTGGAATTATTGGCTTGCCATTGCGGCTTTTGGCACGTGAGGTCTACGATAAAATTGTTGCCCTGCGCGGTCCATCAGTTGTGGCACTGGTCACTGGCGAAGAGCGGATCGTACCTCCACGCACCAAATATTGGATCTGTACCGTCGAAGCCATGCCGCAGGCGATGGGATTGGATTTTGTGGCGATTGATGAAGTGCAGCTCTGTGCAGATCCCGAACGCGGTCACGTGTTTACCGATCGCATAATTCACATGCGCGGCTTGCATGAAACGCTGTTTCTGGGCGCCGGCACGATGCGAAAGGTGATTTCAGATTTGGTGCCAGAGGCGCAATTTATGCGGCGGGACCGTCTGAGCACGCTCAGTTATACGGGCTCCAAAAAAATCAGCAGAATGCCCGCCCGCAGCGCAATTGTGTGCTTTTCAGTTGATAATCTGTATGCCATCGCCGAATTGATCCGGCGCCAAAAGGGCGGTGCAGCGGTGGTGATGGGGGCGTTGAGCCCGCGCACAAGAAACGCGCAGGTGGAGCTGTATCAAAACGGAGATGTTGATTATCTGGTGGCAACGGATGCGATTGGTATGGGGTTGAACTTGGATATCGACCACGTGGCTTTTGCAGGCTTGTCAAAGTTTGATGGCCGCCGGATGCGTGATTTGGCGCCAAATGAATTGGGGCAAATCGCCGGCCGCGCGGGGCGCGGGATGTCGGATGGCAGTTTGGGGTGACGGGCGAGGCGCCTCCGCTTGACGAGGGCATGGCGGCTGCAATTGTTGAAAATCGCTTCACACCGATTTCGAAATTGCAATGGCGCAATTCTGATTTGAATTTTTCTTCGATCGATGCGTTGATGCACAGCCTGTCTATATCATCTCAAGATGATCTCTTGGTAAAAGCTCGGGAAGCCGATGATTACCTTGCGCTGCAGGCCCTATGGCAAAGCGAAGATATTCGCCAACAAGTGCAGCATCCAGAGCATGTGCGCCTGCTTTGGGATATTTGCCGAATTCCTGATTTTCGCGGGATAAGCTTGGCCGAGCATGTCAGCTTACTCAGCAGTGTTTTCGGGCATTTACAGGGCAATAGGCATTTGCCGAATGATTGGCTTGCGGGGCATCTCAAACGCATTGATCGCGTGGAGGGTGATATTGATACATTGTCAATGCGATTGGCTTTTGTGCGCACTTGGACATATGTCAGCCAAAGAAGTGGTTGGGTAGATGACGAAAATCATTGGCGTGAGACGACGCGCGCTGTAGAAGATAGATTATCGGACGCGCTGCATATGCGTTTGACGCAGCGGTTTGTGGATCGAAGAACCTCGGTGCTGTTGCGCAGGTTGAAACAGAAGGAGGCCCTGTTGGCCGAAGTGAATGAAAATAGTGAGGTGACCGTCGAAGGAGAATTCGTTGGTCGGCTTGAAGGGTTTCAGTTTCGTCAGGATAAAGACGCGACCGGGCAAGAAGCAAAGACCATCAAATCTGCGGCTTTACAGGCCCTGACGCCGCATTTTCATCTGCGGGCGGATCGATTTTACAACGCGCCGGATACAGAAATTGATTTTACTGAGCAAGGCGGCCTTATGTGGGGGACGCAGGCGATCGGCAAATTGGTGTCCGGAGATGATATTTTAAAACCACGGATCACGGTGTTCGTGGATGATGAGGCCGGCGCCGATGTGACGCAAAAAGTACAGCGGCGGTTGCAGCATTTTATTGATCGCAAGATCGCTAGCCTGTTTGAGCCGCTGATAAATTTACAACGCGATGAAACCCTAACGGGTTTGGCGCGGGGCTTTGCCTATCGCATGGTTGAGGGGTTTGGAATTCTACCGCGCGCGCAAGTTGCCGAAGATGTGAAATCTTTGGATCAAGATGCGCGCGGGGCATTGCGCAAACATGGGGTGCGTTTCGGTCAATTTACCGTGTTTATGCCCTTGCTGCTGAAACCCGCTCCCACCCGCTTGCGGTTGGTCTTATGGTCGCTTTCCAAGGGGCTGCAAACCTTTTCCGAAGCGCCGCCCCCCGGTTTGGTGACGGTTCCCGTCGATGCCCATGCGGAAAGTGGGCATGATACGATTTGTGGCTATCGCAACGCGGGCACCCGCGCCATTCGCATCGATATGCTGGAGCGTTTGGCGGATATGCTTCGCGGCGAAAACAGCCGGACCGGGTTTGAAGCGAAAGCAGATATGCTATCGATTACCGGAATGACCTTGGAGCAATTTGCCGATTTGATGCAAGGTCTTGGTTATCAGGCGGCGAAGGCGGAACGCGTAAAAACCAAGGCTGCCCAAGATCCAGTAGCCAGCGCAACGCCTGAGGTGGATAAACCCGAAATATCCGCTGCTTTGCCAGAGAAGGTGGCGTTCGAACCTGTGGATGCGGCGCAAGAGGCGGCGTCGGACGTCAACCCCGCGAAGGTCGAGCCGAGCGCTGCAGAAGCGCTTTCTTCGGGCCCAGAGCGGACTGAGACGCTGCCCGAGGAAGAGCAGCCCGCAGCTTCGATAGCGCAGGCAGATAGCCAATCAGCGCCCGCGCAATCACAAAGCGCTGAGACCGTAGAGCCAGAGTTGGAAGTGTTCTATACATTCACCTGGGGGCATGTGGCTAAAAAACAAAGCCCGCCCAGGCATAATAAACCGAAACACCGCGCGGGTGATGAAAAGCAGGCGCGCAAATCGAAGGGCAAGCAAAAACCATCGCGCGATAAAAAAGGCCCCAAAACTTTTGCAGCCAAGCCAGAAAAAACGCAGAAAATTGATCCAGATAACCCGTTTGCAGCTGCGTTGATGGGGTTAAAAACGCAGGATCGCTAAGTGTGGCAGAGGCGGATCGAATACGGTTGGATAAATGGCTGTTTTTTGCGCGGTTTTTCAAGACACGCAGCCTCAGTAGCAAACAGATTGAAGCGGGCCATGTACGCGTGAACGCTGCAAAAGTTCTGAAGCCGGCAACCAGTATTTCGGTCGGACAGGTTCTAACTGTTGTGCAAAGCCGTTCTGTGCGCGTTGTCGAAGTTTTAGCCTTGGGGCATCGTCGTGGACCGGCTAGCGAGGCTCAGTTGCTCTATCGCGATTTAACGCCAAAGCAAGACCCCGAAAACCCAGCGCCGGGGCAGGATCGAAAAGGGCGCCCCACCAAACGAGAACGCCGCGCGCTGCGTAATTTTCGCAATGATTGGCTTGAATGATTCTTTCGACTGCTCTAGCTAAGGGCTTGGAAGATATGTGAAATGGACGGCGACGAATGACCTATATTGTGAATGACAGTTGCATTGGCTGCAAATATACCGACTGCGTTGAAGTTTGCCCGGTGGATTGTTTTTACGAGGGTGAGAACATGTTGGTTATTCACCCTGATGAATGCATAGATTGCGGCGTTTGTGAGCCTGAATGCCCTGCAGATGCCATCCGTCCTGACACCGAGCCTGATATGGAGAAATGGGTCGAATTTAATCGCAAATACTCGATCCTCTGGCCGGTGATTATAACCAAAAAAGATCCACTTCCAGACGCTGAAGAGCGCGATGGTGAAACCGGAAAGCTTGAAAAATACTTTTCCGAGGCTGCCGGCGAAGGCGGATAAACGCCACCAAAACCCATCTCTGGTGCCAAGGTTGATTTTGTGCTATGGAAATGATCGAAAGCATGTACGAGCAGCGAAAAGTGGTGTGATACCCTGCATCTAATCATCCTAGTTGAGACTATGTTAAAAGAAGCCGAATGTTTTAGGCTTGTTGATCTGCTCGGCCAAAGAGAACCGCAAGAAAGGTAAACTGAATGTCCAAATCAAAACGAAATGATTTTCGTCCAAACGAATTTGTTGTTTATCCCGCGCATGGTGTGGGCCAAATCGTTTCTATTGAAGAGCAAGAAATCGCTGGAATAACGCTTGAATTATTCGTGGTGTCTTTCGAAAAAGACAAGATGACGCTGCGCGTCCCAACGCATAAGGCGACTGAGATTGGCATGCGCGCATTAAGCTCTCCTGATGTGGTTGGCCGCGCGATGACCACGCTCAAAGGCAAAGCAAAAGTGAAGCGGGCGATGTGGTCGCGGCGTGCACAGGAATATGAGCAAAAGATTAATTCTGGCGATTTGATTGCTATCGCTGAAGTTGTTCGAGATTTACATCGCAACGATGATCAGCGCGAACAGAGCTATTCGGAACGGCAGCTTTACGAAGCGGCGTTGGAACGCCTGACGCGCGAAGTTGCGGCTGTTGAAGATGGCGATGAGGTTGCCGCGGCAAAAAAAGTCGATGATGTATTGGTGTCTCGCGCCGCGTAAAGCAGATGCAGTCTGATCAGGCTTCTCTCATTTGAGCTGCAGCTACGGTAACAGCGCGACGATTGCCAATAACACAAATATCTCTGAAACCTGTTCGGTTGCTCCCAAAATATCGCCGGTTTGCCCCGAGACTTTGCGCTGGGCAATCGCAGAACAGAGTAGGGCAGCGCAGCCTGTGCAGAGCAGAGCAGCAAAGCCTATCAGACCTGCAAAGGCCAGCGCGATTATGGCAGCTATGCCAACTCCTATCAGGGCGTGTTTTGGCTGAGGTCTGCCAACGCTATGCGATAAACCGCTGCTCCGGGCATGCGGTAGATATACCATCAAAAGCGGCATGGCCGCGCGGGCAAGCACGGCGGTCACAATTAGCCCCGCAAAGGCAAATTCTGCCTGCATCAGTTCTTTTATCAGCTGCCAACGCAAGAGCACGGACACAACCAAGGCTAGGGTTCCATAACTGCCAATTTGGCTGTCTTTCATGATCTCCAAGCGGCGCTGTTTCTCTTGGGCGCCCCACAAGCCGTCGGCGCAATCTGCCAGACCATCCTCATGCAGCGCGCCGGTGAAAATAAGACCAGTACCCAAGGCGATAAGCGCAGCTAGGCCATCTGGAATATTTAAAGTCACTGCGCATAGACCCACAGCCCAAACCAAAGTGCCCCAAACTATCCCGACAAGCCCATAAGCCCACACGGCCTTTGCCGTGCGCTGATAGGCGCCATCCTCCACTGAGATAGGGGTGCGGCTGAGCAGGCTGAGCGCCAATTTCGCATCGTTAGAATAGGTGGTGAACTTATGCAGGGTCATGTCGGTTAATGCTCGTTGGATGCCTCTAAAACGCTTGTACTTCAATGGCAGCTGGGTAAATAGCTCAAAGAGTATATTGCGAACAAGGTAAAACTGATTATGGACACTTTTTCTTCTCTTTCACAATTCGTTGATCTGCTGCGTCAAGCACCGTCATTTGATCTTGAAAGCCAAGCCGCAGCCAAGCAACGCAATATGCAATTGACCAAACCGGCCGGTGCTTTGGGGCGGATGGAAGAGCTTGCCATATGGTACGCCGCTTGGCGGGGGAATGCGCGCGCGTCTATTTCACAACCTGAAGTACTGATTTTTGCCGGCAATCATGGTGTGACCTCGCAAGGTATATCCGCTTTTCCAGCCGAGGTTACAGAACAAATGGTGTTTAATTTTCAAGCTGGGGGCGCCGCGATTAATCAGCTTTCTGCCTGTTTTGGCGCGAAATTACAGGTGCATGGTTTAGAGTTAGAGCGCCCAACACGGGATTTCACGCAAGGGCCTGCGATGGAGGAAGATGAGTTTCTTCTGGCGTTGCAAACGGGTTGGAACGCGGTGTCTGAAGATTGTGATCTTTTGGTCACAGGTGAGATGGGCATTGGAAATACAACCTCTGCAGCCGCGATTGCCCATGCGCTTTTTGGTGCGCGCGCGGAAGATTGGGTTGGCAAGGGCACTGGTGTTGACGCGGCCGGTATCGCCAAAAAAGCACGTGTTATTGCGGCGGGCTTGCAGATGAACCCAAAGGCCCAGCAGAACGGATTAAAAGCTTTGCAATGTCTGGGTGGGCGTGAATTGGCCGCCATGGCGGGCGCGATTGCACGCGCGCGCTGTCTGCGCATTCCGGTGATTTTGGATGGTTTTATTTGCTGCGCCGCGGCAGCCTGTCTGCAGCAAATTAGCCCGTCCGTTTTGGATCATACTGTTGCGGGGCATGAAAGTGCCGAGCAAGCGCATAAACGCGTGTTGGCGCAGCTTGATAAAGAGCCGCTTTTATCTTTGGGGATGCGACTCGGCGAAGGTTCAGGCGCAGCGGTTGCGATTGGAATTCTTCAGGCAGCGCTGGCCTGTCATTCTGGGATGTCGACCTTTGCGGAAGCAGGGGTGAGCGATGAAAGCGACGCCTAACGTTGTTTTCGTATTTTACCGCTGTTGCAACGCATAAAACCCAGCAATGGAACCTACCCACTTGGCATGGATAAAATGATATTGAGCCCTGACTTGATATAACGCAATTCTTCTTCGTCAATGGCGGCCACCTGTCCGCCATCCAAGCGGTCTCCTACTTTTACCATCTGCTTCGACCCATTTGGCATAAGAATTAAGGCTTTCCGGCTGTTTCCAAACCGATAGGTGCCGAGCAAATTCACTTTTCTGAGATTGAGCCCTTTTTCCAACGTGGCGCGCTCACTTACCCGCGCGCTGCTTGGTTCGTCTGCTATTGGAGAATCCACATTGGCTTCATCTCCTTCATCCAAGGCGCTGAACAAGCGGCTTATCAAAGTGTCAGATTGAGCAATTTCCGTAAGCTCTGGCCGGATTTTAGGTCGGATAGAGGTGTTAAGCGCCTCTTCAAAGGCTTTTTCTTTTGCACGTAAGGCCGCAACAAGGGCTTGCGGGCGTATGAGAGGCCGGCTTTGGGCGAGCATATCTATTGCAGGCTCGGGTGCTTGTGGTGTTTGCGGATCGGTGCTGGCAATGGCTTCTTCTTCTGAGGAAATAGAAAACGGTTTTGAGACGAGTTCAGAGGTCGGGTTAGTTTCTGAGCCTTGGTTTTCTGCGTTTTCGGTGGCCGCATTTTCAAAAATAGGGTCCGTTGCTTGATTTCCAAAGCCAGTCACGCTGGGAGGGTCAAGCCGCGTTAACGCATCAATCGAGGGTAGTGCATCCGGTTGTGATATTGCCGTTTTATTGCTGTCTTGTGTTATGATCGACGGGGTCAACTCTGCCAAAGGTTGCGGCGCCATTGAAGGCGGTCTCAGCGTCACATCTGGCAACACGCGCAATGCGTTCATGTTAGGCGAGACCAGCGTTTCTGCAGAAGGTTCGTAAGGTATTTCGATAGCCGGGTCACCCGTTGCAAGCCCAAGCGGTTTCGCTTTTTTCAGCAGAGGGATCGCAAGGTCTTTTGTACTATCGGTCAAAAACTCATCCGGGCTTTGCAAAATAACCGGATCATGGGCACGAATATCTGCATCAATTGATGCGATATATAAATCTTCAAGAGCCTTCGTGCTTGCTTGATATGGGGCTTTTGGGGCCATTGGCCAAACCCCTGTTGATACATAAACGCGCCGAAGCTCTTCGGGGGTCATTGGTCCATTCGGGATAAATTCAGGCGTATTAAGCTGGGAAGACCTAGCCGTTTGTGGAATCTCGATTTTAGCTTCCGGTGCAAGCTCTGTTCCATTACGCATGCGAGTTGAACTGGGTGTTGCTAGGCTGTCTAACCGCGACAGCGCCTGCTTCATTGGCAGCTTTTCTACAATAGAGAGGTCAAAACCGGCAGATGTTTGAAGCTCGGATAGGCCGAGCAATGGCGTTTCGCTGAACACCTCTGCCTTTGCCTGCGTATCGGTTGTGGTAAAACCTTCCAGCCCGGTTAAGCCCCGACGCCGTTCTGCTTCCGGGGCTGGCGAGAGCTCTTGTATCGATCGCAAAACGTCGATTTTCTTATCTGCATCTGCGCTCACCGTTTCTACTTTCAACGCAAGATCAGTACTTGGATCGGCGCTGCGCGTTACAATGAAATATGTTGCTGTAAACCCAGCCAGAAGCACCGAAGCGCTAAGCAGCATGACGGGAAGCCCCCAATCCCGCGCCTTCAACACGTATTTGCGCAGAATTGGTTGCAATCTCTGCACCAGCGGTACAACGCCTTCAACAAGCAGCTTGTGTTTGCAGATTTTTATAAATTGCGTGGCGCCTACGCCGGCCATTTTGGTTTGGCGAAGAGCCGTTTGCAGCAGCGTTTTTAGAACGGCCCTTAGCGCGCTAACACCCGCGCTCAGGCGTTGTTTTGTATGACGCAGAACGTTTCGGATCTTCTCGGTTGTGACTTTGTGTTCAAAGCCGTGTCTTTTCAAGATTGGATCAGCAGAAGGGGACGCAGCGTTCGCAGTTGCCCGAGTTTCATTTACATCGAAAACTGTAGGCTTATCAGCCTGCTCTTGCCCTTCTAACTTTCCTTCAATTTGAGAGAGAATGCGGGGGAAGGCAGTGCCAAGATCATTGAGACTGACGGGGACATTTTCGGCTTCTTCGTTGATTTGTTTGGTCAGCTGGGTTGAAAGGCGGGGCTGTTTAGGATCGGGGTTTGCCGCCTTTTGTTGCGCCGTTATACGACCTTTGTTGCGCGCAATGGGAGGTTCTGGTGGGAGCGGTTTGGGCGCGATTTTTAAAAGCGCTTCTGGGCTGGGTGACGGGGAAATATCAATTTCCTGATCATACCATTCCATTTGTTGTTGCCCGCCGAGAGCCGTTCCAAAAAACGCTTCGCCGATAAAACTGTCTTTGGGCGGAATCGCAACATTGCCCAAAGGTTTAAAGCTATGGGTCTCGGCAAAATTTTCTGCCTCTTGCAGCGTTTCGATCGCGACAGCCGCCACGTAAAGATCATTTTTTGACGCGATCCAATCAAAGCGCAATTCGGAGACATGATAGGGGGTTGCCCCTTGTAAATGGTCTAATATGACCGCCTCAATATCGTTTGATTGCGCGCCGTCGGGGCGAAGCAATTTGATGAACTTAATTTGTTCATTCGGTATCACAAGTTTTACGTTATCGGCGCGCGAATCAAGGCTTAAAGCTTTGCGCCGGATATCGGCAACATCACTTTCCAACGCTGCAGAATCCAATTTCGCCGTGCCAATAATATTCCAGCCCGGTTTTGTTCGATGCAGCAAAGTGATGCCATCGAAGGAAAGGGAAAGGGCAAAGTCTGGTTTCATTTGCTCGAGTTTATCTTTTACAGCAAGGCTTGGTTTGACCGCGACTATGTCTTTCTAGACCAGGATGGCGTGAGGGAAAAGCAAAACTATCGCGGCAGGCAGAAAATTGCGCTACAAATATTTCTGCCATGTGGTGTAAATCCCCTACTGGAAAGAAAGGAACGATCATGTATTTTTAACAATTTATATGCAGAAACATTATTTATCTCGCTGTCTGTTTTGTCATTATACCGCAGCTGGCATTCGCAACCCAGCCTGTCAGAGCGCTGACGGTCGCCGGCGCGGCAGTGGTTAAGGTAAAACCTAATCAGGCAAAGTTAACCTGGACAATTGAAGCCCGCGCAGATGCACCGGCCACAGCAATGGCCGCGCTCAGTTTAAAAATAGCTTTACTCCTAGCCGCACTTGAAGCTTTTGACTTGCCCAAAGAAGATCTAGAAAGCTCGGTTTTATCACTGTCACCAAATTTTCAATATATTGACCGGCAACCACCTAAATTGCTGGATTATAGCGCCACCACGCGGCTGGAGGTCACAATTAACCATCTTCCTGCCTTTCCAGAAATCGTTCAAATCGGCCTCGACCTTGGGGTAACGGCATTGGGAAATCTGGTTTTTCTAACCAAGGATGAGGCCCGGTGGCAAAGCCTAGCTCGACAAAAGGCCATGAAAGACGCGCTGGTAAAGGCGCAGGATTACGCAGAGGCTGCTGAGGTGAAATTGGGCCAATTGATCAGCTTGTCTGATCGTCTCCCTGAGCGTGGTGGGCCTCCCGGTTTTTTGAGCGCGCAACGTAGCTTATCAGAGGCGGGAATTGTACCACAAGAAGTTGAGTTCAGACAGTCGGTGATTGATCAGTACGAGATATTGGTCAAGCTGGAATAGCCAGCTTGATCAAAAGTGTTTAAA
>ERZ1048872.1437-NODE-1437-length-19852-cov-11.849674_pt1 | contig 19852 bp, 15 predicted proteins | sample MGYA00383100_ERZ1048872 | MGnify/ENA primary metagenome ERZ1048872 (study PRJEB29581, sample SAMEA5548370) | metagenome | biome: marine; feature: coastal; material: water | depth 50 m | study: Short-term variability in the microbial, nano- and picoplankton...
TTAGCGTGCCTCCCACTGCTCCGCCGACGCCGCCGGATACCGGCGCATCAATCATTGAAATGTTTTTTGCCGCAGCCGCCTCTGACACTTTGCGCGATGAGGCTGGTGCGATGGTACTGCAATCGATAACCAGTGTGCCTGCAGCAATGGCTGTTAATAACCCCTCGTCACCCAGATACAGATTCTCCACATGCACTGAAGCCGGCAACATTGAAATTACGACGTCGACACCATCGACCGCGGTTAATGCGCTGTCGCACGCCTCACCGCCTTCGTTTGCAATCGCTTGCAGCGCGGAATCAACAAGATCGAACGCCCGAACGTTGTGCCCAGCTTTCAGTAAATTCGATGCCATCGGGCCACCCATGTTGCCAAGGCCTATAAAACCAATGTTTGCCATTTGATACTCCGGTTAGTTTAAATCGCTTAGCGGGTTAACGGGCCAAGGTTCAGCGAAGTGCGCCGTGACCCACTCGCTAGGCACTGCACCCATTTCGTATTGCCAGTTGGGCGAGTTGTCTTTTTCAATGAGCAGCGCCCTGATACCTTCTCTGAAGTCGGCGTGGCGACTGCACTGAATGGCAAGCGTAAGTTCCATTGCAAAGATCTGTTCACGTGTCATAGATTTTGCACGCTGAATTTGCTCATGGATGATCGCGGCAGTGGTAGGCGTGCCGGACTTGAAAGTGGCTACTGCCTTGTCCAGCCATTTATCCCCGCCCAGCTTGCCACATTGCTGAAGAAATACGCCAACTGGGTTATCTGAAGCGAGTGCGGCATTCACGCTTTCGCTGATCACCTGATCGTGCTTATCTAGTTGGCTCTCTGGGAAATCACGGCGGTCTTTGACAAATGTGTTAAGCAGTTGATCAAGCGTAGCGGCAGCATCACCGACCCACGAATGTGAGGTAATGGCGTTTATCACGGCGTCTTGTTGTTCATTGTTGATTAAATAGTCGATAAGACCAACGCGTTTAGCATCTTCGCCGTTTATATTGGCGCCGGTCCATGCCAGAAAATAGGCATAATGCTCGGGCATACGTGATAGCGCATAAGTTGCACCAGCATCGGGGAAAAGACCAATCGTAATCTCTGGCATCGCGATGCGCGTTGTTTCAGTCCCAATTTTATGGCTGCATGCTGTAAGCACGCCCAAGCCACCACCCATCGCTATGCCTTGCCCCCAGACAACAGTTGGTTTGTTGTAGGTTTGGATCAAATAATCTAAGCGGTACTCTCGTTCGAAAAAAGCATCACTATATGGACAAGGTCCATTTGGGTGCTCAACCATGTCGTGGTAAAGATTCTGAATATCACCACCAGCCGAAAACGCGCGGTCGCCTTCACTTAGGAACAGAACCAAAACGATTTGCGGATCGTCCTGCCACTTGATCAGTTGAGGTAACATTAAATCGATCATGTCTAAGCTAAGACTATTCAGCGTTTTCGGCGCATTCAGGGTGACAACACCGAGCTGCCTGCCGTCTCCCAGCGACCTTGTTTCAAAAAGCACAACATCTGACATCAGGCGTTTTTCCACTCAGGCTTGCGTTTTTCAAGGAATGCATTCACGCCTTCTTTCTGATCGGCAGTTGAAAACAAGTCAACAAATTCATCTCTTTCAACGGGAAAGCTGTCATTCATATTGCCGGCACGTGCTGCCATGATGAGTCGTTTGCAGGCGGAAACGCTCGTCGGACTTTGGTTGCCGGCTGCGGCCGCGAGGTCGAGCGCTTTTTGCAGGGCTTCACCTTTGCCAACAACTTCTTCAACCAAACCGATTTCTTTTGCTGTTTCTGCACCGACGCGCTCACCACAAAGTATCATGCGTTTTGCCCAGCCTTCACCGACCAACCAAGGTAGGTGCTGCGTGCCGAGTCCGCAGGGTAATAAACCGACGGTCGCTTCAGGTAATGCCATTTGTGCCTGTGCTTCGGCGATACGAATGTCGCAGGCGAGTGCGCACTCAAGTCCGCCACCCATCGCATAGCCATTGATAGCCGCGACAGAGACGCCGCGAAATTGTGACAAGGCTTGAAATGCTCCATGAAAGTTCTCTGCCATCTGTCGAGCAACGTCAGTATCGCCAGCGGCAAATAGATTCAGATCAGCACCGGCTGAAAAGAACTTGTCGCCCTGACCGGTGATGACCAGGCTGTAACAGTTAGCATCAGCATTAAGCGCTTCTATCAGAGATTTGAGCGCTATGAGGCTTTCTTCATCCCATGTATTGGCGGCGGGATTATTAATCGTGATCAGCGCGGTGTTGCCTCGCATCTCATGAAGTAGTTTGTCAGTCATAAATGCCTCACTGGTTTTCATTATTGAATGAGTTCGACGTCTGCCATCGTCAACAGGCGTCTTGAAACGATTAAGCGCATCACCTCATTGGTACCTTCCAAAATCTGGTGGACGCGCGTGTCGCGAATGTAACGTTCAAGGGGATACTCTCTCATGTAGCCATAACCGCCATGTAACTGTAGTGCCTCGTTACACACTTCAAAGCCAACATCTGTCGCAAAACGTTTGGCCATGGCGGAATACACTGCGGCTTCTGAATGTTGCGTGTCTACTTTGAATGCAGCAAGTCGGACCATCTGGCGCGCAGCAACTAATTCGGTCACCATGTCTGCGAGCTTGAACTGTAGCGCCTGAAAATTACTGATCGATTGGCCAAATTGCTCGCGTTCCAACATGTATGCTTGGGCTCGGTTAATTGCAGCCTGCGCGGTACCAAGTGAACAGGTGGCGATATTGATCCGCCCACCATCCAAGCCTTTCATGGCGATTTTGAAACCATCGCCCGCTTTACCCAACCGATTGGTCACGGGTACTTTGACGTTTTCGAAGCTAATTTCTCGTGTGGGCTGGCTATTCCAACCCATCTTCTCGAGGTTTGAACCGAATTTGATACCCGGAGAGTCAGCCGGAATTACCAACGTTGTGATGCCTCGGGGACCATCGTCCGACGTTCTTACCATGACAACAAGCACATCTGTGCCACCGGCGCCGGATATAAACATTTTGCTGCCGTTTACAATGTAGTGATCACCCGATAATTCTGCTCGGGTACGTAGCGACGCGGCGTCTGAACCGGCGCCGGGTTCTGTCAGGCAATAGCTGGCAAGCGTCTTGCCGGCTATCAGGTCGGGACAAAACTGTTCTACCGTCGAGTGGTTGCCAAAATCGGCTATCATCCAAGTTGCCATATTGTGGATGGAGATAAATGCCGTGGTCGATGTGCAACCGGTCGCCAGCTGCTCAAGGATAATGCTCGAGTCGAGTCGGCTGAGCCCAAGCCCGCCAACGTCTTCCGGACAATAGAGCCCACAGAATCCGAGTTCGCCAGCAGCGGCAATAACATCTTTGGGGAATATTTTTCCAGCGTCCCATTCAGCCGCAAAGGGTGCCAGCGCTTTGTCAGCGAAGGTGCGGGCGGCTTGCTGGAATGCGACTTGGTCGTCGTTTAAATCAAAATCCATGGATACTGTACCGATAGTGTCAGGCTAATATTGTTTTCGTTGGAGAACCACACGGCGAACCCAGCGTTTTTTGATACCCAGCTAACAGATCTGCCACGAATCTGGCGGTGACAGGTGTTGTTAGTGAAAGTGCAAAGTATCATATAGAATACATATGTGCAGTTAAATGGTGTAAATGCAGGCTTATGCTGCGAAAAAGCAATGTGAACAAGGATTCTACCCTAGACGCGGTCAATTGGGATGATTTGCGGATTTTTCTGACGGTGGCACGGCGAAATAACCTCGATGCCGCTGCCGCTTATCTTCGTCTTGACCCGACAACGTTGGGCCGGCGCATTCGCAGGCTGGAATCAGCTATTGGTGCAACGTTGTTTGAGCGGTCTCGAAAGGGTCACGTGCTGACAACGACTGGAGAGTGGCTGCTGAATCAGGTTGAGGGAATAGAACAAGTTGTATCCGGGGTGAGTGAAGCAATCAGTGGCGAGGTCCAGCGGATTACAGGCACAGTGCGACTCAGCGTAACCGAAGCGTTTGGCAATGTTGTAATTGCCCCTGCGCTCGTAAATCTGCTTGCCGCGTTCCCCGCACTCAGGGTGGAGCTAGTCGCAACCAGCGGTTTCTTGAGCGTGAATAAACGAGAAGCAGACATCGCTGTGATGTTATCGCGTCCGACGACAGGGCGACTAAAAGTCAGCAAGCTTACTGACTACAGCCTGAAGCTTTATGCCACTAACGAATATTTACAGCACCATACAGCCGTTAACAGCATTGCTGATCTTCGCCAGCAAACATTGATCGGCTACGTCGATGATTTAATCTACTCTCCTAGGCTTCGTTATTATGATGAAGTTGATGCCGGTTTGGTGCCGGGCTTGACCAGTTCCAGCCTGTTAGCGCAAAAGCAACTGGCCTGCACTGGCTGCGGCATCGCCATGCTGCCATGCTTCGTTGCCGATCAAGAACCGGACTTGCAGTTGGTGCTGCCGAATGAGGTAACAGTAACCCGCTCATTTTGGCTAGCGGTACATGAGGACATTGCTGATCACGCCCGCATCCGTGCGGTAATCGATTTTCTCACTGAGCTTGTGGCTCGTCGCGATTTGCGCTGAGCATTTCTTGCGATTGAAGGTGAACACGGTTGTACGCGCAAGTACTAAGGTTGAACCTGTAGACCGAGCGGTTTTTGATTAGCGCAAACAATTACATGCAGAGGTAGCCCCCTGAAATATTTTTTAATTTTGTTCTTACCACTAATTTTAATGCAGAACGGTTGCACAACGACACAGCCAGATACGGTGAAGCACAACAGCATCAAGTTGGAGTTCGAGCAGGTAACAAACTCGGGTGTTCCAAAATTCACTGCAGTCACTCGCCTTCAGGCCCCGATGTCGAAAGTCATGTCTATGCTGATGGATTTTTCACGTTGGCCTGAATGGGTATACGGATGCAAACGATCGGAAGTTTTACGCACCATTGGTTATCAAGAAGCTTATGTCTATCAGGTGACGGGTTTGCCGCTAGTACGCGATCGGGACGTCATTGTTCACGCACGTTTGTCCTCAGATGATGATGGAAATATGCTGAAGATCGTATTCGAAGCAACACCGGATTATTGTCTCGAAGATACGCGCGAGGCCTGTCAAAAAACAAAACTGCAGAACACTGTTCGGGTTAGAGCGCTCGTTGGTCAGTTTGTCCTGCAGCGAATCGCCGCTGATGAAACCTTATTGACTTGGGAGCAATATACGGAGCCAGGCGGTCTGATCCCTGATTGGGCCACTACGTTCATGTTGCCGCGTATCCCGGAGCGTTCGCTAACACAATTACAAGGCATGCTTTACGATGATGCCGTCATAGCGAAGTAGGGCGTATTTCCTTTAAGCTGTCATGCATGACAGGTTCGCTGGTCTGAGCTAGCGGAGCATTGCTGATGAGCCCGCTTCAGCAGATTGTGTTCCCTTGTTTCAACTGGGCTATCGTTCCTCTGACGCGCTACTCGAACAATTGGCAAAAATACCCGATGCGCTGTCGCGAGAGTTACGCGACTGATCCTAACAAAGATATGCGACTTGATGTTGAGGAGAAGCAAATGTCTACCAATACCCGCTCCGGGCCGCTGGAAGATCTGACAATCATTGATTGCACCATGGCTTATGCCGGTCCCTACGGAACTGCGTTGCTAGCTGATATGGGTGCCAATGTGATCAAAGTAGAACCCCCCGCGGGAGATAACTTCAGGCAACTGGCGCCATTTCCGGAAGACGCTAGTCGCGTGGGGGTTGAATCGCCTGGTGCAGACTACGGTGCTGCATTTGCCAGTGTAAATCGAAATAAGCGAAGTATTTCGCTCGATCTTAAAGACCCGGGCGATCGTGAAATTCTGCTTCAGTTATGCGAAAGGGCAGATGCCATCGTTGAAAATATGCGCGCCGGCGTAATGGACGAATTAGGCGTGGGTTATGAAGTTATCGCTGCCCGTAATCCTAAAATTGTATACGGCACGGTGCGCGGTTACGGCGACCCGAGAACGGGTGAAAGCCCCTACGCGGATTGGCCTTGCTTGGACGTTGTAGGCCAATCGGTGGGTGGGCTTGTTGAGGCGACCGGTGACTTGTTTGGCCTTGCGATTGCGGACATATTTCCGGGTACGCTGATGGCAACAGGTTTGTTAGCTGCGGTGATGCAATCCCGGCGAACCGGCAAGGGCGAGTTTTTTGATGTTGCCATGTACGATGCTGTGCAGGCGCTAATTAAATCAAATATCGCTGCTTATAGTGTGACGGGTAAACAAGCCAAGCCCGGGCGAAAAGGTCTTGTACCCTTCGGTCTATTTCCTACCAGCGATGGTCGCATTGCCATCGCTGCGCCGGTCGAGCGGCATTGGGCGTATTTATGCGAGGCGATGGGTCGGCCAGAACTGATTAACGACGATCGCACGCGGTCTAACCCTCGGCGCGCAAAAAATGTTGTATTTACAGAAGCCGCTATCACGGAATGGACCCAGACTAAGACAAAACAGGAAGTTGTCATTGCGATTGGTGGCGAGGTGCCTTGCGGACCTGCTAACACGATACCTGAGGTGCTTGCCGACCCGCATACCCACGCGCGCGATATGATTCAAACTTTTGACTTTCCAGGAGGCCAACATAAGGGCCTTTCGACAGGTAGTCCTATCAAGTTTATGAGTGGTAACACGGACCTCTACCAACGACCACCGAAACATGGTGAGCACGGTGACGAGATTCTGGCAGAGTTTGGCATAGAGCCGAAAGGGTAAGTAAATTGAGAATCTCAGTTTGTTTGATCTGCTTTGTTCGATCCTCCGCGGGACTGCATGAATACTGATCTGAACGGCTGCTCAACGCGTACGAAAACCATGATAATTAAACTCTCGAAGGTTATCTTTTTGACAAATCTTTCCGTTCGAAACCTCATTGCTCTTCTTTTAGTGGGACTGATGACGGGTTGTGTCGCGGCGCCCGGATACAAAGGTAGTGCAAAGGAAAACTTTGATGGCGCTGTTTTCACGAACCGAGAGCCGATGCACAAGTCGATAACTGATATCTTGAAGCTCGGTTGGTCATTGATGACGCAAAGTGCTGATTGGCCCGCAAACATCACAGTCACGCGGCAAGAAGTGCCAAAGGCCCGCGTCGAAACTGGTATTTCTGTAAGCTACATAAATCATTCCACTGTGCTGATTCAGGCGGGCAATGTGAATATCCTGACAGACCCGATTTACGCTGAACGTGCAAGTCCATTTCGTTTTGCGGGGCCGAAAAGAGTTCATCAGCCGGGCATCAGGCTGGAAGATCTGCCGCCCATTGATATCATTCTTATCAGTCATAATCACTACGATCATCTTGATACCGATTCCCTGACGCGACTGGTAAACCAGCAAAGTTATGCGCCTAGGATTCTCACTGGGCTTGGCAACAGCGCTTTGCTTGATAAGATCGGGTTGGTGAATCATCGAGAATTGAACTGGAATGATTCAGAACAATTCAAAGGCACAAAAATCACGTTTACTGAATCCCGCCACCGCTCAGGTCGCGGCCTCACTGATCAGATGCAAACACTTTGGGGGTCTTTCGTAATAGAAACCACTTCGGGCAATGTCTATTTTGCGGGCGATACAGGATACGACAAGCATTTTAAAGCAGCGAAAGAAAAATTCGGAGCATTCGCGCTATCTATTATTCCTATTGGTGCCTACGAGCCGCGCTGGTTTATGAAAGACGTACATCTCAATCCGGCTGAAGCCGTGCAGGCGCACTTGGATTTGAATAGCGAATTGAGTTTGGCGGTTCACTTTGGGACCTTTCAACTCACATTGGAGGCTATAGAACAACCCGTCATTGATCTTGCTAAGGCGCTTAAAGCGAACCATTTAGATGAACAACATTTTATCACTTTGAAGCCTGGTGCTACCCATGTTGTGCGGCCAGAAAATTAGTTGGATAGTCTAACGATCTGAATCGATACTAAACCGATCAAAAGCACGGGTCTGATGAACCGCTCGCCACGTTCGTGTCTTCAACCGCTTTCACCGTCGGCTAAACCAATCCGCTAGGATCGGAGCCTGAGTGATCGCTGGTTAATCTTACATTTCTCCCCTAAAAACTTAGTCTCTTTATCTGGTCTCGCGCGCGACAATCCAGCATAGTTCTACCTGTATCATTATCTAGGGTGTGTGTTGTGGGTCTTTTAGGCATGGGTTATCAGGATATTATTGACAAACTAAGCATCGAGGAGAAAGTGCAACTCGTCTCTGGCGCGAGCACTTGGCGCACGCTGGCGATTCCGGGCGCGGGCATTCCTGAGATGAAAGTCTCAGATGGACCCAATGGCGTGCGCGGTGACGGTGGTGTTTCCGCTGCCTCGTTCCCCGTCGGAGTCTGTATGGCCTCCACGTGGAATCTTGATCTGATTGATCGACTAGGCGATGCCGTTGCTGAGGAGGCAAAAAGTAAAGGCGTTCAAGTTGTACTCGGGCCAACCATTAATATTCAAAGAACGCCCATTGGTGGTCGAAACTTCGAGTGCTACTCCGAAGACCCCTACTTGTCAGGCATGCTGGCCAGTGCTTTTACCGATGGCGTTCAAGCAGCGGGCGTCGGGGCATGTGTTAAACATTTTGTTTGTAACGATTCCGAATTTGAGCGGCAAACGATTTCGGTTGAAATTGACGAACGCACACTGCGGGAAGTCTATTTGAGACCCTTTGAGATAGCGATTAAACGCAGTAATCCATGGACCATTATGGGTTCTTATAATCGCGTTAACGGCGTGTATGTTTGTTCTCATGATCGGCTGATTAATCAGGTTTTGAAGGGCGAGTGGGGTTACGACGGTGTCGTGATTTCAGATTGGTATGCTGCGAAAGAAACAGTGCCCAATGCGCTCGGCGGACTTGATCTGGAGATGCCGGGTCCCGCGATTGCTTGGGGTCAACATCTGCAAACCGCGGTTGATGCAGGTGAAGTGCCTGAATCAGTGTTAGATGACAAAATTGCCAGATTGTTGTTATGCATGGATCGAACGGGTTTGCTAGATGACGTTAGCGTGACGCAAGAGCTGGCTTTAGATAAGCCTGACCATCGGGCTATTGCTTATCAAGCTGCCATTGAGGGTATGGTGCTATGTAAAAACGATGGGTTGTTGCCGCTGGATCTGTCAAAACACAAAAAAATTGCAGTGATTGGACCCAACGTGAAGGATTTTAGGATCATGGGTGGCGGTTCCTCAACTCTGCGTCCACACTACGTAACAACACCTCTTGATGCCATCGCTAGTCAATACCCGGATCTCGAAGTCGAGACTGCGAAAGGCTGTGTTACGCATAAATATATTCCCGAAACAGAGCGTCATTTGTTGAGCCCAGAGCGAGGCGCAAACGAGCAAGGATTGCGCTACACTTTTTTCTCCGGTGGTATTAACGGTGAAAGGTTAAACGAGCGGGTGATTCCTCGCGGCATGGTGATGTTGGCAGCGATGGAAGCGTCACCTCAGGATGCTTTGCGGGCAACGGGTTACTTCAGCGCCGAACACAGCGGCACGCACTCGGTTGGTATTCTCTCCACGGGTAAATCCCGCATCTATATCAACGATGTGTTGGTGGCTGACAATTGGACTAACCCGGTCGCGGGAGAAGCTATTTTTGGTATGGCTTCGACCGAGGTTTGCGGGCAGGTTGAAATGCTGGCGGGTGAGTCGTATGCGGTCAAAATTGAATTTGAGTCCAATGAAGAGGCGACACTCAAAACGATGAGATACGGCATTTTGGGTCCGGATCTTGAAGATGGGATGACGCGCGCGATAAAGCTCGCCTCGGAAGCAGATGCCGTAATTCTCATTGTCGGTACTAATGATGACTGGGAAACAGAAGGTAATGATCGCGAAGTCCTGACGTTACCGGGTGAACAGGATGCCCTGATCGAAGCCGTCGTCGGAGAGAACGCCAATACAATTGTTGTCAACAACTCGGGATCGCCTGTTGCCATGCCTTGGCTTGGTCGTGTGCCCGCGATGATCCAAACTTGGTTTGCCGGCCAAGAATTTGGAAACGCGTTAATTGATTTAATCTCGGGCGAAGCGAATCCCTCTGGCAAGCTGCCATTGACATTCCCACATCGGTTGCAAGATACACCGGCTTACACCAGCTATCCTGGCGAATATGGCAAAGTGCACTACGGTGAGGGTGTATTTACAGGGTATCGTTGGTACGACACGCGTGACATCGAACCTTTACTTCCATTTGGCTTTGGGTTGTCGTACACCGCTTTTGAAATGACTGATCTAGTGACAGATGACACCGACGAGATTTTTACGGTGAAGTGCACTGTGACCAACATTGGAGAGAGAGCTGGACAAGAGACGGTGCAGGTTTACGTTCGCCCGATTGACAAATCAGTCGCAAGACCAGAAAAGGAGCTTAAAGGTTTCGCTAAGGTGAATCTCGAGTCAGGCGCAAGTAAGACGTTGAGTATTGATTTGGATCCCGAAGCCTTCTCTCACTGGGACATCGATGCGGCGGCTTGGCGATCGACAAAGGGTCGATATGAAATCATTGTAGGAAACTCAAGTAGAGATCACCGATTATCGAAGGTTGTTCGTATTTAGCTACTCAATAGGCACATTTACGACACGGCAGGTGCTCGCCAGGCATCAAAAAACACAAATAACAGCGAGGCTAAACGGGGAATAAAACGCGTTTTGAGCGAGCGCTAAATGGCAGTTTTACTTCAACATTCTGAGGAGACATTTATGTACGACTATTTGATCAAGGACGCCAACATTGTTGATGGCACCGGAGCAACAAGTTACAGCGGAAATATCGCGATCAAAGATGGCTTGATTGTAGGTGTGGGCGGGGTCGACGGCCAGGCGCGTGAGACCATCAATGCAAGCGGTGCTTACGCTACGCCCGGATGGGTAGATGTGCATACGCATTATGATGGCCAAGTGAGTTGGGATGATAAAATTGATCCTTCATTCAGTCATGGTGTTACCAGTATTGTCATGGGTAACTGTGGCGTAGGTTTTGCTCCCTGTCCCCCAGGCGGTGAGAAACGCATGATAGAGCTGATGGAAGGAGTTGAGGATATCCCCGGTACCGCGCTCTACGAAGGTATTGAGTGGGGTCGTTGGGAAACATTCCCCGAGTACATCGATTACATCGGCAGTCGCGAGTATGCACTCGATATCGGCACGCAGATTCCTCATAGTGCCGTTAGAAATTATGTCATGGGTGAACGAGCGTTGCGTCATGAAGATGCGACGGCTGACGATCTAAAAGCGATAGGAAATATCGTTGAAGAAGGTTTGAGAGCAGGCGCTGTTGGTTTTTCAACCTCGCGTACCATTGGTCATCGCTCAGTGCTCGGCGAACCGATTCCCGGTACCTTTGCTGAGAAAGCAGAACTGATGGCCGTGGGGCGAGCAATGAAGGCCGCTGGCAAAGGTGTTTTTCAAGCTGTACCCGCTGGTGTGGTGGGTGACATCGCCGGTCCTGAAAAATGGACGACGGAGCAAGAAGTTGAACTGTTTGCCGAGATAGCGAAGGAGAGCGGTCGTAGCTGTACTTTTACCTTGGTGCAGAATGGAAATCGGCCGGATCAGTGGCGAAACTGCCTGTCCATTGTGGAGCAAGCAAATCGGGAAGGACTTAATATTCGACCGCAAATCGCAACGCGCCCCATTGGTTTTGTGACGAGTCTCAAGGCTTATCATATGTTTCAACGCAGGGAGACGTACCTCAAATTAGCAGATTTGCCTTTTGATCAGAAGTTAGCAGAAATGCGAAAGCCAGAAGTGAAAGCGAAAATTCTGGGCGACAACGATGTGCCACCCGACCAACCAGGTGTGATGGCCAATGTCTACGGTCTTCTTGCTGCTGCGGCAGCAGGTATGTTTCCCATTACTTTGCCAATCAATTACGAGCCTGAGCCCGGCACTAATATCGGTGCGCTCGCTGCAAAGGCTGGAATAGACGTGGCTGAGTATATGTATGATTATCTGATAGAAGGGGAAGGTGATAACTTTGCCATACTGTTAGGCGCAAACTTTGTCGATGGCACTTTCAGCGTAATGGAAGAGATGATTGAACACCCAGAGACAACCATTGGATTATCCGATGCAGGTGCACATGTGAACCTCATTTTCGATGCCGTTGGACCGACTTACCAACTGACGCATTGGGTGCGGGATCGTGTTCATGGCAAACGGATGCCGATTGAATTGATGGTACACAAGCAAACGTTATCTAACGCTTCGCTTTTTGGCATGCATGACCGTGGCAGTATTGAAGTTGGGAAACGTGCCGACCTCAACCTTTTTGATCTGGACCGACTAGCGCTGGGTGGCTTGCAGGTGCATCAGGATTTACCAGCAGGCGGCAGTCGCATCTTACAATCGGCCAGCGGTTACTTGAACACATTCGTCGCCGGCGTGAAGACTCGGGAAAATGATCAAGACACCGGCGCCAGACCTGGCAGGGTCATTCGGACTTAGTGCTGTCGCGTTCTTAAACCACATGTCGGCCGGGTCAGAAGGCACCCGGCTAGACATTAAAATGGTTTGTCCCCCGCTACTGTGACTCGGTATCCGCTGCGAACTTCGGGGAAATAGTCCCACATGGCGAGATGCTGTACGGCTCTGTTGTCCCAGAATGCAACCGAGTCTTTTTTCCACGAAAAGCGGCAGACGAATTGTTCTTTCCGATTGTGGGCGTAGAGAAATTCGAGAATGGATTTGCTTTCGTCCTCAGGCAAATCGCAAATGTACTGTGTAAAAACTGGGCTGACATAGATACCCTTTTTACCTGTGACAGGATGTGTGCGAATGACCGGATGATCGGCGAAAGGAAACTGCTCGTCGCCAGCCTTGCCGTTGATCTTAGCGCGGCGGTTGTAGTTTGGGCTGCCGTCGTGGCGCGCTGTCAAGCCTCCAAGAAATGTCTTCATGGGTTCGCTCAGCGCTTCATATGCGGCATTCGAACTAGCAAAAAGCGTGTCGCCACCAACCGATGGCACAGTATGAATGTGCAGAATAGATCCCATAGGAGGCTCTGGATCGCAGCTGACGTCAGAATGCCATCGGTGTCCTGCAACCTGCTTCGAGTTTGCGTCGGCGTGAATGCGTAAAATTTCTGGGTGACCTTCTGGGCCGGGAGCTGACGGATGGATATGAAGCGGACCAAAGCGTCGACCGAAATCCTTGTGTTGTTCCAGTGTGATGTTCTGCCCCTGAAAGAAAATAACTTGATGTGTCATCAACGCGTCGTGGACCTCCTGAAATTGCCTGTCGCTCAGGCTTTCGCCCAAGTTTATGCCAACGACTTCTGCACCAAGAGTGGGTGTTAGTGGGTGCACCTCAATGGTTTTATAAGACATGAATGATTTCTCGGATGACTTTATCATTGTTTATTGAAACCGATTTTATTACCCGCTGCAATCAACGCACAACAGAGTGGTCTAGCGTGGTCGTTACGCATTTGCCAATCGATTCACATGGCTAGCCATCTGTTGCAATGCCTAATATCATGATGGATGAATCCATCCGCAAACTTGGGGTGCTGTGCCTATATGATGTTGGGCACTGTCACAAACCCCTTGGTTTGCGCTAATGAACGCAAAAGCAAAGCATTAAGACGTCAATAACTCAGGAAGTTTCGTCCGTGCTATACCGCGTTAAATTGTGTCAAAAAGTCTTAAAATTGTAATGTTGTTGAGCACAAATTGATCTCTATCCTAGTCGACAAACTAGAGATATACGCATATCCTAGCGGCCGCAAAGTAACTAACGAGAAAAACCGAATGAGCGAAGTACAAACATCCGAGAGTAATGCGGAACCGCTGCCAGCGAGACCTGGTGCTAATTTTTCAGATGACGGCGCAGAACTGAAGTCAGCTTATGATATTCCACTCGAGAAGCTTAATCCTATCAATCCTCGGATGTGGAGTGAGCACAAATGGCAAGCGTGTTTTGAGCGGTTACGTGCAGAGGATCCTGTTCACTTCAATGAATCTGAAATCGCGGGTCGTTACTGGTCTCTTACTAAGTATGCTGACATAAAAAAAGTCGATGCAGATCATCAAAATTTCAGCTCGGCGCATGGCATCACCTTGGGTCTGCCGCTGGGGACAGAGTTGCCCGAAGGTGCGTTAAAGACGACAACATTTATTGCGCAAGACCCACCCGAGCATGACGTTCAACGAAAAACGGTGACCGGTGTTGTCGCGCCAAGCAACCTTGCGACGATGGAACCCCTGATTCGTCAACGTACTATCGACGTACTTGAATCGCTGCCAGAAGGAGAGACCTTTGACTGGGTAGACAAGGTGTCGATAGAGCTCACCACGTTAATGCTGGCGAGCCTTTTTGATTTTCCTTTAGAAGATCGGCGCAAATTAACCTTCTGGTCCGACATTGTTTTTGCTATCCCTCAACCAGGTGGGATCATTGAGTCTGAAGAAGAGCGGCGAAATGGTTTACTAGAATGCCTGCAATATTTTTCTGGTCTTTGGCAAGAGCGCTTGAAGAACCCGGGTAGTGACCTCGTGTCAATGTTAGCCCATGGAGAAGATACAAAGAACATGGCGCCCATGCATTACTTGGGAAATTTGCTACTGCTGATTGTTGGCGGTAACGACACAACGCGCAACAGCATGTCTGGTAGCGTCTACGCCATGAACAAATTCCCTGATCAATACAAAAAGCTTAAAGCTAACCCCGGTCTGATTCCAAAGATGGTGGCTGAATTAATCCGCTGGCAAACGCCCTTAGCTTACATGCGCAGAACGGCAAACAACGATTGTGAAATCGGCGGTAAGCAAATCAAGAAAGATGATCAAATTCTAATGTGGTACGCCTCTGGTAATAGGGATGATGAGGTGTTTGAAAATGCGAATGACATTGACATAGAGCGTCCGAATTCACGCCAGCACCTTTCTTTTGGTTTTGGCATTCATCGCTGCATGGGTAATCGTCTTGCAGAGCTACAGTTAAAAATCCTTTGGGAAGAGATTCTCGCTCGGTTCGACAATATTGTTGTGCAAGCTGAACCAGAGCGAACACTGTCTTCATTTGTTAACGGGTACACCCACCTACCTGTTCAGGTCTTCCGTAAAAAGTAACGTTTTATCAAATGTCTATCATTGAGCGACCTGTAACATAAAATGCAGGTCGCGCTTTATTGTCGGTTAAAGGCAAGTGTGCATGCATTGTTCGTTTTGTTTCTCCACTTCTCGAACGAGTGTCTTGAGTCTAGATAATCTGGCCTGAGGCAGACCGCTTGATGTATTGACCCATGCCTGCGCTGCCCAACCACTGCTCGCCATCAACAATTAATTCGCCCCTCAGAAAAACCTTCTTTACTCGTCCTTTGACGTGATAACCCTCAAACATTGAATAATCGACGAGTGAATGATGTGTCTCAGCACTCAGCACGTGGTTTTCCTCAGGGTCAAACAGCACGATATCAGCGTCGCTGCCTACAGCGATAGTACCTTTGCGAGGAAACATGCCAAACATCTTTGCCGGTGCGGTTGATGTCAGTTGAACAAATCGATTGAGGTTTATACGACCTTCCTGAACTCCTCCGTTGAATAGCAAGGGTAGGCGGTACTCGACACCTGGCGCGCCGTTAGGTATTTGCGAGAAGTCTTCCTGACCGTTACGTTTGGATTTTAGGATACCGTGCAAATTTTCATTGAAGCAGAAAGGACAATGGTCGGTAGCGACGAGTTGTAAATCGTCAAATTGAAGTCCACGCCACAAAGCGTGCTGGCAATCATGGTCTCGCAAGGGAGGGGTCATGACATATTTGGCTGCCTCGAATCCGGGTCGCTCATATTCTTTGTCATCGAGAAACAGGTAATGAGGACAGGTTTCGGCAAAAGCGTGAATGCCTCGGTCTCTTGCCTCGACAACTGCTTTTAGCGCGTCTTCGGAAGAAAGGTGAACGATATAGACCGGGACTTCAGCTAGTTCAGCGATTCGAATTACCCGATGAGTTGCTTCACCTTCCATGATCGCGGGTCTTGTCAGCGCATGATATTTTGGCGATGTATTACCTTGTTCCAGCGCTTCTTCAATCAGAGCCTGAATGACAACACCGTTTTCGGCATGAAGGTTAACCATGCCGCCATGTGCGCCAGCTTTGCGCATGGTTTTATAGATCGCTGCATCGTCGACCATGAGTACGTCGGGATAAGCCATGTACAGTTTGAAACTTGAAACGCCATCTCGCTCAATCAGTTCAGGCAACTCAGCGAGCGCATCTTTGTTGACATCCGTGAGAATAGAATGGAAGCCATAATCGATGCAGCACTGAGGTTCTGCCGCGGCCAGCCTCCGATCAAGCGCGACCTTGGGGCCTTCGCCTTTAAACTGTTGCGCAAAATCGACGATCGTTGTTGTGCCGCCAAATGCCGCAGAGCGTGTGCCGGTCTCGAAGCTATCCACGGTTTGCATGTCGCCCATGGGTGTTTCCATGTGGACGTGTGCATCGATCCCACCGGGAAAAACGAACAATCCTGATGCGTCGTGAATTTTGGCATCGGGCACTTCGAGACTGCGACCTATCGATTCGACTCGACCATTATCGATGAGGACGTCCGCAACATAGTCATCAACCGCAGTGACAATTCGACCGCCCTTGATTAGCTGCATTGTCATCTCTGTCTCCTTACTTGAATAAGTCTGTTAATACTGTAACGACTATATTGCTTTGTCTGCAACCGCTCTCACCTGTGTTTTTTTAGATGTGCTTCATTCGAATCCAAGTTTTGAGCGATCAAGAGGTGTCAACTTCTGATCAGGGTCTATTGATGGAATGGCGGAAAGTAGCAGTTTTGTATAATCGTGAGCAGGATGATCAAATAGTGCGTCGACTGGTCCTGACTCAACAATGTTACCCTGGTACATGACCAATGTTTCATCACAGAAATAGCGCACCACGTTGAGATCGTGAGCGACAAATAGATAAGTCAGGTTCATTTGTTGCTGCAGGTCTTTGAGTAAGTTCAGTACCTGCGCCTGCACGGAAACATCCAAAGCAGAAACTGCCTCGTCACACACTACCAACGCAGGTTTCAGAATCAGAGCGCGGGCGATACCAATCCGTTGGCGTTGTCCGCCGGAGAATGCGTGGGGAAACCGGGTGATGGCATCACGATCTAAGCCTACCCTTTCAAGCATATCTATCACCCGTTCTCTGTGACTATCCGCAGTTTCAGGTTCATGAATCACTAACGGTTCTGCGACAATCTCACCTACTTTCATTCTGGGATTTAACGATGCGAACGGGTCCTGAAAGATCATTTGCATTTCTTTGCGGAGTGGTTTCAGTTGATCCTGATTCAGCTGGCAGAGATCGACCGCGCCGTGTTGGCTCTGAAAAATGGCAGCACCCTCACTCGGATCTAATGCGCGAAGTATGGCGCGCACAAGCGTTGTTTTACCTGATCCGGATTCTCCGACAATGCCTAGGTTGCCACCCTGCGGCAGTGAGAAGGAGACCTTGTCTACGGCGGTCATCTCGGCTACTTGACGACGGAAAATGCCTTGTTCCATCACAGGAAAGCGCACGCTGAGGTTAGAGACCTCGAGTAAGGCCGTCATAACCGCAATGCCTCGGGTATCTGGTCAATCGGCAAGGCGACTTTTTGGTCATCCTTGATCGTGATGAGTGGATGGGGCAATAAATTTTCCTCGGTCAGTAGTTCGGCGACTGTGTCCAGCCGGCCTGTTGTCGCGGGCGTTGGGATTGCTGCCAATAGTGCTTGGGTGTAAGGGTGAACTGGGCGCTTCAAGATCTGACGTACTGTACCCACCTCGAGCACCCGCCCCCTATGCATCACGACGACATCGTCAGCGAGTTGCGCGACTACCGCTAGATCGTGGGTGATAAACAGCACGCTAGTATTAAGCGCAGATTTTAATTCTCGAATAAGCGCCAGAATCTCCGCTTGAATAGTGACATCGAGTGCGGTTGTAGGTTCGTCGCAGATCAGCAGTTCGGGATCGCAGACCAATGCCATGGCGATGACGACGCGCTGACGCATACCTCCCGAAAACTCAAACGGATACTGGTGCATTCGCTGTTCAGCATCAGTAATGCCTACCCGTTTTAACATCTCGCAGGCGCGTGCGAAGGCTTCCTCTTTTGTGACGCTTCGGTGAGTTAAAATCGCCTCTGTGACTTGATCGCCGATAGTATGAACAGGTGATAATGCTGTCATCGGCTCCTGAAATATCATGGCCATTTTTCCGCCACGTAAATCGTAAAGCGCGTCACTATTGTCGGGTATCTGTAAGACGTCCACAGTTGCTTTGCCTGCCGGTGTAAATAGTATTTTACCGTGTGTGATTCGGCCTGGTCGCTGAATGAGTCTCATCATGGCTAATGCGGTCACAGATTTCCCCGATCCGGATTCGCCAACAATTGCGGTCGTTCGACCTTGTCTGAGTTCTAGGTCAATGCCCTTTAGCGCCTCAGTGCTGCCGGTCTCACTATCGAACATGACGCGCAAATTTTGTATGGAGACTAGGTTTCGATTCGTCACGCGCCTCGCCCTCCGTAGGGATCAGCTGCGTCTCGCATGCCGTCGCCTAACAGGTTAAAAGCAATCACAACGAGAATCACAAACACACCCGGAATCAGTAACCAGGGAGTCAAGACGATGACCTGATAATTTTGCGCCTGCTGCAGCAGCACGCCCCAGCTGACAACCGGTGAACGCAGGCCAACACCCAAAAATGACAAAGCGGTTTCCGCGAGAATCATACCCGGTATTGCCAACGTTGCCGTGGTGATAATGTGGCTCATGAACGAAGGCAGCAGGTGCCGTGTAATGATTCTGAACTGGCTAGCGCCCATCAGTCTTGCGGCAACGACAAAGTCCTCTTCACGCAATGCCAAAAACCGTCCCCTAACGACGCGAGCGAGTCCTGTCCATTGAATCAGTGACAGGATGACAATAATGCCAAAATATACGGTAAGTGGAGACCAATGTACGGGTAGGGCAGCAGAGAGTGCCATCCATAAAGGTAGCGTTGGGATGCTTTGAAGCACCTCAATTGATCGTTGAATGATATTGTCCACGCGGCCGCCTAGATATCCCGCGAGCCCACCGATAAGTACACCTAGTATGATTGTCAAAGCGACGCCAATGAGCCCCAGGCTAAGGGATATACGTGCGCCGTAGATGACACGGCTGAAAATATCTCGACCCAGCTTGTCAGTACCAAACAAGTGTAGGTAATGGTTAGCGTCGACTGTGACGAAATGGCGATTAGCACGAAATAGATTCCAGAACTCATATTGAATGCCATTTGAGAAAAACTTTAGCGGGTAACGCTGAGTTTTGTCTTCCTCGTATTCTCTCACCCAGGTATCCGGATTGATGTGTAAATTGTAGCCATAGACAAACGGACGAAGATGAAAGTTGCCTGCTTCATCGATAAAGTGTATCTCTTGAGGTGGTGCAAATATCGCCTTGGAATTTCGCCAACTCGGATCGTAAGGAGCAAAGAACTCACAGAAAGCGGCGACAAAATAGATGGCGATAAGAAAGACCCCAGAGGCAACAGCGAGCCTATGGCGTTTAAATCGTAGCCAGGTGAGTTGCGCAGAAGATAATTCTGCCGTCGTCGTTTGATCGATGGTTGCTGGATTGCGCAGACTAGTCAAAGCGAATCCTCGGATCAAGTAGGGCTAAAAGAATGTCCGAAAGCAGCATGCCAAGCACTGTCAGAATACTCAGCAGCATAATAAAACTACCCGCCAGATACATGTCTTGGCTAAGTAGAGCCTGTAATAACAAGGGTCCCGTCGTTGGCAGATTGAGTACGATGGAAACAATCGC
>ERZ1048872.1443-NODE-1443-length-19794-cov-90.283854_pt1 | contig 19794 bp, 17 predicted proteins | sample MGYA00383100_ERZ1048872 | MGnify/ENA primary metagenome ERZ1048872 (study PRJEB29581, sample SAMEA5548370) | metagenome | biome: marine; feature: coastal; material: water | depth 50 m | study: Short-term variability in the microbial, nano- and picoplankton...
ATCGCCTGATTTAGGGCCTTGGAGTTGCAGTGGTGAAACATCGGGCTCACCTAAACGAACGTCTAGCCCAGAGTTAACGGCTACTCCTTTGGCCCACATCAAGATGTCGCTGTCAGCCAAAGAAAGCCAGAAATGATTTTCAGCGAGTCTTAATAGAACTGGATCATTCAACACGCCACCATTTTCATCAGTAATTAGCACATATTTACATTGTCCTACCGCACATTCTGAAAGATTTCTTGGCGTTAGTAGTTGGACAAATTGAGCCGCATCTGGGCCTGTTATTTCGACTTGGCGTTCAACTGCAACATCACAAAGTATTGCGTCATTAACCAGGCTCCAAAAGTTTTGAACAGGGTTTCCAAAGTCTCTTGGAATATACATATGATTGTATACTGAAAAACCTTGAGCGCCCCAACGAACAGTAGCATCGAAATAAGGAGATTTTCTAACTTGAGTTCCAAAGCTGAATTCTTTAGTTGAAGTGTCGTTCATTTTATTTCTTAATGGTTATTGAATTTTGGACTATGTTACTAAATTAAAACATAGCTTGACGATGTTTTATAACAATAAGTAACAAGACTAGAAATAAGCCAAAGTTTAGGGTCTAATTTGAGAGGAACTTAGGAGTTGTTATGGAGCGTAAACTTTTGCGGGCAGCCAGGTCACTAGATCAGGAAAAATGAACACTAGAACAAGTGCAATTAGCTGAAGAATAATGAATGGAACAACGCCTTTATAAATATCAGTTAGCTTAATTCCTGGGGGACAAACACCTTTTAAGTAAAAGATTGCAAAACCAACTGGAGGGGTTAAGAAAGAGGTTTGAAGCGTAACTGCAACTAGCAAGGCAAACCAAACTAAGTTAGGATTGTCAACTACTCCAAAGCCATTGACTGCGAGGTCTAAATTCATTATCACTGGCCCTAATAATGGCAAGATAATGAGGCTTATCTCAATCCAGTCCAAAAAGAAGCCCAAAATAAAAATAATAAATAAAACTGCAATTATCATTCCGTAAGGCCCAAGTCCGAGGCTGTTTAACCCTTCCTCAATAAATTGATCGCCACCACACTCCCTTAGGACTAGCGCAAAAATTGTTGCGCCAACAAAAATACCAAAAATATAGGCCGAGGTATTCATTGTGTTAATGACAACCTCTTTTAAAACACTATAGTTGAATCGTTTATAAAAAATGGTCAACACTACTGCGCCTAAGGCACCAATGCCTGAGGCTTCTGTCACTGTAGCAATGCCCATAAAGATTGACCCAAGCACTGTAAGAATTAAAAAAGCAGGTGGCAATATATCGACCATAACTCTAAGCACATCCCTAAGCCCTATAGGTTCATGATCAGCCGAGAGTGGAACCTTCTCTGGATTAAAAATTCCATAAATGATAATATATGTAATATAAAGAACACCAAGAATTAAGCCTGGAAAAACAGCGCCCATAAATAAATCAACAACAGATACAGCAAGCTGATCTCCCATAATCACAAGCATAATTGAAGGTGGAATTAAAATACCAAGCGTCCCTGATGCTGCTATTGTTCCAAGTGCTATAGGTTTATCGTAGTTCTGCTTTAGCATCACAGGCAAAGACATTAATCCTAGAAGAACGACAGATGCTCCAATTATGCCAGTAGATGCGGCTAGAATGATTCCTATGAGCGTTACTGTAATGGCAAGGCCACCTTTTACGTTTCCAAAAAGTCTTTGCATTGAGTTCATCATCTGCTCTGCTACACCAGATTTATCTAGCATAAGCCCCATAAAAATAAACATAGGAAGGGCGACGAGAACCCAGTTATACATTATCGCAAAAATGCGACCGTGAAGCATGCCAAGGACATTGTAGTCTAGACCAGTAAAAGTCCAGTTAAGCATGTCAGTCACGTATCCAACCCCAGCAAATAGAATGCCTACTCCTGCTAGAACCCAAGCAACTGGAAAGCCAGTAAAAATCAAAGCAATAAAACTTACAAACATTGCAATGACAAGCCAATATTCTGGTTCAAAAAACATAATCAGGTTTCCTTTGGGTTTTTAATAACAGGATAAAAAAATCTCAATAAAGAGTTATTTTTCTTTGAGTCAAGCGTTTTATCTGTTGACGTATTAGAGTAAATTAAAAGAACAACGTTTTTGATTAATTCAGATAAAGACGCAATAAAAATTAGAATCAGTGAAGCGGGTAATAAGGACTTTACTATCCAGCGGTAGGGAAGTCCAGTAGTGTTTTCTGAAAACTCATTAGCCATGAAAGAGTGATGGACCCAACCAATGCTGTGATCAAAAACAATAATTGTGAAAGGCATTATTAGAAAAAGAATCCCCAATACTTCAATGATGCGTTGTTTTCTTTTTGAAAGCCTCATATGCATAATATCTACCCTGATATGAGAGTCTGAAGTGATCGCGTAAGATAGGCCAAACATAAAAAAAGCATAAAAATGCCAAATGAGTTCATCAACCCAAGCCTCACCACTGTTGAAACCATATCGAAGTGTGACTTGAATCAAAATAATAAGCATTACAACGACATTAAACCAGGCAGTTTTTGTTGTTATTGTTGTAACAATTGATGTTAAAAAAGATGAAACAGGGACTCGGACATCTTTGTTATCACATTCTGCAAAATGATTACTATGATTACCAGACATAATTATTTAAAGTTTTTTTTAATTATAGCCCAAAAAAACAGCAGGGCCTAAACCCTGCTGAATTTGGATTAATCGTCGAACTTATTTACCCTGCATCGTAGGACGCGGCAAGTAAATCCATTCTTGCCAGATTCTGTAATCATCACGGAAGTCATTCAGAGCCCCATAAATTTCACCAAACTCTGGATCTTCTGCAATTAACTCAGCAACAACTTCTTCCCAAGCAGATCTGAAAGTTGCAAGCATTTCATCTGACCAATAGTGATTTGTAACTCCTGACTCCACGTTTGCTTTCATGTACTCAAATTGAATTGCTTCGCCAAGTGCAAGACCATCAAGCATGGTTGCTTTACAAGCAGACTCAACTGTTGCTTGTTGAGACTCACTCATTCCGTTCCAAGTATCTCCATTGACGATTAAGTCAAATATTGTCGAAGGCTGGTGCCATCCTGGATAGTAATTATGCTTTAACAATTTAGGAAATCCTAAAAGTTTATCAATAGCTGGCATTGAGAATTCAGTGGCATCGATAGCGCCTTTTTCAAGTGCTGGCATAATGTCTCCAGAAGCTAGTAATGATGTAGTCACTCCAAGTTTTTCCATGACATTAGCACCTAAGCCGAAGAATCGCATGCGGAGGCCATCAAGATCTGCTGGACTATTAATTTCTTTTGTAAACCACCCCGAAGTTTCTGGAGCAATTATAGAACAAGGCACTGAGTGCACGTTGTATCCATTGTCATCATAAAGTTTTTGCATTAATTCACGACCACCACCATAGTACATCCATGCCATAAATTCAGGCGCTTCAGGACCAAATGGAACAGCAGAGAATATGGCAGCTTTCTTACCTAGTAGTCCAGTATTGTAACCTGGCGTACCCCAGCCTGAATTAACTGAGCCATTTGAAACGGACTCTAGCATTTCTTTTGTAGCAACCAATTTTCCAGGCTCATAGATTTTAACTTTAATGCTTCCACCTGATGACTTATTTACTGTATCTGCAAAGAAAAGAGGCGAAGAGCCAAGACCAGTAAGGTGTGTTCCAAACCATACTGGCAGTTTTAGTAAAACTTTGTCTTCTGCAACGGCTGATGTAGCAACTCCCATGGAAATTGCTGCAGCTGCTGCCAGACTAAATAACGATTTAATTTTCATTTTTAATATCTCCTTTTTATTATATAAATTCTACCCCTTACCTATATAAAACCACAATTTAATTAATGGTAAATTGGTAAGTCCAATACATAATATACCAAATTTTTTTAAAAGTCAAATAATTAATAAAATCACCTAAGGCCATATTTAAAAGTATATAGTGAATTTAAATGTTTTAATTAAATGGACTGACCAATTTAATTTTTTGAGGGTATACTCTAATTAAAATAAGTTTAAACCTAGCATATTTTTGAATGCATTTAACTTATAGTAGAATATAGCTTTTTCAAATTATATTAATAATTAAGACATGAAAAGTAAAACAACAATTGCAGAAATAGTAGCAAAGCAAATTGAGGATATGATTGCAGAGGGGGTCTTGCTTGAGGGCGCTCAGCTTCCCTCTGAAAGGGTACTCGCCGAAAGGCTGGTGGTTTCTAGGCCTACGCTACGGGAAGCAAAACAGATCTTAACATCAAAGGGCCTACTTAGATCTACTCAGGGAGGAGGCACCTATGTTTCTTCATCGTTAAATTCATCAATTTCTGACCCTCTTATGAGTCTTCTAAAAGAACGTCCAGAATTCAAATTTGATATTTTAGAGCTCAGGCATACGCTAGATTCAGAAGCTGCTTATCTCGCTGCCTCAAGGGCCACAAAAACTGAAAAAAATAAAATACAGGCTAAATATGATGAGATGGTTGAGCTTCATTCAAAGCGCGAAGATAATGTAGCATCAGCATTAGCGGACATTAATTTTCATTTAAGTATCACAGAGGCTTCGCACAATGTTGCGCTTCTTCATGTAACAAGAAGTATTTATGATGTTCTTTTATCAAGTATTGAAAATAATCTTAAATATTTATATACGATTAGCGACATTGAAGAGTCATTAAACCCACAACATAAGCTCATTCTAGATATGATTATGGAGGGAGACCCTGAAGGGGCAAGATTGGCTGCAAAAAGTCATATGGAATTTGTTAATAGTTCATTGGCCAATATGGACAAAGAAAAACAGAGACATGAGCGTTATATGAGCCACTCTTCAGTTTTATCAGATAAATAATAGATTTATTATATGAGCAATGAAGTATATTTTTTAGGCACTTGTATAGTCGATCTTTTTTATCCAAATGCTGGGCTTGCTGGAATGCAAATTCTTCAGCGAGAAGGTATTGAGGTAATCTATCCTAGCGGGCAAACTTGCTGTGGTCAACCTGCATTTAATTCTGGCTATAGAAAAGAGACTTTAAAGGTAGCACGAGCACAAATGAAGTGCTTTCCTAAAAATATTCCAATTATTATTCCATCTGGATCCTGCGCAGGCATGATTAAACATCAATGGCCTAATCTGTTTAAAGATGAGCAAGACCTTGAGGCTGCTATGTCTGTTGTTGAAAGAGTATACGAGTTTACTGAGTTTCTTGTTGATAGGCTGAATGTGAAGTTAATTGATCTTGGTGAGCCTACTAAAATTGCAATCCATACTTCGTGCTCGAGTAGAAACGAAATGAAGGTTGAAGACAGAATTGAAAAACTAATATCGCAACTTTCAAGTGTTGAAGTTTTGGAGCAGGAGCGAAAATCAGAGTGCTGTGGCTTTGGTGGCACTTTCGCCGTTAAGCAGGCTGACATTTCAGGGTCAATGGTCAATGACAAGACGAGTGCGCTTGAGGCGACGAACGCGTCTTGTGTTATTAGTCAAGAATGTGGGTGTTTGATGAACATTGGTGGCGCACTTCAAAAACAAAATTCAAAGATGAAGTCTCAGCACATAGCTCAGTTTATTTGGGATAGGACTAATGGACCAAGCTAAGTCACTTGAAAGCAGAGTTGGTGATGCGCTAGGTAATGAGCAGCTTCAATCCAACTTTCGTTCAGCAATGGACTACTTGGTAGAAAAAAGGAGCGAGAAGTTTCAAGATGAAGACAGCTTGATTAGTTTAAGGGATAGCGCATCCTCTATTCGAGATAATTCAATTTCAAATCTACCAAAGCTACTAGTTAAACTTGAAGAGAGTTTAATAAACAACAATATCCAAGTTCATTGGGCCGAAACAGATATCGAAGCAAACAACATCATCTACCAAATCCTAGATGAGGCAAATGCCAAAAAAGTTGTTAAAGGCAAGTCTATGGTGACCGAAGAAATCGAACTGAATGAGTTTTTAGATAGTAAGAATATAGAAATACTTGAAACTGATTTAGGAGAGTTCTTGGTTCAACTGGCTAATGAAAAACCGTCTCATATAGTTATGCCTGCAATACATAAAAGTCGAAGAGAGATTTCAAAAGTGTTTTCAGATCATTTCCCAGATTTTCCATATACAGAAGACGTTGACTTAATCACTCAACAGGCCCGAAAAATTTTAAGAGATAGATTTAGGGAGGCTGATGCAGGAATATCCGGAGTTAATTTTGCGGTAGCTGAAACGGGCACCCTGTGTCTAGTAGAGAATGAAGGGAATGGGAGAATGTGTACAACGACCCCACCCCTTCATATTGCAGTTGCTGGTATAGAAAAAGTGGTGGAATCTTTAAGTGATCTGCCACCATTGCTCGACATTCTCACTAAGTCAGCTACAGGTCAAGAAATTACAACCTATTTCAATATGATTTCATCTCCAAGGAGGCATGATGAAAAAGATGGTCCCTTGTCGATGCACGTTGTTTTACTCGACAATGGGCGTTCAAAGATTCATCAAAATACCGAAATGCAAGAAACACTAAAATGTATTCGTTGCGGGAGTTGCATCAACCACTGTCCAGTTTATACCCAGCTAGGAGGACATGCATACGGAACTGTTTATCCTGGCCCAATTGGAATTACTCTTGAGCCTCAACAAAAAGGTATTTCTATGCTTGGTGACCTCACTTCGCTTTGTACAATGTGTGGTGCATGCGCGGAAGTTTGTCCGGTTCAAATTCCTTTGCCAAAGCTCATCAATAGGCTGCGTTCAGAGACTGTTGAGGGAGATTATATGAAACAGTTTATTGAGGGAGTTGGCAGTCAAAGAAAACCAATGGAATCATTTACTTGGCAAATTTGGAAATACATATATGGCAATTCAGCGCTATATTCTATTTGTTCAGCAGTCATTACTAAGCTTAGATTTCTAGCACCCAAAAGAATTGGTGGGTGGAGCAAATATCGTGTTATACAAAAGCCTTCGAGGTCTAGCTTAAAGCAATTAGCAAAACAGGCCGGTATTAAAAATGAGTAAAAGTAAACATATTATTCTTGAAAAACTAAAAAGTAAGATTCATCATTCAGAGCTTGAGAAAGAGATCTCTCTAGCGACACTCAATGGTTGGACTAAGAAAGATATGACCCAAATTCTTTCTGACAAGTTAAAACTCTCAAAGGCAGAAGTTTTTGTTATGCCAAATAAGGAGTTAGCAAGCTGGCTAAATGAAGAGCTTCCAAAAAGAAAAGTTAAAAATATTTTAAGTGGAACAAGTCTTGCAAAGGAGATTTCCCAAAAACTTTCTAGCACTATTGAGCTAGTTGAATATGACAATTCTTATGAATCATTTAGTAAGCAATTGTTTAATGAAATAGAGGCAAGTATTACCAGAACGGTTGGTGCTATTGCTGATAGTGGCTCTATTGTTTTAAAACCATCGGCTGACGAGCCTCGGCTGATGTCTTTAGTTCCAAACACCCATATTGCGTTAGTAGAGCAGAGCTCAATCTTTGAAAATTTTGGTCAAATTATGTCAGATCAAAGCTGGTCATTAAATATGCCATCAAATGCTTTACTGATTTCTGGGCCATCTAAAACTGCTGATATTGAGCAAGTTTTAGCTTATGGTGTTCATGGACCAAAAGAGCTAATAGTATTAATTCTCACACCCTAATATGTATTTATTAACTAGCTACAGCTAATGATTTATCAAATATTTGGCATTATTTTTCCTGTTGTTGCAATCGTTATAGTTGGCTATTTGTATGCTGGTAAGTTCCAGCCAAATATGGAGACTGCAAACAGTATTAATATGAATATTTTTTTGCCAGCCCTTATGTTTTCTGTGCTGGCAAAAGAGTCATTTCAAATTCACAATTATCAGGCGCTTGCTATTTCAGGGGTTGCAGTGATTTTAGGGTCAGGGCTTATAGCCTGGGCTGTCGCTAGGATCCTCAATATCAACATTAAAACCTTTGTGCCACCTATGATGTTTAATAATACTGGCAATGTTGGTCTTCCCATTGCTGTGCTGGCTTTTGGAGAGATAGCGCTGGGAGCCGCAGTTGTTCTATTTGCTATTGAAATGGTGCTTCATTTTACGTTTGGGGCCTACATACTATCTAAAAATACGAACTTTATTTCCATTTTTAAATCACCAATATTAATCGCAACCCTGCTTGGTTTGCTCATTAATTTGATAGATTTTCAATTATGGAAGCCGATGACGCAGATGCTCGAATTATTGGGTGATGCAGCAATTCCATTGTTGTTATTTACAATGGGTACGCGTCTAATTGGGGTTGACTATAGTGCTTGGAAGCTGGGGGCTTTAGGCGCTATTATATGCCCACTATCAGGACTAATTGTTATGTTGGTAATTATCCAGTTTATTACTTTAGAACATCTTCATTACCAACAGCTAATTTTATTTGCCGTATTGCCTCCTGCAGTTCTTAATCACATGATGGCAGAAAAATATCACCAACAGCCCGAAACTGTTGCGTCCATAGTTATGATTGGCAATGTTGGCAGTTTAATGGTGCTTCCAATAGCGCTGTACTTTGTTCTTTAGGAGGCTTTTGGATTGCTAGTTAATAAAGTTAGTTTCACGAGAAAGCTCAGATAGAATTTCAGGCCCGTCAGACCTAAGAATTACAATCTCTTCAAGCCTAACACCAAATCTTCCCTGAAGATAAATGCCTGGCTCAATCGAGAACACCATTCCCTCGTCCAGAATGACTTCTGAAGTAGCAGTAATATAGGGTGGCTCGTGTATATCAATGCCAAGACCGTGTCCTGTCCTATGAACAAAAAATTCTCCATAGCCGGCCTCAGTAATAACACCCCTTGCTGCAGCATCTACATCTTTGGCCATAACTCCTGGTTTTGCTGCCGCCATTGCTGCTTGCACTGCACGTTCTACAATCGCATGAACCTCAAGATAATCTTTTGGCGGTTCTCCTAGTACAGACATGCGTGTCATGTCACTTGGGAAGGTTCCTTTTCGACCACCGATATCAATCAGTACTACGTCACCATTTTCTACTTTTCTACTTCCTGTGTGATGGTGAGGGAAAGCACCATTTGGACCAGAACCTACAATACAAAATTGCGGTTTTGCTCCTTCAGAAATAAAGTGTTTATTTATTGCCTCACCAATTTCAAGCTCTGTCACACCCTCTTTGATTGCTGCAAAGCCAGCTTGCATTGCTCTATCATCGATCAGCGCATTCTCTTTAAGATTAGAGTACTCATTATCATCTTTGCGCATTCTGAGTGCACCAATCGTAGAGTTAGTAAACTCATAAGTCGGTTTTGGTAATGCGTCGATAAGTAATAAAGCAAAGTGAGAGCGCATTGCCTCATCTATTGCAATGTGTTTTGCATTTGATGAGCCAGTATAAGAAAGAGCCTCATCTAGTGCTTCATCAGGGCCATTTTCATCTTTCCAGCTAAACATTTTAATATCAGAGCGCTTCATTGCATCCTCTGCATTCACTGATGGCATAAGGAAGGCATCATTTTCCAATCCCATCAATAACATACAAGGTCTTTCATCAGGAGAGGGATTGAAGCCTAACAACCATTTCATATGAGTGCCAGGACCAAGAGCAATTAAATCAACATTGTTATCCTTCATGCGGTTGCGCACAGAGTTTATTTTTAGTTGCATATGTTTTTCTAATAAATTTATAAATAAATTAAATTATAGATTCAATTTTCGGCATGAGCCTAATAAGTTCTTGGGTGTAAGGATGTTCTGGATTATTAAATAACTCTTCGCTTTCTTTTGTCTCACAAACAATACCATTTTTCAGCACTACAATTCTATTACACATTTGTCTTATCACAGGAAGATCATGACTAATAAACAGCATGGCCAGATGGAGCTCATCTTGAATATCTTTTAAAAGGTTTAGAACTTGTGCTTGTATGCTTACATCCAGCGCAGATGTAGGTTCATCACAAATTAACAAGCGAGGATGAGTTGCTAAAGCTCTAGCAATTGATATTCTTTGTCTTTGTCCACCTGAAAATTCATGAGGATAGCGATCCAGTGATTGTCTTGACATCCCAACAATATCGATTAAGTCATAAAGATTTTGTGTAAGCTCACTAGAGCTAATATTTTTTTGAAAAAGCCTTATGGGCTCAGATATTATGTCCCTTACTTTAAATCTTGGGTTTAAAGATGAGTAGGGGTCTTGAAATATCATCTGAACTTGCCCTCTGCTCTTATCAATTTGGTATTTTCTTTTTGAATTATAAAGCGAGAGGTTGTTATAAAAAATTTCCCCACTAGTTGGCCTAACGAGCCCTGTAATAATTTTTGCTATGGTTGATTTTCCTGAGCCAGACTCACCAACTAAGCCTAGAGTCTCTCCCTCAAAAAGTTCAAAAGAAACATTATCAACCGCCTTCACCACTTTAGCAGCGGTTTCATTTTTTGACCCAAATGAAAAATTACTCAGTAAGGACTTATCATCAAAAATTTTAGTAACTCCTGAAAGCTCTAATAACTTTTGATTTGTATTTTCTCTAGCCCCCCAGGTTTTAATAATATTTTTTGTTAAATTTTTAGAGTCAGATGTAATTTCTTTTCCTTCAGGGCTGATAAGTTTGAATCTATCAATTTTTTTATTTGTTGGCGGCACTGAAATAACTAAGCTTCGGGCCTCATTAGATTTAGGATTCGTTAATAACTCCTTTGTATCACCTTGTTCAACAATAAGCCCGTGTCTCATGACAATAACCTTGTCTGTTGTTTCTGCAATAACGCCCATATCATGGGTGATAATCATTACCCCTAAATTTCTTTTTTTAGTGAGGTCTTTGAGTAACTCTAGTATTTGATGTTGAATGCTTACATCTAGAGCAGTTGTTGGTTCATCGGCTATAATCAAATCCGGTTCGCAGCTTATCGCTAATGCAATAACAACCCTTTGACGCATGCCTCCGCTAAATTGATGAGGATAATCTTCAATTCTTTTTTCAGCATTATCAATGCCTACTTCTTCTAAGAGTTGAATAGATTTTTTTAATGCATCTTGATAGTCTAGATTAAGATGTGTTTGGATGGTTTCGATTAATTGATCTTTTATTTTAAATAGTGGATTAAGGGATGTTTGTGGATCTTGAAAAACAAATCCAATTTTCTTTCCTCTGATTTCTTGGATAAGCTCTTCGTTATCTCTTAATTCATCGTTATCAATTTTAATTGATCCACTTGTTATTTCACCTGGCGGGTCAATTAGATTGATGATTGCGTTTGCAATGGTAGATTTTCCAGAACCTGATTCACCAACTATTCCTAATATTTCACCCCTCTCCAGCGTAAATTCAACATCCTTGCTAGCAACAATAGTTTCTTTTCTAGTTGGATAACTAATGTTTAAATTTTTAACCTTTAGCAGACTCATCTTATTTTTAATTTTGGATTTAAGGCGTCTCTCATCCAATCTCCTAGTAGGTTAATAGACAAAGCTAAAACGATTAAAAAGATAGCTGGAAAAAATGTAATCCACCATTCACCTGAAAATAAAAAACTATTTCCAAATCTAATTAACGTGCCAAGCGAAGGAGTGGTGGGCGGAACTCCTACACCTAAAAAACTGAGCGTAGACTCGGTGATGATTGCAAGAGCCAATCCTATGGTAGCAATCACTAATAGAGGCCTGAGTATGTTTGGTAAGATATGTTTAAACATAATCAGGACGTTTGATAGTCCTATAATTCTTGATGCTGAGACATATTCTTTGTTTTTTTCAACCAAGGTGGATGCTCTAGAGACGCGAGCAAATTGAGGCCACTCTGAGATACCAATTGCAAAAATTAACACATAAATTGCCATTTCACTATGCATTGATTGTGAAATAACTGATTTCGCGATACCGTTAACGAGTAGGGCCATTAGGATGCTTGGAATTGTGAGCTGGACATCTGTAACTCGCATGACAATTATCTCGTATCTGCCACCTATATACCCAGCAGTAACGCCAAGGAATACGCCAAGTATCATTGCAAAAAGTATTGATGCAAAGCCCACAATTAATGAAATCCTTGAGCCATAGATAATAGTTGAGAACATATCTCTACCTTGTTGATCTGTTCCAAGGATAAAGCTAGAGCTTCCTCCTTCTGACCACGAAGGCGGAGTAAATGCATCCATTAATGAGACTGAAGCTGGGTCAAAAGGGTTGTAGGGCGAAACCACACCAGCAAAAATTGAACAAAGAAAAATAATAAACAAAACAGCCGAAGAGATCATTGCAATTTTTGAATTAAAAAAGCTATACCCTATATCGGTGTCGTAAATTTTATTGAAGGTTTTGTTTAACATTCCTAGCTTGCCTCTTCCTTAAGTCTGATTCTTGGGTCGATAAAATAGTATGTGATATCCACTATGAAATTTATCATTACAAAAATAAAGGCAACCATAATCATGTACGCTGACATTATTGGTATGTCAACAAAGTAGACTGCGTTAATAAATAGAAGGCCCATACCAGGCCACTGAAATACTGTTTCAGTAATAATCGAAAATGCTATTAAGGTTCCGATATTAATACCAGTAATTGTAATGACTGGTATTAAGCCATTTTTAAGTGCATGCTTATAGTTGATGGCATTTTTTTTAATACCTCTAGCCCTGGCAAATTTAATGTAGTCTGTTTGGAGTATTTCCATCATTTCTGCACGAACTAGTCTGATGACGTAAGTCATTTGAAATAAGCTTAATGTGACTGAGGGCAGTATTAATGCCTTGAGGCCAGAAACAGTTAAGAAGCCTGTTGCCCAAAAACCTAGCTGAACAACCTCTCCTCTTCCAAATGAAGGCAGAACCCCCAGTATTACAGAGAATAAGTAAATTAACATTATCCCTATAATGAACGTAGGAAGAGAAACGCCAGCTAGTGAAACAACAAGGATGACATTTGAAATAAAGCTATCCCTATGGATGCCTGTATACACACCAAGAATAACGCCTATTATGATGGCAAGCAAAGCGGATACAAATACTAATTCAAGTGTGGCCGGCATTCGTTCTGCAATTAAGTCAGAAACCTCTCTTTTTAGTTGATAAGATATGCCAAAATCACCTTGAACAACATTGCCTAAAAATCTTGAAAATTGAATATAGACTGGATCATTTAATCCCAGGATCTCCCTAACCTCTGCCTGCCTTTCATAAGAGGCGTCTATTCCTGTCATGCTGTTAACTGGATCCCCTACAAAATTGAACAAGGAAAAGGAAACAAAGGCTACTACAATCATTACAAGGACAGATTGTAAAAGTCTTTTAAAGAAATAGATAAACATTGACAGCTAGGTGATAAAGAGGGGGGCTATGTTACATAAAAATTGAAATGATTTTCTGGCCAGATAACTGGCCAGAAAATTTTTTACTACTTTACTTTACGTTTGCAAATCTAAATAATGGCTCGTTGTTCATTCTAATTGGAACATCGACATTACTTTTTGATGCTTGGTTAACAACTTGGTGATGTAAAGGAAGATACGTTACATCGTCTTGAGTAATATCCCAAGCTTCAGCAATCATAGCATTTCTTTTATCCAGGTCTGTTTCAACACCCATTGCTGCAACCAACTCGTCAACTCTAGCATTGCTGAAATTTACTTTATTCCAGCTTCCAGAGCTTTCAAACAAGTATGAATACACATAGTGACTGTCAAAAGTTGGAACTCCCCAACCTAACATGTACATATCACTCGTCATACCATTAGCATCACCCCCTTTTACTTCTGAGAAGTGTTGGCTCTTGGTCTTAGCATCAAGATTCACTTTAACACCAATTTTTGCGAACATACTAATAGCTGCTACACAAATTGCCTCGTCATTGATATAACGATCATTAGGGCAATCTAATGTAACTTCAAATCCGTCAGGATAGCCTGCTTCAGCTAAAAGTTGTTTTGACATTTCAGGATCGTAGGCCATTCTTTGATCACGAGCTGCCGTGTGACCATTAACTCCAGGAGCAGTAATAATACCTGCAGGTACACTTTGCCCTCTCATTACCTTGTCCTTAATAGCGTCCATGTCTAAAGCATGGTACATTGCCAAACGCACTCTTTTGTCTGCAAAAGGATTTTTTCCTTTAACGTTAGATGAATTCAATTCGGCCGAACCTTGATCCATACCAAAGAAAATTGTTCTGTTTTGAGGCGTCATTTTCACAGCATGACCTGAAGAAGAGTTGATTCTTTTAATGTCTTGAACCGGCACAACATTAGTGTAATCAATTTCTCCAGAGAGAAGCGCTGCAACTCTTGTTGCATCGTTCTTAATTGGAAGTAATTCAATCTTATCTATGTTGTGTTTATAGTGATTTCCCCACCAGTTATTATTTTTTTCAAAAACAGTTCTTACATCCTGCTCTCTAAAAGTAATTTCAAATGGTCCAGTTCCATTTGTATTGGACGCACAATATGAGGTTTCTCCTGCATCCCAATTATATGAAGCTTCACAACCATTTGCTTTTGCCCAAGCTTCAGACATTACAAATATTTGTGTTAATTGGTTTAATAGAATTGGATTAGGTCCATCAGTTTTTACTTCAACAGTATGATTATCAATCGCTGTTGCTGATTTAACACTTTTAATTAAATCTACCATATCAGATGGAGCAGTCTTTGCTCTATTGATACTAAAAGCAACATCACTTGCTGTCAAAGATGATCCATCATGAAACGTTACACCCCTACGAATGTTAAATATCCATGTATCATCAGCTGTTGCCGTCCACGACTCTGCCAACTGAGGAAGTATTTCCATGTTAAGGCCCGGAGTTACCAAACCTTCATATACTTGACGAGAAACCATGTGAGTCGGTCCTTCGTTTTGTGCATGCGGATCAAGTGTTAAAGAATCACCAGGCATCGACCATTTAATCGAGTTAGCGAAAGCGGGTGAAAAAATACCCATGACTATCAATGATAAAACAATGCTTAAATTTTTTTTCATTATCTTTCTCCTTTAATAAGTGCCTAGAAGCTAGACACATAGATTGTTAAACAAAAAACCAACAAAACGTTTGTTGGTTTCCAATAACTATATAGTATGGGAAAACCTAGGTCAAGCCTTATTGTCCAAACAGTCAAGGCTTATACTATTATTCCAAACAGTATTTTTAAGAAGATTCTTGTAAGCTTAAACCGCATAGATTAGGATCCCAAAACTCGTCTTCGATATCACCCAGTGAAAAAATTAATCCGATTATGTCAGTAAACGAGAACTTTTCAATATCACCTACAGCAATAATGTATTGACCAGTATTGGTATTATTAAAAACTTTAATATAGTATGTGCCTGCTTTATAAATGCGATCAGAGAGAAAGTTTTTGCCTATTTCTGGGCCATTCCAATACCATTGCTTACCATACTCCTCATACCAAGGCGTCCATTTAAAGTTTTCACCATCAGCGACATCAATGTTGTGAAACTCGGCGTCTAAAACCTCGAATGAGAACTTACTCTCTAGAGCGCACTCTCCAATTTTGGCAGCCAAGATGCCTGCATAGAAGTCAAAATCGACATCAGACTGTATTCGGTAATAATGCGGATCACCTGTCAGAGTTGAGTAAATTGCTTTTGATATTTCTGGCTCTTCTATCTCATAAGGCGCATCTGCAGGATAAGTTGAATTCTCATTGAGTACAGGTTTGTGAGCATAGGTCTGCGTAAATGAAAATATAAACAGAAATGTAATAATCAGTTGTTTCATAATAGAGTTAAAATAAGATAAGTTCCGTTTGAAATATAATGGCCTTTATTAGATGATATTATTTTTGGCTAATTGTCGTCAGGTTCAATTGGCTCTGGCGCCAAAACGTCTCGGTTCCCCGCGCTATTCATTGAGCTAACTATTCCGCTGGACTCCATGTCCTCAATAATTCGGGCAGCACGGTTATATCCAATTCGCATCCTTCTCTGAAGGCTGGATATCGAGGCTCTTCTGGTAGAGGTTACTATTTGAACAGCTTCATCAAAAAGAGGATCAAGATCACCCACACTGTGACCTGAATCCTTTTCACCTATAGGCTCTGATTTAGGGTTTAGGATACCGTCGAGATAGTTAGGGCTTGAATGTTTTTTGAGATGATTGACCACTCTTATGATCTCACTATCCTCAACAAATGCACCATGAACTCTGGTGAGATGAGCAATACCTGGAGCCATATAGAGCATATCTCCCATGCCAAGAAGCTGCTCCCCTCCAGACTGGTCTAAAATAGTTCTAGAGTCAGTCTTTGATGAAACTTTGAATGAAATCCTTGTAGGTATATTAGATTTTATAAGGCCTGTGATGACATCAACACTTGGTCTTTGAGTTGCGACAATAAGATGCATTCCAGCGGCACGTGCTTTTTGAGCAACGCGGACAATGAGTCCTTCGACGCGTTTTGATTTAGCTCGATCTTCCTGTGCTAATGCGCCAAGCATATCTGCGTATTCATCAATGACTATGACAATGAGTGGAAGCGCTTCAAGCTCTGGATGCTCCTCTCCTTCTTTGGCAGTCTCTGGATTAAAGGACGGATCTAAAAGTGGCTTTCCAGCCTTTTTAGCAAGGCGTTGTTTTTCGTTGAATGATTCAATATTTCTGACGCCAAACTTGGCAAGGAGGCTATAGCGTCTTTCCATTTCATTGACACACCACCAAAGAGCACTTGCAGCTTCATTCATATTTGTCACTACCGGCGTGAGAAGGTGAGGTATGTCAGCATATGAGGCGAGCTCAACAATTTTAGGGTCGATCATGATCAGTCTGACTTGCTCTGGAGAGGCTTTATACAGGATACTTAAAATAATAGCATTAAGGCCCACTGACTTACCCATTCCGGTAGCGCCGGCTACCAACAGGTGCGGCATTTTTTCAAGATCAACAACTACAGGCAGGCCATTTATATCCTTACCAAGGCCCATTGATAGTGTGGATTTTGCTTTAGTGAAAGCCTCACTCGAGAGTATTTCTTTAAGTCCAATCATCTCGCGATTGTTATTCGGTATTTCAAGTCCAATGACTGGCTTGCCTGGAATCACATCAACAATTCTGACGCTCTCAACAAGGAGCGCTCTTGCGAGGTCTTTATTAAGGTTCATGATTTGACTGACTTTAATGCCAGGTGCGAGTGATATCTCAAATTGTGTGACAACGGGACCAGGGGTGACCGCAGTAATGGCTACATCAAAACCAAAGTCTTTCAGTTTGATTTCAACTTGCTGGCCCATTTCAACCAAAAAGTCTTCTGTATAGCCTAGTCCAGAATTATCAACATCATCAAGCAGGGATAGGTCTGGTAGGCCTCCCGATGCACCTGATTTGAATAGGTTGCTGCTTTGTTCTTTTTGAGACCTCTCGGCTTTTTTAGGCTTGTCAGCCTTATCTGCTTTTTTAGGCTTGTCAGCCTTATCTGCTTTTTTGGAGTTGTCTATTTTTTTTGATTCGGGCGCGGCAGTTGGCTTAGAGCTGATAATTTCTGGCTTTATTTTCTCATTCTTTACTTTTTCTGAAGTATTCTCTCTTCTGCTAAGACGATTTTTGAATAGGGAGGTGCTAATATTTTTCCAAGAGGCGCTAGTCGCAATACTAAAACTAACCAAAATGATTCCAACATAAATTAATGTTGAAGAGTCACCAAAAAGTTCATAAAAGAGGAGTTCATGCATTGATTTTCCAATCATTCCTCCAGCTAAAAAGGTCTCTTTTAGTCCGTCCATCACTTTTATTTCTGGTGCGTATTGATGGGCAATTGCCGCAACAAAGAAAAGCATTGCTAGGTAGGATATGAGTCGAATCAAAAATGTAAGCTGGCTTTGGCGCTCTTTGTTTGCATCACGATGAAAGTTATAGCCTAGCCAAATAATAGAGATTGGAACAACGTATGAGACATAGCCAAGAATACCAAAACTGATGTCTCTTAAGTAGGCGCCAAATATTCCCGCATTATTCGCAACTGGTTTGGCTAGTTCTGTGCCACCTGTCCAAGGGTCTTCTGAGGGAGAGCCTGTTATAAGCGAGACAAAGAAAACAGCTCCAACTGTCAAAAGCAAAATAAAAATGGATTCGCTAATAAGCTTTGAGCGCGGATTATTTATAGGGGTATTTTGAGTGGTTCGTTTATTATTTTTTTTCAAGACAGCTTATAATACTCATTTGATTAATTAGTATAAAGTATTTCATTATGAGTGATATCAAACATTGCCGAGTTTTGATTGTTGGTTCAGGCCCCGCTGGCTACTCTGCCGCAGTTTATGCGGCAAGAGCAAATTTAAATCCGGTCATGGTAAGCGGCCTAGAGCAAGGCGGTCAATTGATGACCACGACTGACGTTGATAACTGGCCAGGAGATCATGATGGGCTTCAAGGTCCAGATTTAATGGAGCGGATGAAAGACCACGCACTAAGATTTAATACTGAAATCATTAATGACCACATAACGAGTGTTGATTTTTCAAAGCGACCTTTTACGCTTCAGGGCGGTGAGACCACCTATACTGCGGATGCTGTCATTATTTCAACAGGAGCAACTGCCCAATATTTAGGGCTTGACTCTGAAGAAGCCTTTAAAGGCAAGGGCGTTTCAGCCTGTGCTACCTGTGATGGTTTTTTCTATCGCGGACAAAAGGTTGCAGTCATTGGCGGTGGTAATACTGCTGTTGAAGAGGCCCTCTATTTATCAAATATAGCCGATCATGTCACAGTTGTTCATCGAAGAGATAAATTTAGATCTGAAAAGATTCTGTCCGATCAGCTTATGGAAAAATCGAAAAATGGAAACGTCTCCATCGAGTGGGATCATAATTTGGATGAAGTCTTAGGTGATGATATGGGCGTCACCGGTCTTCGCTTAAGAGGCAATGACGGAAAGACAAAAGAGGTTGATGTGCATGGCGTTTTTATAGCCATTGGACATAAGCCAAACACAAGTATCTTTGAAGGACAAATCGAAATCAACAACGGCTATATAAAAGTTCAAGCTGGATTAGAGGGGAATGCGACCCAAACGAGTGTTGAAGGGGTATTTGCTGCGGGCGATGTGGCTGACCATATTTACAGACAGGCAGTTACTTCTGCTGGCTCGGGATGTATGGCGGCATTAGACGCTGAGAAGTATTTAGATAACTTATAGATTAAACAAGGGTTTCAGAGCTTAAATTCAAACTCAATTTTGATTTGCCTTGTGTATAATTACGCGATTTGGCCATATAGCTCAGTTGGTAGAGCAAGGGACTGAAAATCCCTGTGTCCCTAGTTCAATTCTAGGTGTGGCCACCATTTTTAAAAGCCGAATTAGACGGATGTTTAATTCGGCTTTTTTGTTGCTAATTGACTAGTCAGAAGCGCGACACTTCCAGAAGAATAAAGCTACAAAAATCGCAGTTGCAAACATTCCGAAAGGATCCAAAGCAGCAGCTCCGGTTGATATGTGAAATAGCTGAACTGCAACAAAACAAAGGTTAATGTACACCCCCATCAGCATGCCTAATTTTTTTATATGTTCACCACTAACCCAACTTGGAGCCATCCAAGAAATAACACCTATGCCTAGTATTGGGATTGATGCTGCTTGACCAAAGGTCACAAGATCAGGATTGTCAGCTAATGCAAATCCAAAGCTTTCTGCGGGAACATTTGGAAATAGCCAGAACATCAGAACCCATATCCAGGCAAATATAGCTTGGGCTTTAAATAAATGTGTTAATGTCATTTTTTACTCCTAAAGTTATTAAAAAGTTTTCTTAATAGTCCTTA
>ERZ1048872.1448-NODE-1448-length-19716-cov-8.039266_pt1 | contig 19716 bp, 18 predicted proteins | sample MGYA00383100_ERZ1048872 | MGnify/ENA primary metagenome ERZ1048872 (study PRJEB29581, sample SAMEA5548370) | metagenome | biome: marine; feature: coastal; material: water | depth 50 m | study: Short-term variability in the microbial, nano- and picoplankton...
TGATGGGATTTGTAAAGTTGTACAAAAAAAGAAGGACTAAAAAAAGTTGGGACCACACAGAAAGCTAATAGAAGTTCTGAATACTTATTTTATTGAAGCGAAGTGAGTCCGATGATCTCTCCTCTTCCATCGCTAGAATTGCTCCCAATCACGTAATTCGTAGCATTTGAATGAATTTTAAAAATCAAATTTTTATTGTGTAAGATTCCAATAAGATCAATGATCTTATCATACGAGAGATACGCTTCATCAAACCAGACTTCTTGCACGTCATTTTTGAGAATGTGTTTTTCGAGTTGTTTGAAAGAGCTGAATTTTACAAACTTTAGCTTTCGAGCCATTTGTTTGTCAATGCTGATTTTTTTATCCCCTATATAAAGGACGTTTTGCCGTTCCTTCAAAATGATTTTCGGATCGGAAAGCTGTACGTATTTCAACAGAAACCAGAGTTGAATTCCAAGATTTGCAAAGAAGTTGTAAAGGAAATTTTTTTGAAAATGCTTTTTGTAAAAAATCCGCATGGCTTTGTGAAAGTGTTTTAGGTAACGTACATCCTTCCGCGTACTCTCCCCTTTGAAATGAATCACAGAAGCAGCGCCCAAATAAAAATTTTGACGACCAGATTTTAAGAGTTTGTAACTCAAGTCGATGTCTTCACCGTACATAAAATAATCTTCATCAAAACCTCCAACAGAACGGTATACTGCTGTTTTCATCAACATAAAAGCACCCACTAGAATTTCGACAGGCCCTGTTTCGTCTCGCTCCAAATGGTTTGCATAATAAGTTCCTGAAGCCGAATTGGTCCCTATGATCTTCGACAAAGAAGCCTTAATTGTTGGGATTCCTCTTTTACTCTCGGGTAAAAAAGAACCTGTTCCATCAATCAATTGCACTCCCAAAGCACCAAAGTTTTCCTGTTTGTCAGCAAAATCCAAGATGTCTGAAAAGGTAAACTCCTTGACTACAGTATCTGGATTCAACACCAACACATAGGTGCCTTTGGCCATTGCGACTCCTTGGTTGTTGGCAATCGCAAAACCTACATTGTCTTGGTTTTCAAGTAGGTGAACATCGGGAAATAAGTTGCGCACCATGCGACAACTATCGTCTGATGAACAATTGTCGACGACAATAATTTCAGCAGCAATCCCTTCACATGCTTTTTGAACACTCAGCAAACAGAGTTCTAAAAAAAAGCGAACGTTGTAATTGACAATGACAATTGAGAGCTTCATTCGGTTTTTATAGATTTTTCAAAAGGAACACGATTGGCAATACTTCTTCCCAAAGTCACCTCGTCTGTATATTGCAATTCATCACCCACAGAAATCCCTCTGGCAATTGTGGATATGTTGATTTCAAATTTCCCCAACTGTTTGTAGATGTAAAAATTAGTAGTATCCCCTTCCATGGTAGAACTCATTGCCAAAATCAATTCCTTGACAGTGCCTTTTTGTACTCTTTCAACCAAGCTTTCAATGGTCAGATTGTGGGGGCCTACCCCTTCCATAGGCGATATTTTACCCCCTAAGACATGGTACATTCCCTTGAATTGAGCTGTATTTTCAATGGCCATCACATCGCGAATGTCTTCAACGACACACACAATTTCAGGGTTTCTTCTTGTGTTGGAACAGATGTCACAAATCGCTATGTCTGAAATGTTATGACAGCTTTTACAAAGTTTTACTTCTGTCACCAAATTTTCCAAAGCATTGGTCAAATGTTGGGTGTGTGCTTTGGGCTGCTTTAACAAATGCAACACCAAACGCAAAGCTGTTCGCTTTCCTATGCCAGGCAATTGAGCCACTTCATTCACCGCATTTTCTAAAAGTCTGGAAGAAAAATTCATTCCACAAATATAAACTTTTGTAGAAACGTTTAGCCGTTAAATTGATTATTTGTTTCTTTGTGAGTGTCGCAATTGTTTTCTTCTTCATCTCGAAGGAGAAAGTACACTAATTTCATCGTCATGAATACCTCCCAAATTGTTTTGGTTATCGCAGTTTATTTTGGACTTTTGTTCTTGATCTCCCATGCAACGGGTAAAAACGACAGCAATGCAACCTTTTTCAAAGCGGACAAAAAGTCCCCTTGGTACCTCGTGGCATTTGGAATGATTGGAGCTTCGCTTTCTGGGGTTACTTTTATCTCTGTTCCCGGTTGGGTCGAAGGAAGTCAATTTAGCTACCTTCAAATTGTATTGGGTTATTTTTTGGGTTACGTAATTATTGCCTTCGTATTGCTGCCTATCTATTACAGATCGGACATCACTTCTATATACGAATACTTACTTCAGCGATTTGGTACGGTCAGTCATAAAACAGGGGCCTTCTTCTTCTTTCTTTCACGTGTGTTGGGGGCTGCTTTTCGCTTGTTTTTGGTGACTTCTGTTTTGCAATACTTTCTTTTTGATGCTTGGAAAATCCCTTTTGAGCTTACCGCAGTTGGATCCATTCTTTTGATTTGGATGTACACCTACAAAGGAGGCATCAAAACCATCGTTTGGACAGATGCACTGCAAACACTTTTTATGTTGTTTGCTGTCTGTGCAGCAATTGCGGTTATCACTGACAAACTAGGGCTCTCCCTCTGGGAATCCTATCAGTCCGATGCATTTCAAAACCGAGCAAAAATATTTTTTACGGAAGATTTCAATGACAAAAAACACTTTGTAAAATCATTTTTGGGCGGGGTATTTATTGCCATTGCGATGACAGGCTTGGATCAGGACATGATGCAGAAAAACCTGACCTGTAAAAACACCAAAGAGGCCCAATGGAACATCCTGTCCTTGGGATTTGTTTTGATTTTGGTCAATTTTGTGTTTTTATATTTAGGAGCATTGTTGTACGTCTATGCTGAACAAAATGGAATTTTAGTTCCTCAAATTGACGGCAGGGTAAAGACGGATCTTTTATTTCCTGAAATCGCCTTGAATGGGGGCCTGGGAACTTCAATTGCATTGCTTTTTATCTTGGGCTTGATGGCCGCAGCCTACTCCAGTGCAGACAGTGCTTTGACTTCTTTGACAACCTCTTTTTGCTTTGATTTTTTATCTCTAAACACCCAATCAAAAGCAGCTCAAAAACGCATTCGAAAAAGCGTACATATCGGTGTATCGTTGTTGTTGGTCTTGGTCATTGTACTTTTCAAACACGTGCTTCGCGATAATGTGATTAGCAGTTTACTAAAAGTCGCTTCTTATACCTATGGACCACTTTTGGGTCTCTTTGCTTTTGGAATTTTCACCAAACACCGACTTAGAGAGTCAATGGTTCCTGTGATTGCTATTGTCTCAGTTGCATTGACGAGTATGTTGGACAGTTGCTCAATAGATTGGTTCAACGGATATACTTTTGGATACGAGCTACTCATCGCAAATGGGCTGATGGCCTTTGCTGGTTTGCACTTGATAAAAAGGAAACCCTCCGATTGTGAAAATCCTGAAAACAAAGCTAAAAACCAACCGCATCCAGTCTAAAATTTTCTTATTTTTACACATATGGAAAAAGACCTTAGCAACTACAGAAAAGCTTACTTAAAAAAGGAACTCCTCAAGACCGAAGTGCCAAAAAACCCGATTGAATTGTTCCAGCAATGGTTTTATGAAATTGAAGCTTCGCAAGGTATAGACGAGCCCAATGCCATGACCCTTTCCACCATTGGAACAGATGGATTTCCAAAAAGCAGGGTGGTTTTGCTTAAAAAATTTACCGAGGAAGGATTTATTTTTTATACGAATTATCTGAGCGAAAAAGGAAAAGCAATCGCAGCGCATCCAGAAGTATGTCTGTCCTTTTTTTGGCAAAATTCAGAACAACAGATCATCATCAAAGGAACAGCAGAAAAAATTGCTAAAAACCTGTCTGATGGTTATTTTGAATCACGACCTGATGGCAGCAAACTTGGTGCTTGGGCATCCCCTCAAAGCGATGTTGTTCCCAACAGAGAGACTTTGGAACAGCAATTGAAGACCTTAGAAGAAAGGTTTCAGAACCAAAATATTCCCCGACCAAAACACTGGGGAGGATATCTCGTCAAACCGATGTCAATTGAATTTTGGCAAGGAAGAGCCAACCGCATGCACGATCGCATTCGCTATACAGCTCAAAAGGATTATAGCTGGAAAATTGACAGATTGGCGCCTTGATTTTTTAGTTTAAAATTTGTCTCTCTTTCCCGTATCAATTGAACAATTTTAGTATATTTGATTCAACCAATTCATTTAGATGAAAACAGTTTATATTGTTCGGCATGCCAAATCTTCCTGGGAATACAAAGGAATTGAAGACATCGACAGACCCCTAAAAAAAAGAGGAATCCGCGACTCTTACCTCACGGCAGCTGCTCTAAAAGGCAAAATTGAAAAACCCGCAGTTTTTATCACCAGCAGTGCCACACGTGCACTTTCCACAGCCGTGATTTTCTCGAATGTTTTTGGTTTTCCTCTGTCCAATTTACAAATTAAAAAATCACTGTATAATTTTAGTGATGGCTACTTGGTAAAAACCATCAAGGCCCTGGATGACGAATTTGATTCTGCCATCATTTTTAGCCACGACCATGGCATCAATGATTTTGTCAACAAATTTGGAAATCAGCTCATCCCCCACGTCCCTACTTGTGGTGTGATTGCTATTCAATTTGAAAACAATCATTGGAAAAGCATCAAAAAAGGAAAGACGATTCTGAAAGAATTCCCCAAGAACCTCAAAAAACGTTGAAACCAAACGCTTTGATCGAAATAAAAAAATACGCGGCTATTGACATCGGTTCCAATGCCGTTAGGCTCTTGATCTCTAATATCATTTTAAAAAAAGAAGAAGAACCCACCTTTAAAAAGTCAGAATTGATCCGTGTGCCCATTCGATTGGGAGCCGATGTTTTTCTTGGAGGAAGCATTTCGGATGCAAATAAAAACCGGATGATCGCTGCCATGAAAGCCTTTCAATTATTGATGCAAGTACACGCCGTTGAAAAATACAAGGCATGCGCCACTTCTGCCATGAGAGATGCCTCAAACGGAAAAGAATTGATTGCCGAAATTGAAAAAGAAACCGGAATACACATCGAAATAATCAATGGAAAAAAAGAAGCTGAAATCATTGCATCTACAGATTTATCAAAGTTGATCGATGGAAAAAAATCTTATTTGTATGTCGATGTTGGCGGTGGCAGTACTGAGTTTACGGTCTTTTCAAAAGGAAAATTACGCTGTTCCAAATCTTTTAAAATTGGCACCGTACGTTTGTTGAACAAAAACAGCAACAACAAAATCATTTGGAAAGAAATAAAAACTTGGATCGCTACTCATACCAAAGGACTTAAAAAAATGGCCTTGATTGGCTCTGGAGGAAACATCAATAAAATATTTAAGATGTCTGGCCAACGTTCTGACAAACCGCTTTCTTACATTTACATGAATGCCCATTACCAATTTTTAAAAAAAATGACCTACGAAGAGCGCATTTCCGAATTGGGATTGAATCAAGACCGTGCAGACGTGATCATTCCAGCAACAAAAATCTACCTCTCTGCCATGAAATGGTCGAAATCAAAGAAAATTTACGTTCCTAAGATTGGGCTTTCTGATGGGATTGTCAAAAGTCTGTACCACGGAATTATATAAGTTCTTGCCATGTTGTTTCCAAAAATATTTTTAAGTGGCAACAGACACCTGGCAAAATTTAGTTGCCTTTGTCTGTTGCTGACTGCTTGCATGCAAAGTACAAAAACCTCGAAAGGCAAAGCCCGAGAATCTTTCAAAACACCCGCCTCCAAAACGATTGTCCAAACGCCTCCAAAAGCCCTTGCCAAAGACATCATCCGAACTGCTACTGCTGTCGAATTTATGACTGCTTACGGACAAAAACACCAAGAGACCTATGTGCAATTGCACACGCGTCTTGGGGTGATGACCCTTCGATTGTATAAAAACACCCCATTGCACCGCGCTAGTTTCTTATACCTGACTGAAAAAGGATATTTTGACACCACCTGTTTTTACCGTGTCGTTCCGGGATTCATCGTACAAGGAGGAAACTCCGACAGCGAACAAACTACGGCTTTTCGAAATCGATTCAACAACTACCTCTTGCCGTCAGAATTTCGTAAAAACAGAAAGCACAAACGAGGAGCCCTTGCGGCAGCAAGAGATTGGGAATACAATCCCGAAAAAAAATCAACTCCTTTTGAGTTTTATGTGATCCAATCTCACAAATCACAAAGCCATTTGGATTATGAGCACACCGTGTTTGGGGAAGTTGTCGAAGGAATCGAACTGATTGATAAAATCGCTGCGGAAGCAATAGATGTATACGAATGGCCGAAAAAAGACATTCCGATTAAAATGACGGTTTTAAAATAAGGAACCCCTTTATTCAATCAAACCAAATCACAAAACTTTGCGGTTTGGCGGCGTCGGGAATCTGCTCCAATTGAATGGGTTCCAAACGGATTGTCTTGATCCCCAAGTCACTTTTGTTCAGCGTCATTGTCGCATTGAGATCGTCCAAAAACAAGATGGCTTTTGTAAAAGTGACCTCTATCTTGGTGATGCGCGACATCAAATTGATTTCTGAAAACACCGAATTGAGACCAATCCCGTTTTCTGTGATATAATTAGCGTCGTGAAGGGCAACGTTTCGAATGGTAGACAAGGAATCCAAGGGCTCTCTTGGAGTGATGGTCAACAGGTGCTTCCCTCCTTTTGCATAGACCAAATACACATCATCTTCTTGTGAATAAGCACCTCGATAGCCTAAAATGCCTTCACTCAATATTTTGACCACAGAATCTTTTGCAAACAAATTCTTAACCTCATGCATTGCTGTCTTTGAATTCAATGGACCTACCTGATTTTTTGCAAGTTGAAATTGGCTAGAATTGGAACAAGAAATCCCCACAATAAGAAACAAAAGAAAAGCGAAACGAAAGGTAATTTTAACCATGAGTGCAAATTTAAAGAGTCGAATTCAAAAGTAGTTGAAATCTACAAAAGGACAACCCAAATGCACCCTATATTTCATGGAATGATTCACAGACAAACAAAACCGCCCTACAAAATAGTTCATTTTCTAATGCTTTGAGTATCTTTGCCCGCTCAAGCATACACATGACTAAAAAAGAAACACAAGAAAAAATAGCCCTCGGCAAAATGCTGCCTTTGATGGAGGCCTTTTATACCATTCAAGGAGAAGGTGCACACACAGGAACTGCAGCGTATTTTATCCGCATCGGTGGTTGTGATGTAGGATGTCATTGGTGTGATGTCAAAGAAAGCTGGAACGAACAACTCCACCCGCCTACGCTGACTGATGTCATTGTAAAAGAGGCAAAAGTTCATGCAAATACCGTTGTGATTACAGGTGGAGAACCATTGATGTGGTCTTTGGACTACCTCACGGAATCTTTGCGGAATTCACAAATAAAAACCCATATAGAAACCTCGGGTGCATATCCTTTGTCCGGAAAATGGGACTGGATTTGTTTGTCTCCAAAAAAGACAAAGCTTCCCTTGTCAAAAATTTACCAAGAAGCTGATGAATTAAAAATGATTGTCCACAACGAACACGATTTCGAATTTGCAGAACAACAAGCTGCCAAGACATCGGGTAATTGCCAATTGTTTTTACAACCAGAATGGAGCAAAAAAGAACTGATGACGCCCAAAATTGTCGCATATGTCATGAAAAACCCGAAATGGAAAATTTCACTACAAACACACAAATATTTGAACATCCCATAGGAGATGCTTGAAATCGAATTGCACAAAAAAACCAGCCGAATAGCTGGTTTTTTTTATGTGTTAAATAAGATCTTAATAATCTCCTAAAGTAATTGGATTTTGAACAAAAGCCTCTTCCAACTGAGCGTCGTTGGGTGCTTTTCCGTGCCATGCATGAGTGTGCATCATAAAATCAACACCGTTCCCCATTTCTGTGTACAACAAAATACAAATGGGCTGCCCATTTCCGGACAATGCTTTTGCTTCGTTGAGAATGGCTGTAATGGCTTCAATGTCATTTCCTTTTTTCTCTTCCAATACAATCCATCCAAAAGCCTCAAATTTGGCTTTGACATCGCCCATGGCCAATACATGGTCCGTAGTCCCGTCGATTTGTTTGCCGTTCAAATCTACTGTGGCGATCAGGTTGTCCACTTTTTTAGCAGAAGCATACATGATGGCTTCCCAGTTTTGACCCTCTTGCAACTCTCCATCGCCGTGAAGGGAAAACACGGTCTTGGCATCGCCATTTAATTTTTTTGCTTGTGCAGCGCCAATGGCCACACTCATTCCTTGGCCCAAGGATCCCGAAGCCATGCGGATTCCTTCCAAACCTTCGTGGGTTGTAGGATGCCCTTGCAAACGAGAATTTAATTTTCTAAAAGTAGCCAATTCGGATACAGAAAAATAACCACTTCGTGCCAAAACACTGTAAAACACTGGTGAAATATGACCATTTGACAAAAAGAAAAGATCTTCATTTTTTCCATCCATGTCAAAAACATCTGACGAATACTCCATGATTTCTTGGTACAAAACGGTCAAAAATTCCGTACAGCCTAAAGAGCCTCCAGGGTGACCTGAATTCACGGCATGTACCATTCGTAAAATATCTCTTCTTACTTGTTGAGAAAAATCTTTGAGTTCTTGCGTTGTCGCCATTTTAAATGAGTTTTGTTGGCAAAAATACATTTTTTAAGTGATGGTGCAAACTTATTTGAAATGAATATCTTGAAGCGCATCCAAGCTGAATCAAAAGGGTGAAATGTACTTTTAAAAAGTGAATTGAAAGCTTAAAATATGGTTATAAAACCCTTCGAAAAAATCCGAAGTATTTCTTTTTTAGAAAGGCACTTCGCCGTCATCAACTCCATCAAAAGCATCTTGGGTAGTCGGAAAGTTTTCAGAAGTAATTTCTTGATTGAAATCGTTCATTTTGGATTGGAATTCATTGCCAAATCCAGCTTCCAAATCGGAAAATTTTGCCAAGTGGCCTGTAAACTTTAAACGGATGTTTTCCAACCCTCCATTTCGGTGTTTTGCCACTATAAATTCGCCTTGGCCTTCGCAGGGTGAATGATCGTCATCGTCCCATTCGGTCAATCCGTAGTATTCGGGACGAAAGATAAACGAAACAATATCTGCGTCTTGTTCGATGGCTCCTGATTCCCTTAAATCGGAAAGCAAAGGTCTTTTGGAGCCTCCACGGGTTTCCACTGCACGTGACAATTGGGACAAGGCAATGACAGGAATGCTCAATTCTTTGGCAAGTGCTTTCAAATTTCGTGAAATCATGGAGATTTCTTGTTCTCGGTTTCCTCCTCCGCTGCCGCCAGCAGTCATCAACTGAAGGTAATCAATCACAATGATTTTGATGCCGTGTTGAGAAGCGAGACGTCTCGCTTTGGCGCGCAAATCAAAGATGGATAGCGACGGAGTGTCGTCGATAAAAATGGGTGCATCAGAAAGGTTTTTCACCTTGACATTTAATTGTTCCCATTCGTGAGCTTCCAAATTCCCTTTACGCAACTTTTCGGAAGTCAAGCCAGTTTCACTTGAGATCATACGAGTGATCAATTGTACAGAAGACATTTCTAAGGAGAACAAGGCCACTGCATGGTTGAAATCGATGGCCATGTTTTTGGCCATGGAGATGACAAAAGCCGTTTTCCCCATTCCGGGACGTGCAGCGATAATAATCAAATCCGAAGGTTGCCATCCAGAGGTCAAAGCATCCAGTTTGGTAAAGCCCGTTTCCAGGCCACTCATCCCCTCTTTGTTTCCGATTTCTTGAATTTTAGACACGGCTTGTTTTACCAAGTCTTTGGCCGTTTCAGAACTCTTTTTTAAATTTCCTTGGGTGACTTCAAACAATTTCGACTCGGCATTGTCCAACAAATCAAAAACATCTGAAGTTTCGTCATAAGAATTTTCAATAATTTCACTAGAAATACTAATCAACTGACGTTGTATGTACTTTTGAATAATGATGCGGGCGTGGAATTCGATATGGGCAGAAGAAGCCACTTTTTGAGTCAATTTGATGAGGTAAAAATCACCTCCCACAAATTCTAGTTTGCCTTCTTTGCGCAATTGGTTGGAAACGGTCAACAAATCGGTAGGTTCCGAATTCTGAAACAAGGCGTATACAGCTGCGTAGATTTCTTTGTGTGCCTCTTTGTAAAAAGCTTTTGCGTGCAAAATATCGATGACATCGTCGATTCCTTTTTTATCAATCATCATGGCACCCAATACGGCTTCTTCTAAATCTAAAGCTTGTGGGGGTATTTTGCCTTTTTCGAGGCTGATGATTCTACTTTTGTCAAGTTTTTTTCCTTTGATCGTATTTGTCCGCTCCATAACTACAAATTTAATTGAATATTTGAATTAATGAATTTAAATTGGGACTTTTAATTTCAACATTTGACTGTTTATAAGAGTTGAAAATTGTTTATAAGTAGCTCACTTCTAAAGAGGCCTTTAAAATAAGGGCTTTTCAATCGGATTTTAGAAAGTGTTTTTTTGACAAGACAAACGAAAAGACAGTATCTTTGAAAGGTAAGACCGCCATTTTCCTCTCAAAAGTGTGCTGCAACTCAAAACAACATGAACAATTATTTGAACGCTCGCTACTGGACCTACTTTTTGCTTTTACAGATTGCTACAGTTCAATTGCTGTCGCTATTTCCAAATTTCGTGGAATGCTATTACGCGACAGGTATCTATCCGAGACTCTCAGGTTTTATGCGTTTTGTCTTTGGAGGGCTGCCTTTTAGCATTGGAGATGTATTTTACGGATCCCTCATGGTTTTGCTTCTTCGGTTTGTCTACATTGTTTTTAGGAATCGGGGTTCAGAACTCAAAAGGTACTTATGGGCAGTTGGAAAAACGCTTTCCATCCTTCATTTTGCATTTTACCTTTCTTGGGGAATGAATTATTTTCGAATTCCTTTGGCAAGTCAGTTGGGAATCAAATCCCAAACATTCACTTTGACACAATTGCTTTACTTTACAGAAAACCTAGTCTTAGAAGTCAACAGTCTGCAAGTCCAACTCAACAAAAACAAGCAAACGGAAGTGTCGATGCCGTACTCCCAAAAAGAGCTCTATGACTTGGCTTTGAAGGGCTACCAACGCGCAAGCGACTCCTATCCTTTTTTAGCCTACAAATACCCCTCTATAAAAAACTCTTTATTCAGCAAACCCCTCACCTATATGGGTTTTGCAGGCTACCTCAATCCCTTTTCAGGAGAAGCACAGGTCAACGACAATACACCGTTGTTGGGAACTGCATTCACCACCTGTCATGAAATGGCGCATCAACTGGGCTACGCGCCAGAAAAAGAAGCGAATTTTATTGGATACCTCGCTTGTATTTCTAATGAGAACCTATACTTTCAATACGCAGGAAAACTGAAGGCTCTGAAATACTTGCTTTCAGAAATTTCAAAAAGAAATGGCACTTCCTATACAAACATATGCAATCAGTTGCACCCGGGAGTTTTAAAAAACCTAAACGAGGCCACTCATTTTTGGAAGCAATACCAAAACCCCTTAGAACCCTTTTTTAAGAAAGGCTACCATACCTACCTAAAAGCTAACGGACAAAATAAGGGCATTCAAGGATATAACTACATGGTTGGACTCCTCCTCAACCATAAACGAGCCATCGATTGAGCAGGCAAAGACTTTTGCCTGTTACATTCCGTGACAAATTCAATAGTAGATGGAATAAAATCTTATTTTTGTATAAAAATTGCACATGCACAAAAAAATCAGCAGTCTTCAAAATCCTTCTGTCAAAGAATGGGTACAACTCAAGGATAAGTCCCGATTTAGAAAGTTATCCGGTAATTTTTTATTGGAAGGAAGACGGGAGATTCAGTTGGCTATTGAGGGTGGGTATTCCATTCATAAATTAGTGTATTGCAGTACTATTATTGACGAAGAAAGCTTGGCATCACTTCTAGAAAGTTTGCCGAGTGCCACAACCTGTATCGAGCTATCAACAGAAGTTTATACCAAAGTTGCTACCCGCGACACAACGGAAGGTGTCTTTGCTTTGGCAGCATCAAAAAGCCATGCCTTAGAGGGACTTGTTTTTAAAAGAAAAGCCCCTTTGCTCTTGGTAGCAGAAGCTCCAGAAAAACCGGGCAACATCGGTGCTTTGTTGCGTACGGCGGATGCAGCAGACATCGACGCCGTGCTGATTGCGAATCCAAAGACAGACTTGTACAATCCAAATACCATACGCAGCAGTGTCGGTTGTTTGTTTACTACGCAAGTTGCAACGGGCTCTACTGAGGAAATTTTGACCTATTTAAAAAAGCATAAAATTTCGGTCTATGCGGCTGCCCTCAAAAAAGACGCTGAACCCTACCAAGATCAAGATTTAAAAAAGGCAACAGCCATTGTCGTAGGTACAGAGTCCGTTGGTCTTTCCGAAGATTGGCTTGAAAATGCAAACAAAAAAATCATCATTCCTATGAATGGAAAGATAGACTCCATGAATGTTTCTGTCGCCGCAGCTGTGCTGATTTTTGAAGCCAAACGACAACGGAATTTTTCCTAAGCCCCGTAAAAAAATCTTTCAAAAATTTACAGGTAATAAAAACCAATTTTAAGCAAAATATGCTATATTTCGATGATGACTTACCAAGCGACCATAGAAGAAGAAAATAAAGAAATTGCCAAGCGGTACAAGGACTTGCTAAAAGGATCCTACCAAACCCTGTCGTTGACGGATAAGAAACTGATTCGCAAAGCCTTTGACTTGTCCTTGGAGGCCCACAGCAAGCAAAGAAGAAAAACTGGGGAGCCTTATATTTTTCACCCCATTGCAGTTGCCAAAATTGTCGCCTACGAAATTGGCCTTGGAGCACCTTCTATTGCTGCAGCTCTTTTGCACGATGTGGTCGAAGACACGCCTTATACTGTCAACGACATGGAACAGTTTTTTGGAGAAAAAATTGCAAAAATTGTCAGTGGTCTGACCAAAATATCGCGTCTCAACAAAACACAAGACGCCTCCATTCAAGCGGAGAACTTTAGAAAAATGTTGTTGACCTTGAACGACGATGTTCGAGTCATTCTTATCAAAATTGCCGATCGGTTGCACAACATGCAGACCATGGATGCCATGCCCGCTCACAAGCAGGTAAAAATCGCCTCTGAAACACTGTATATCTACGCACCACTCGCACATCGACTGGGCTTGTACAATATCAAAACCACCTTAGAAGACTTGGGCTTGAAATACACCGAATCTGATGTGTACAATGATATTTCTGCTAAGATTATCGAAAGCAAAGAAGAGCAAGACGCTTATATCGAAACTTTTTCTGAAAAAATCAGAGAAACGCTCAAAGATCAAAACTTTGAATACACCATCAAAGGGAGGTCCAAATCCATCTACTCTATATGCCGAAAAATGCGTGCACAAAACGTTCGCTTTGAGGAAGTCTATGACAAGTTTGCCATTCGAATTATTTACAAATCGAATGAAAAGAATGAAAAATTTGATGCTTGGAAAATTTATTCCATTGTTACTGAACATTACAATCCCAATCCGCTTCGTTTGAGAGATTGGATTACCAATCCCAAAACTACTGGATACGAATCTTTGCACATCACCGTCATGGGACCACGTGGGAAATGGGTTGAAGTCCAAATTCGATCGGAGCGAATGGATGAGATTGCCGAAAAAGGCTATGCAGCACATTTCAAATACAAACAAGGAACTTCAGCTGAAAGTGTATTGGAAACATGGCTAGATCGTTTGAAGGACACCTTGGAGAACAAAAGCATCAATGCTGTTGATTTTGTTGAAGACTTTAAACTAAACCTCTATTCTGAAGAAATTTTTGTTTTCACGCCAAATGGAGATTTGAAGTCCTTGCCCAAAGGAGCTTCCGCACTTGATTTTGCCTTTGCGGTACACACCGACGTTGGTTTGCGCTGTAGAGGCGCGCTGGTAAACGGAAAACTAACCCCTCTCGACACCGTCTTGGGAAGTGGTGACCAGGTAGAAATCATGACCTCCAACACGAACAAGCCCAATCCGAGATGGCTTGAATTTGTTGTCACTGCAAGAGCAAAGGCACGCATTCGTGCTGCATTAAAAGAAGAAGAAAAACGCATTGCCGACGAAGGAAAAATTCTTTTGACTCGAAAATTAAAGTATTTGAAAATTTCTTTGAGTGAAAAGGTGGTCAACGAATTGGTCTCCCATTTCAAACTCAGAACAAGCTTTGACTTGTTTTATCGCATGGGAGCTTCAACCATCGAAAATTTTGAATTGAAGAATTTCGCAGCCAAGCGCAGCAACAATCTCTACAAATACCTTAAAAACAAAATTCAAAAGAGTTCTTCACAAAAACCTCGAGAAGAATCCGAAGAATTGACTCAGAAATACGACCTTTTGGTTTTTGGGAAAGATGGCGAGAGATTGGAATACACCCTTTCTAAATGTTGCAATCCAATTGCTGGAGACAACGTTTTTGGATTTTTAACCATCAATGACGGTATCAAAGTACACAAAAACAATTGCCCCAATGCAATCAGCATGCAATCCAATTATGCCTATCGGGTACTACCTGCCCGATGGATTGATTCTTCTCAGCGAAGTTTTAAGGTTTCCCTAAAAATCAGTGGCGAAGACAAACAAGGAATTTTGAACGAACTCACAAGAATCATTTATGGAAACAATAAAATGAACATTTACAAGATCAATTCTACGACCCGTGGATCTACATTTGAAGGAGTAATTACCATTGATGTTCGCAACAAAACACAATTGCAAAAACTTTCTGAAAACATTAAAAAGATAGACGGAATCAACAAAGTCTCTCGAATGGATTGAATACTGCCTCCCGTTTGGACAAGTAAGAATAAGGGACTCATCTACAAATACAACTACAGCTAGTTTTTTATTTCTAAAAAAACTCAAATCCGCAGCTACAAAATGAAAAAAAGGTTAAATTTGCTCCTTGCTATACAAGCAAGCTAAAAAATGGAGACAACAAACAACAATCAAGAGACTGTAAAAGGGGTTTTTGTAAAGTTTTTGGAAAAAAACAACCACAGAAAAACACCCGAACGTTTTGCCATCCTTCAGGAAATTTATGACTTGGAAGAGCATTTTGATATTGAATCTCTCTACATTAGTATGAAAAACAAAAACTACCGTGTGAGTAGAGCGACCCTCTACAACACCATCGATCTTTTGTTGGACAGTGGTTTGGTTAGAAAACACCAATTTGGCCAAAACCAAGCACATTACGAAAAAAGTTTTTTCAACAAACAGCACGATCATGTGATTTTAGATACCGGGGAGGTCATCGAGTTCTGTGACCCTCGCATCCAAAATATCAAAAAGTCGATTGAAGAGTTTTTCAATATCGACATACACAAACACTCGCTGTATTTTTACGGAACCAAAAAAAAGGAAACTAACACAAAATAATTTTTATACGAATGGCTGTAGATTTATTACTAGGCTTGCAATGGGGGGATGAAGGCAAAGGTAAAATTGTAGACGTACTCACAAAAGATTACAATTTGATTTCACGATTCCAAGGAGGTCCCAATGCAGGGCATACCTTGATTTTTGACGGACACAAACACGTTTTGCACACCATCCCTTCAGGTATTTTTCATGACGAAGCCTTGAACATTGTAGGAAACGGTGTGGTCATAGACCCAGTGATTTTCAAAAAGGAGTTGGAAAATTTGGACAAATTCAACTTGGACTTGAACGCCAAAATTCTGATTTCTCGAAAAGCCCATTTGATTTTGCCTACACATCGTTTGTTAGATGCTGCTTCTGAGGCCTCAAAAGGAAAGGAAAAAATCGGTTCAACACTCAAGGGCATCGGACCTACTTATATGGACAAAACAGGCCGTAATGGAATGCGTGTTGGGGATTTGGAATTGGACAACTGGAAGGATGTTTTCCTCAAACTGACCGCAAAGCATTTGAAAATGTTGGCTTTTTTCGATTTGGAACTGGACTTCGATTTGGAAGCGCTCAAAAAAGAATTTTACATAGCAGTCGCACGCTTGAAAGAAATGAGCTTTATCGACAGTGAGGAATACTTGCACAATGCCATTCAAAATAACAAGACAATCTTGGCCGAAGGCGCTCAAGGCTCTTTGTTAGATGTGGATTTTGGTACCTACCCATTTGTGACGTCATCCAACACCACTGCAGCAGGTGCCTGTACAGGATTGGGAATCGCGCCCAATAGTATTGGAGAAGTCTATGGAATTTTCAAGGCCTACACTACCCGGGTCGGTTCTGGACCTTTTCCAACAGAATTGTTTGACGAAGACGGTGCTCGCATGGCCAAAGTTGGTCACGAATTTGGTGCCACAACAGGACGTCCAAGGAGATGCGGATGGTTGGATCTAGTTGCTTTAAAATACGCTTGTCAAGTAAACGGAGTGACACAGTTGAACATGATGAAAGGGGATGTTTTGTCCGGTTTTGAAACTTTAAAAATCTGTACTGCATACAACTATAAAGGGGAAATCATCAAACATTTTCCATACAATATCGAACCGGAAAATGTCAGTCCAATCTACACCGAATTCAAAGGGTGGAGCGAGGACATTACTGGAATAAGTTCTGAAGCTGAATTTCCCAAAGAACTCTCTGAATACATTGCATTTGTCGAAAAAGAAACAGGCATTCGCATCAGCATCGTTTCGGTAGGACCGGATAGAAAGCAAACGATTGTTCGATAAAAAAATCTCGCAATAAACTAAAATCGGAGGCCTTAATTGAGTTCTCCGATTTTTTTTATCTACTCGTAAAATTCTTGCATTTGGATATCAATTCCCACGAATGCGCTGTGTCAAGGAATGGATAATGGGTTTGATTTCCCCATATGCTTTGGGTGTTTCTTTTGCCTTTAATTCGCCATTTTCAAAAAACAATTCGTACGAAAACACAAAACGAGAAGCTTGCTCTGTGATGCCCATCAAGCCAAATCGCAAATCGTTGAAATACAATTTTCCATCCCTCTTCTCTACTGTATACCATCCTTGTGAAAGACGAACCAAGCGTTTGACAAGCGAATGACTCTTGAGTGTTCCCAACAACTCGTGGTTTTTTTCAAAACGCACAAAGTTGACTCTTGAAGAAAGGTCAAAAAGAGATGTGTATCCGATCAAATAGGCTTCTTCAGTAGCCACGGTTGCTGACCAAAGCACGCTGTTCATCGGCGTGGGTTTTGTTTGAATTTCGAGGTAAGCAATGGATTGCTCTTCAAGACTTTTCTGAAATATTTGAAACGTCCATGCTTTGAAAACAAGTGTCAATACCATGTAAAGCGAACTTACTACCAAGCCCAACCTATTGCGTTGTGCTCTTTTGGCAGTGCCCCTTGTCGTGCACATGGCCCAAAGCAAAAAGAACAAAAATGGCAAGGTGTACAACGGATCGACTACAAAGATGTTTTTAAAAGATAGACGGAGGTCCAAGGGCCAAAACAATTGGGTTCCCCAAGTCGTATGGGCGTCTAACAAAGGATGGGTAAACAGCGCCCAAAAGAAGAGTTGACTCCACTCCTTCCACGTCGCTATTTTCTTTTGATACAAACGGCACACACCCCACCCAAAAAGAGGGGCCATCAATAGGCTGAAAAGAAGTGAATGCGAGAACCCTCGGTGGAGTTCATTGGACGTTACGGCATCTAGAAAAAGTTTGGACAAAACATCCAAATCGGGAATCGTTCCCGCGATGGCACCCCACATCATGGCTTTGTTGCCAACTTTTTTACCCAAAACAGCTTCTCCAACGGCTGCTCCTAAAACAATTTGTGTCAAAGAATCCATATCAATTTTTAAAAGGATTTCTGAGTTCGAAAGTACTTGGGCCTAAAGAAGCAAAGAGCGGACGCATCAATTTGCTCGCGATATCACTCCGATGCCGCGCATAAAGTTTCATAGGCACCGGTTTTGCACCCAAACTGCTTTTGATGGTTTCCGCTGTGCGCCCTAATCGAACTTCTCGAATATTCTTGTGCAGTGCCAAATCTAAAAAATCCAAGAGCATGCGTTGGTACAACTTGTGTGAGTTCTTAAAACGGTTTTCAAATCCGATGAAATTGGCGTCTAAAAATGTGTCAAAAAGAAAGGCCGTACTAAAACCGACTAATTCGTCGTCTAAATAATAGCCTGTAAACACAAAATTATCTCCCAAGGCTTCTTTTAAATACACGAACGTTTGGATTTCTAAAACCCCCAAATTGTAGTCCACCCTAGAAATCACTTCCTTGTACATTTTTTCAATCAAAGGAAGCTGTTCTCGAATTTGTTTCGCTGAAAAATCGACCTTGTAAACAGCTGCTGATTTTTGATAGACATTGTTTAGGCGAGAGCGGTATTTGGTGTTCATGCTTCCGATATAAGCAGCCATGTCTTTGATGTTTTCAGCAAATTGAATTACCATGTTTACATCAATTTCAAATTCCATAAAACGCTTTTCTTTCAAGGAGTTGCCATCGGAAAAAGAGGGCCAAAACTCCTTGATCAAAACAAATGAGGGCGCCCTCTTTTTTGGGTCTGAAAAGTTTTCAGAAACCGCAGCATTCAACAAGGAAAGCACCGTCTTTTTAGAAACCAAATGCGTATGTGCAAAACCATTTTCACCCGAGGCAAATAAATTGCCACAAACTAATATTTGCATAGGACTCTCAGAAAAAGTACTCTTAATTTTTTCGGCCAAAAAAGCAGCGACTTTGTTTTGTAACAAATCCGAAGTTCTTGCGGAAAACTGTTGAAAAACGACAGTAGATACGGCTTGATTGTCAAGATTGTAAAAGAGGAGGTACCGAAAAGACATGAATGCTTTCATACCCTTTTCAAATGCACTTAAATAAGAAAAAGAAAGGTAGTGGTTGGACGCAATATTGACCCCATCCCACAAATCCGGATCAATGGCATCAATGCTGTCAAAAACGTCGTAACGAAACTGTGCTGGATCAGTTGATGAAAGGGTCTTGAACATAAAAAGGATTCGGAATCAAATTAGTACAGGTAAAAATACGAATTTATGTGTTTCCTATTTGGATGCGTTTGCCGAATTCTTTCAAAAGTTCAAAAGAAAATGTCCTTCCCTACTTTCCATCCCGAAGCGCTTGGGCAAATGCATTGGGCAAAGAACTTGCTTCAATCGCTGAAGTCGCTTTTTCCAAGTCATATGCAACCCGCTGAAAGTCTACTTTGAGTCCTTTAGGGTCTTGCAGAGAAAAATTTACATCCCATTCCAAAACAGCATAACAGCCCCTGGAATCTCCGTCTTTGGGCTTGCCTAAGGAACCGAGATTGACAGCGTGTTTGTATCCGTTTTCAGTTTGAAGGATTCGGTAAAAAGGCTTGTGACTATGTCCAAAGCACAACACATCAGCATCAGCTTCTTCCATCAACTTTAAAAGCAACTCAGCATCGGTATCTTCAGTAATGTATTCGTCGTTTCGTCTTGGACTTCCATGGACAAACAAGAACTGTATTCGCTGAGTTGGCAACTGAAATTCCAAACGGATATGAGCCGGCAAAGACAATACATAGGCCTTTTCTGATGTTCCAATGACTCCATTGGTAAAGACTCCTGAAGGGCTGTTCGTAGGCAAACCAACAACAGCGTCGTGGTTTCCTGCCAACGTGGGGATGTGTTTTTTTCGAATGGCATTGATCACTTC
>ERZ1048872.1451-NODE-1451-length-19702-cov-5.981575_pt1 | contig 19702 bp, 6 predicted proteins | sample MGYA00383100_ERZ1048872 | MGnify/ENA primary metagenome ERZ1048872 (study PRJEB29581, sample SAMEA5548370) | metagenome | biome: marine; feature: coastal; material: water | depth 50 m | study: Short-term variability in the microbial, nano- and picoplankton...
ACAGCAATTAAGAAGGCCACAGTTTGATCGTTGGCAAATTTAGTAGAGGGTAGTGAGTGTTATAAGACACAAAGCGAATCATGAAATAGTTTGAATATTGACCTAAAATCGTGCGTTACTTTTAGGCATGAAACTTCTGGCTAGAGGATAACGACATTCTCTAAAAGTTCATTTTCAAACATCACTTTAGAAGAAGGTTCAATGATGAGGGCATCATCAGACCGAAGAAGCCTCGCATATTTTCCTAATGAGCCTTGCGAAGTGATGAAAGAATCACATTTCGACATGAGGTAAAGATCGATGTATCCCTTGTCTGAACCATTTCCAGTCACGATAGTGTGCGGGTATTTATTCTGGATTGAAGGAATGAGTTCAGACTGTATCCATGAAATTTCATCAGAGAAAAAGAAAAAATGTGTATTTTGATATTTCGCTAAAACGGTGGTTATAGCTGCATTAAAATATTCTGCGGTAAGGGGTTCACCATAGTGAACGTTGAATTTTGAAAGGTCTCCACGCCTGACATGAATAGCACACGCATGCTCGCACTCTGTAATGTCGCTCAGTAGCTTTATGTTTTGAGGAGATAATTGTTCCTCATTGATTTTGAAGTATTTTCGAAAAACAAGCCTGTTTTGAATTACAAGTGGTTCTCGATTTGGGTAGCCCGTAATGGATGCTGGGGGCAGAATATCTTTAAACTTTTCTTCAGTACCTTCTGCTCGATGGTACTTGTTTAAGGAGAAGCATTCGTAATCTGAGGCAACAGGTAGGACCGCTTCTGGAAAGGCCTTATTCAGGTCATAGTTGCGCACAAAACGGTTATTCATATCCATGCCATGTTGCTGAAACCATGACAAGTCATACTTCACTTGACAATCACGTTGTTCATAGAAAAGCCCAAGAGCCCAGAATGCAATCTGGCTACAAACGCCTCCATCGGATGAAATGATAATGAGCTTTTGATTTGTTTTCCGACCGTCAATGGCATTTCGTAAGCGATAGTAGAGGCGTATGAATCTCTTCAAGATCCGGTTGATTATTTGCATGAATAAAAGATGGTGTAAGTTCGAGTCGATTGAAGATAAAAACTTGAACAAAGCAAATATTTGGCCAAAGTAGTTTATGAGCTGTTATTTTCTCCTTTCCACTATAGCCAATCTCATAATATTTGTGTCACTCTTGTCAGTGGGTCATCAACTTGGTGATCACCAGTCTTGCATGTGTACAAGATTGGGAATGTTCTGGCGTTTGTTAGGAGAGGCAGGAATTCGTACCAGTTGTTATTCAGGTCAAAATGCATCTATGACGGGGAGGCCATTATGGATGTGGTAGAAAATTGGCTGCAAGAAAGTCGGCGTATGGAAGTCTAGAAATAGGAGCGTGGCATGTCATTAAAGTGATGTTAAAAGCAGTTTTGAGCTTTAAATTGGAGCCGCGTTCGGAAGCCCACTCTCGATAAACTCGTCAAGAATACTGATTTCGATCACGGTTCGTTCGTTGTTGGTAAACGTACTTAGTGATCTTGTCAAAACAGTAATCGTCTTTGGTACGCATTTGATTTTTGCGTTGTGGAACAAGATGCTGTTTGTTGAGAGTCGCTACTATTCAGATCAGTGGTGGTGGGAACCAGGATTGGTGGTATGAATCAGGATTCAAAATTATCACGCCACATTTCGTGCTTCTTTTGACACAACCAGGTTCCTTGTCGAATGAGCCTCGTTGTTTTTCGTGCGATACCAATCCACGGTCTTTTTAAGTCCTTCCTCAAAACCTTGAACTGGAGACCAGTCGAGTAAATTGCTGGCTTTCTCAATTGCAATGGCACGACGAGGTTGACCGTCTGGTTTGGTGTTGTCCCACACGACTTTGCCGTCGTATTCACAGGTTTCTACAATAAGTCTGACAAGATCATTGATTGCGATCTCTTCACCACCACCAATATTAATTGGTGCTGGTTGTTCTATTCTCTCTGCAGCGCGAATAATCGCCTCGGCCGCATCGTCAACATAAAGAAATTGTCTTGTCGCACGCCCAGTTCCCCAGCAGACGATTTCCTTGTGGCCCTGTACTCGTGCTTCTTCACATTTGTGGATAAGTGCCGGTATGACGTGGCTAGAGGCTGGGTTAAAGTTATCACCCGGGCCATACAAATTAACGGGTACAACAACGGCACTTTTCAGTCCATATTCTTGGTGGTATCCGTCAAGCATCACAAAAAGTGCCTTTTTGGCAACTCCGTATGGTGCATTCGTTTCTTCCGGATATCCATTCCAGATATCTTCTTCTTGAAAAGGTATGGGGCAGTGTTTTGGGTACGCACACACAGTTCCTGTATGAACAAACTTTTCAATATTTCGAAGACGGCCGTGCTCAACAAGATGTAATCCCATAGCCATATTGGCATAAAAAAATTTGCCTGGGTGGGACATGTTGGCACCTATCCCTCCAACTTCGGCCGCAAGATGAATGACAATTTCAGGAGAAAAGTCATCATAGAGACGCACAACATCGTTTTCATTAGTGAGGTTGTAGTCGTTTTTTCGTGGCACAAAGATTTGATTCTCTGGCACTCCCCGGGAAAGAAGCGTTTTGCAGACAGAAGTCCCGAGGAAACCAGCTCCGCCTGTTACAACAATTCGTTTTTTGCAAAGATCGATCATAAGAGTTCACCCCCAAACGGCAACCTTCAGAAGGATGCTTGGAATTGCCAGCGAAATGTGTTTTGGTTCAAAGCGTCAGCACCAACTGTCATAAAAATTTTCGGTTATTTGCGATGCAGTCGACTAACGGAAGTAATTGGTCTCTCACCGAAAGGTACTGATCCCTGTTCGGAGTGACCTGCTGAAACCAGCTGGTGTAAATGTACGAATCAGTTGTCTCTTTTGCTATATCAATTTGAATGCGTTAAACGCATGGTACTAAGTGATTTTGGGGTTTAATAGCAAGGAGCCGAAAGGTCGCAGAGGCAAATATTGTCGCTTCGACTTGTTCGGTGCTCCCTAAGATAAAGGTACAAAAGTATCGAACTGCTCATGGTGATCTGCCAGTTTAAGGGCTAATGACACTTGTTGCTGGCGGCTTGTGTATGGTTTGTAGTTTGCGTTCAGAGATTGCGGCTCTTTTGGTTCGCGTGAAACGGTACTCCCGGAAACTGATCCTGCTACAGAGTGAAACGGGTTTTTGTATTTGTCCGAATATCTGAAAGTTGAGAGGGGCAGTCAGCAGCAGGCTAATCGTTGTCGTTCTACATTGCTCTTTCATCATTGCTCGTTTGTGCAGGGTGATCAACTACACGATACACGCAGCCAATATCAAGCCTTGGACGAGCAAGGAAAGTATCAGGAGGATCTTCCATTAGTGGGCACCATGCGCGAAACGTTGTTTCAAAGGTGCGGCAGGAAAGTCCGAAACCCATTGCCGGTATTCGTACCTGCACCAAAAAATTTCAGGGTGTGAGGATCAGGTAGGTCTTTTAAACAGCATGCTGTGCTTCGCAGTGGTTTCGTATGGTTCGTAACAAAAATAGCGAATCCAACTCAAGCCACTGGCGTACGTTTCCAACCAACATCATCAGTCACACATTAATTTGATCAAGGTGGGCCAAGTGATAGTTGCACATGAACATAATCCATAGATTTGAAAGCATGGATTCCGTCATCAATCACTTCAGCTCGTGTGGTGTGCGTCACATTCAGGTTCAGGGAATTGTCAGGCTCCGTTTGATACAAGCCAGAGTAGTACCAGTCATATTGGGGAACACGCCCAAATGCTTTCGCCAAGACCCGATCGATCCATCAAGATTAATGTCGAGGTTGAAGTCCGTCTCTGCTTGTAGGCCATCTGCGCTGCCATCAATAAATGTTGCTGAAGAGGACCATTCCCAACTTGAGTTCAATGCCCACAGCATGCCATTGAAAAATTTATCGTGAAGTAGGATGTAGCTGACACCGCCAATGACTTCAGCGCCCACTACCCTGTAGCCAGGTTCAATGGTTTGGTTTGCTCCATCACTATTCTTCGTGACCATTCGAAGTGTCGTTCCATTGTCAATGTAGAGAATGCCCGCCACGTCTCGTCGTAGACTAATGAGGCCGTTTACTTCAATAGGTAATCGAAGACCAGCGTCAGTTGGTGAATCATCTCCAGGTCTTACAAGTACTGGAGTTTCGGCAGAACTTAATCCGAAAAGGTTTAAAGTCCATGAGACACTCGCCGGGAATTTCATAAGCCGTCCGTAGGCTTCCATGCGAGCATAGACGAAGTTGTTGCTATCCACCGTCTCGGCTTCAAGAAGGTTGAATGATCCACCGAGAAAATTCGTTTTTACGACACCGCCAAAATATGTCACTGGTGTTGCTGGATTAACGTAAGAATCAAAATCATAATCTCTGCCAAGTTTCACTGGCCCAGAGAGAGATTCATCTTCTAGCCATTCGATCGCTGACACGGCGTCAAAGTTAATGGCCGACTGAACATTTGGCGTCAGTGATAATTCAACATCAGAAACAATAGAAGCAGTGGGGTCGTCATACCAAAGTGTGTTGCTTCCACTCCCACCATCGAGAGTGCCTGGGAAAATAACACTCGGGCCCGTCATCACAAAGTCGTCATCAGCTAAGCCACCAACAACTTCTTCGATATTATCACCTGAGTGCGTCGCGGTAGAGATTCCGTCACTTACTGAGACACTCCCAAGTTGAACTTCTAAGGCTACAGATACAGCTGAAAAGTTCATCGAGTCACTGCTTCCTTCACCAGGGTTTTCAATAATTACGTCATTACCAAATATATCTGTGAATAGATATGTGTCGTTGTCCATTCCGCCAGCAAGTGAGTCCGCACCGACACCGCCAACGAGCGTGTCATCGCCCGCAAAGCCTTCAATACTGTCGTCACCAATGAAACCCCAAAGAGCATTATTGCCACTTGAGCCGAGCAGTGTGTCAGCCCCATCACCTCCATGCGCATCTTCAACATGAAGGATGCCCGCAAGTCCTGTAGCGATGCCAGAGTCCAGATTCACTGTGACGGCACTACTCCACGCCGACCATGAGCCATACCCGCCTTGGTAGGTCACAACATCAGAACCACCACCAGCGTCAATAGTTGCGGCTGTCGAACTTCCCGCCTTCATTTGAAGAATGTCATTCCCATCACCGAGCAAAATAGACTCGATTGTGTCAGAAAGCAGTTTTGCCTCAAATGCGCCGGCTCCTCCTACGACTACGATTGGGGCTGGCTCACTTCCGTCACCAACAGCTAAGGTCAGGCTGCTTGAAAATTCTGTAAAATCAAGGGTATCAATTCCACTCGGATCGTTGACTTGATCTTTGGAAGCGACGTCAGCAAAATAATATGTGTCATTGCCAGCTCGACCCTCAAGGGTATTGTTTCCAGCGTTTCCTGACAGCGCATTCGACCTGGCTGTTCCACGAAGCGTGTCATCAGCATCCCCACCCTCAGCATTTTCTACATTGACGATACCACCAAAGCCAGTTGCTGTTCCGGCTTCTAGGTCAACTGCAATATTGCTACTCCAAGCAGCCCATGCCTGGTACCCGCCCTGGTAAGAGACAAGATCCGTGCCATTACCGGCGTCGACGCTAGCGATAGTGGATCCGCCATCTTTTATTCGAAGATCATTATCTCCTGCACCAAGTTGGATTGTCTCCACTTCGTCGTTAGTCACCCTTACAGTAAGTAGCCCTGACTGTTTCTCAATTACAAGTGCTTGTGTTTCTGTTCCATTCCCAACCGCTAGGGTTAGATCAGATGAAACTGCTGTTAAGTCAAGTCGGTCATTCCCGCCGGCTGCTGACTCAAGTACCGTATCAGTTGCCGTAATATTAGTGAAAACATACGTATCATTATCACCTCCGCCGGTGAGTGTATTCGTCCCAGCACCTCCAGTAATCGTGTCATTGCCAGCATTCGCCGTGATTGTGTCATCGCCGTCGCCTCCTTCAATGACGTCTGTATCTGCTCCACCACGCAAAACATCATCTTCGCCATTTCCACGAATTATCGTGGGCCCTGAAAAACCGGCAGCGTCTATCGTATTTGCAGACGCTCCACCAGTGAGGTGTGCTACTTCAATATTCCCGACGGTGTGGCTTCCGTAGGCAGACATCTGAAGGTTTACATTGGTTAATGTGACATCAATGTCATCGTTTACAACAATCAAGTCCTCGCCCGCTCCTCCGTCATATGAATCAGAGACACCACCTGACCATGGCTCTTCTGAAAACTCTGCACCCAAGGAAACATCAACAACAAATAGCACATCATTGCCAGCATTCCCAAACACCTCGTCACCACCATTGCCACCGATCATCATGTCATCACCATCACCCCCACTCAGTCGGTCATCATCGGCACCACCAATGGCAGCATCATTTCCACCTAACGTTGCAATTACATCGTCACCAGCCTGCCCCAAAGCAATGTCGCGATCAGCACCGCCCGTTAGCGTGTCATTGTCGTCACCACCTTCAATTCGGTTAGGCTCAGATGCTCCGCCCGTGATGGTGTCGACACCAGCATCTCCGTAGAGATAGTCTCCCTGAAGCCCGCCATAAATTGTGTCGTCACCACCTCTTCCGCGAATCCGATCATTCCCACCTTCTGATACAATCCACCAATTAAGATCTGATCCGTCGTCTCCGTGTAGCTCATCTGCATCAGCACCGCAGCCGCCGTCAATCCAATCATCTCCATCTGGCAAATATTCGTAATCTGGTTCATTACCAAAGCCGATGTCTACGGTCTCTCCTGATCCCAACTCAATGATAAAATCAAGCATTGAACCATCTCTTACCAATTCCGAAGGCATGTTCGAGAGGCCGCCGGTCTGAAAAGTACTCAGCCCATTGAGGCCCCCGGCCGTAATAGGCGTTGCTGGACCAGTCGTCGACAACGACCACAAATCATTCATGTCATCAAGAGCAATCAGATTTCCAGCGTAGTCTATTTCCAAACCTACCAACCGGTTGATAGGGTCTGGAGATTTCTTGTATTCCTGAAGTGTCAGAGTATTCCCGCCAGCAATTGTCAGGTCAATTCGTCCAAGTATCTGTGATGTACTCACGCCACTCGTTGAAGGCTGTTCGATATCGAGAATGGCATAAATCTCATTAGCAGATACAACTGCAATATCGCCAACTGGGTAGTACTGCCGTGGCTGTTTTGAGTCACGAATAAGTCCATGACTTAGCCAACTGCTGCTAGCCGTGGCATAGGTTACAAGCATGCCACTCGCTGTAAGGCCAACAAGTTGCTGATGATCAAGCACGTCAAGTGATACAACGACTTCTCCACTAAGTACTGGCCCAAGATCCACTACTGACCCACTATCGAGATCAACACGCCAAAGGCCGCCTTGACCAAGCGGAGTAACAACTCCTGGCCCGGCGGAAAGTAATGATTCACCTGTCGCATACACAGACCCGTTATCAATTGCTGCAACGTCCCATACAGCAAACTCGCCAAACGCAGCACCTGAAATTGGCGTTGCCGTTTGTGTTGTTACATCAATGACTGAGAATATGCTTTTATTGGTACTAGTATTGTAGGTGCCCGCTATGAGATCCTGAGCGGTCATTCTTCCACCAGGAGTCTTCTGCACCCACGGATTTGCTGGGGCCTGAGAAACGGTGTATGTGTCTTCTGGAAGTCCAGTGAACTGGTACCGCCCTGTTTCGTTAGCGCTAATTAGACCATTACCATTCAGGTCAATATCTGCCGTTATAGCTAACCGCGAGATTCCAGTATTTTGTCCAAGTACTGTAACCTTCTGGCCATTCAATCCTTGCTCTGATGCCGTTCGGTCGAGGGTGGCATCGTCAGGATCATGCCACCAGACAGATCCTTCGAGAGTAGATGTCGTAACAACTGTACTCACTGAGGCGGAGGAAAGTCCGCTAGCACTCGATGCTCCATGAGTTTCAGGTGCTCCTACTGAAAATTGAAATGCGAAGTTGCCACCAGGGATACCGTCACCGCTCACGTAATATGACCCAGTTGGATTGACTGCTGATGGATTTATCCATTCTCCATCTAACAAGTCACCATTCAGATCCCTAATAGAGGTGTCCCCGATACGCAATTCATAGTTGCCAGTCTGGAGGGTAACTGGCTGACTCTTCGATCCGACCACGAAAACAACTCGATTGCCAACAACAGAATCATACTCAAGCCCGACGGGAGTTTCTTTTTCCGAACTATCGAGACTGACAAGTTCAAAACCTGCAGAAACAGATGCTAATCCGGCAGCACAGAAATCAACAGCAATGTGATCTATTGGGTGGTCTGGTTGGAGTGGTTGCGTTTGCTCCGGACCATCAGGAACCGGTTGCCAAACCATAGCCCCAGTTTCATCGCTCCCAAGATAAACATGCTCAACAACGGGCGAATTGTTCATGGCGATCGTAATTGGTGCCGCTTCAACACTCGTACCACTGGTTACTGTCACGAAACTTGGGCGGGGAGTTATGACATCACAGGAAGATTGCGGAACAACAAATACACCATACTCACCCGGCGATACATTTGAAAAACCATACTTACCTTGAGCATTTGTATTGACCGACTGCTCGGTAGCGTCAAACTCTCCATCACCATTCGCATCAAGAAAAACTGTTTTTCCATCTGCGGGCTGTTGTTCATTCTGGCCAACTTGCTTCCTGACGTTTCCAGACACATTACCGAGTTTGTAAAAGCCAAGGTCAAGCGAGCCGGTTGAAGGAAGTGTGACTGAGTTAATAATTGGCGTTGTCGCAATCCATCCGGTAGGAATGCCAGTTACCAAAAGTCGCATAAACCCATCAGGCAGACTGGGCTCAACAGGAACTACAAACCGGCCACCGGGATGCTCTGCTTCATAGACGTGGGTCCATGAAGACGTGGCTACTGCCAGCTTCCAGAATTCATCATCTGGTGCATCTTGCTCGCCACCATCGAATATACCATTCGCATTACGGTCAACAAAAATTCTCCCCGTCAATTGATTTGGTGTGCTGGGATAGACCTCTGGATGAAATGAAATTTCTGGTTCACAGGTTTCTGCAGCAACAACAGCAGAAAATCCACCGTGAAGCGGGTCGAGAATCGCGCCGATTGCTTCGTCTATTTGGCGTAACTCATAACTGCGAGAAGTTGAACCGCCATACACTGTGTCAGAACCACGTCGAGCAAACACTTTGTCGTGGCCGGGGCCACCTTCAATCCAATTGTCACCAGAACCGCCGTCAACAACGTCACTGCCATCACCAAGATAGATCTCTGCGTTCCCAGCCGTCACGATAACAGCATCGTTGCCCGGTCCAGCGTTGACAAAATCACCACCATCACCAGTTTCAATGTAATCTGCTTGAAAACCACCAACTAAATAATCTCGCCCGTCAGTGCCATAGATTGTGTCTGCTCCGTCACCACCATCAACGAACGACGAAAAGTTACCGGAGAGAAAGCTTATCGATCCTTCGTAGGGCTGAGTTAGGCCGGAACTCCCGGTAACTCCATCGGGCTCACTCGTTGCATAGATAATGTCGTACCCTGGGCCACCGTAGATAGTGTTGTAACCCTCGCCGCCCTCGATCAGGTCAGCATTAACATTCACATCACCATCAGTAAGAAGACCCGCCGCATCTTCGCCCCAAATCTGGTCATTTCCGGCACGCCCATAAATTTTATCATTACCCTCGCCACCTTCGACATAGTCATGCCCCGAACCGGCGTCGATTGTGTCGGATCCATTTTCCCCTTGAATGACATCGTCACCTTCTCCGGCGAGAATTGTATCTCCATCATCTCCGCCGGTAATTGTGTCTGCGCCTGGGGCGCCGAGTCCGAATCCATCAGGTGCTTCTGATAAATCACCTGCTTCATCATCTCCGATCAGTTGATCAGCACCAGCATCACCAGAAAGCGTATCACTACCACCATACCCAACGAGAACGTCGTTCTTTCCACCACCGTAAAAGGTGTCATCGGACTGTCTGCCTTTGAGTTTGTCACTGCCCTCAGTGCCTGCCACGGCCCCTGCATCCCCGTATAGAACATTCGGTCCGCTGCCACCAATAAGGTTATCGTTTCCAGGTCCACCATAGCCAAGCACAGGAATGGTAACCAACGATCCAATCTCAATACTGTCGTTACCGAGACCAGCGTCGAACTCAATCTGATTCACCGAAGCAAAGCTGAATCGTTCTTCAAAGTCATAGGCTGTAACAACATACTGATTTGATGCACTGTCGTACTGAACACTAAATTCCTCATCGTCATCTTCAGTTTCACCTGGTAAGACCTGTGTTGCTAGTGGTCCAGAATGTAGGACGAGTGTTGTCCCATCGAGACTTGCAATATCCGGCTCAACAGGTGGGCACGTGACAAAATTCCAGTCATATAACGTTTCGTTGACTAGTTCAAAACGATCGCCCCACAGGGTGAGAAACCCAAAAGGAGTTGAGAGACCAACTTTGATGAATGCCTCAAAAAAGGCATCGACTGATCCTTCCAGGTCAAAAATGCATTCCGGCCCACTCCGAAGATTTGTGACCAACTCATCAAGATGAACCTTGCCATCATCATTATTATCCTTGAGGTTTGCACCTAAGGTTCCTCGGACACCAGCATCGACGCCTGCCTTAGCAACCACCACATTTAATTCGGCTCCAGCCCCAATAGTTGCGGTAAAAGTCAGTTCTGGCTTGTCATGCCCACCAGAGTCAACGTCGCCTAGGAATACGCCGTTGAGGATTTTGCTGGCAACTTTGGAGGCACTGAGTCCACCCTCCATGGCCTGCCGAATACCCCGTGTGTCGTACCCGAGAGAAAAGTCGGTGGCAAACTCAAAACCACCAAAAAACTTTGCGAATAATGGTGGGAAAATTGGAAAACTCTGGCTGAGGCTGAAACCGGCTACAAGATCAGGCATATCCCAATGCACGAGTGTTGGATTTCCGCCGAATAGTAAATCTACAAGAACTCCTGTTGGGTCATCGAAGATCGGGAACGTGAATTCCCCACTGCTTACAGATGAATACGCGTCTGCAACACTTGAATCACCAGACTCTGGATGATTGTCCGTTGGTGACACAACGATGTCACCACTTGCAACGGCCTCAAATGTTTGAATGAGTTCTTCAGCAGCTGTTGAGGACGACGCACCTATGAATGCTGCTTTGTCTGCGGTACTAGATGGAGCCTCGATTCTACCCAAAGATACTTTGCTCGTGCCGCTTACACTTGCCAACGAACTGATGGTTCCTGCCACACCATCCACCGCTTCAATAAAGTCTACAGCTCCGTCATAGTCGCCATTGCCCATCGTACGAATCGCATCCAATACAGTGATTCCACCTCCACCAACCATTTTGGAGATGTCAGATAGAACAGGTATCTCACTTGTTAAAAGGTCAAGAACTGGCCGTAGTGGCTCAATCATGGCGTCAACGGTACTAAAGATCTCACCAACAGGGCCAGACAACAGGCCACCAAGATCAATGTACGTATCTGTTATCTCAAAAAAGAATTTTTCTGCATTCAGCGCAGACACATCAACAGCAGTACCACCAGGTGCTGCCGTATCATTGAATCCCATCGCTAACGAGATCCCAATCCCAGGCCCACCTGATCCAAAAATACTCGCAGATAAATCAGCCCCAATTTCTGAACGCACACTCCCTGCAATGGTTGTGTTTTGGAAAAGATCTGTCAGGTTACTTAAGCCGTATGATTCAGAACCCAAATCAACGCTTAGTGCGGCTTCCAGTTCAGGTTGTCCAGCTGTTCGGTCATAGCTAAATACCAACGGGCCAAATCCTAAAAACAGCTCATCTGGCATCGTAACATCAAACTGCGTTGTAAATTCATCATCGTCATCAGTCTCAATAAAAAAGCCTCTCGAAAGGCCTGCTCCAAGTCCAATATCCAAAACAAATGTTGTGGTAAAGTCTATTGAAGCATCGCCCTCAATCTTTAGGCCTAAAGAGTCCACGCCAAAGTCAATGTCTTGCGAACCAAGTGTCGTGGATGTTACCGAAGCTAACCAAAGGTCTACGATCAACTCGGTGTCACCTGTAAGCAGTTCCTCAAAAGCAGTCTCATCCGCCTTATCTAGTTCAACAAGCGTGCCTGAAGAACTAGACCTCGTGTAAAAGGTGTAGAAATAGCTGTCCTCATTTATCGCTGCATCTGCGGCTGGCTTTAACTCAAGACTCGTGTAACTCAAGTCGTTTTGTAATTTTTCTGCCAACCAAACATCCAACTCAGCTGCCGAGTTATAGCTACCAACAGTCTCAAAAAAACCTTCAAGCTGACCAAGCAAACCGTTCTCTGAAACATCTACTTTGTTTATAAGTGGAAGCCCAGACACCAAATCGTTGGCGAGTGTTGTTCGCATGAGTCCAACGAGTTGAGCAGCGCCATCAATCCAGCCATCGATACTAAAAAAAGCACCAGGGTGACTTAGAACATCAATTATCGACGTGTACTCACCACCGTCACCATCGTCAGTTCCACTGCCGTCATAGGAAAAGTTAATCGAGAAGTCTGGCGAGGGAGTTAATGATAGTGCTGCTTCTAAATCCATTGCACCCGCATACACCTCAGTGCTCAACAGTTCGACGTAAAATGGAAGGTAGGCTTCAAACACGGCCGTCGCAGAGGCAGTGCCGTCACCCGTTACAGAAAATGTTGCGGCAGGAGCCGGACCAGCACCAACAACTGATCCATCGGACAATCTTACCCAAGCCTCGTCTGTCACCTTTCCTAAGGACACGCCTGCTAAACCACCAAGATTTGCAGCGAGTATGAGCCCCGAGCCAGTATCAATTGATGCCTCAAGGTTTATTGAAGAGGCCGAACTGTCAAAAGAAACGGAACCACTTCCTAAATCAACGAGCACTCGTCCTTGCATCGAACCAGTGAACACCATCGTCAGATCACCTGACGCAGTGACATCCAGCGCAACTCCGCTACTGATATCGATTGAATCAAGACTTTTCTGATATTCCGCGCTGGCTAGGGTGACCGCTAAATCAAGCGCTAACGCTTGACCACCCAGATCGAGTGTTGTGAGCGATGGTGTAAGGCTTACTGAAAAACCAGCTGGCAGACTAATTCCATCAGGGAGATAACCACCGCTGGCCTGAGGTACAAAAAGTTGACCAAACTCGAAACCAAGACTTTCAAGCCCACCAAAGTCGAGGCCTGCAAAGCTTAAAGCACTTGGATCGAGAGCAGTCAGCCACGTCAAATCGAGAGATGTATTGAAAGCGGAAGGGTCACTATTCCATGCGAACTGAGGAAGAGACAATAGTCGCCCAAACTGCAACCCAAAATCCTTACCATGAGCTGAGAATGTCGGTAGCTCCGGTAGGACCTCAGGGAATACTAAAACTGCTTGCGAAAACCAGGCACGTAAACGCCCAAGGAAATCAAGATCAGAAGTCACATCGCCAGGCGTCCATCCTTCCCATTCAACAATTAAGTCATCAAGCGCCCACGAAAGTCGCTGAAGATCAGGAAAACAACTTAGGCCCGAGAGGTCTGGAAGTGCTAACTCAATTGCATTTGAAAAATCAGTCCCGAGGTCACCCAGGCTGAAATCAGGCCACTGCACGGTGTCATCGATTTCACTGTAGGTTGGCCTGCCAAGCAGTTCTCCGAGATCAAACGCTGGCATGCCTTCAAAAATATCAGCAAATTCAAAAATCTCACCAAAGGAAACATCGAACCAAGGAATCTCGAATTCCCAAAGACCTGATCCCTCTAGATAGCTGCGGAAAGAACTCAACATCGATGGCAGATCATTAAGTGAAAACTCACTCAGCCCAGCAAGCACAGATGACAATTTCTGACTAGGATCGATTGAAAAAGACCATTCTTCGCCACTTATACCAGCATTGAGTTCGAGGTATGGCACAAGTGTGGTGTCTGGAACTGTTGGGAGAGCTGCCGCCCCGCAATAGTCAACATAGTCCCCGAAATCAATGTCGAGGGCTGTTTCAATTTCTTCAGGGGTTACGCGCAGTTGGAAAATGCCATCGAGCGTCGGTGCAGAAACGGTGTAATCAAACAGGTTTACAATATCCGCATCCATTTCAGACAAATAAATTCGCCCATCGTCGGCAGCACCGACACCAGGATCGACAAGGTTCATGGAAACTGCAGCATTTCCTTCTGCAGTGCCGCAGTACACGGAAAGTGATAACGGACCAAGAGCCGCACCTCCTTCTAGATCAGCTGCTACTGCAAGCGTTAACGAACTCAGTTCACCCTCCTGAATATACAGCCGATCACGAGGAGAAAAACTTTCGAGCGAGGAGCCTTGAATAGTGCTTTCGACTGTTGGCAGAACAAGAAGCCCCAGCGCAATCGGAGCCAAAGACGTCTCGACGGATGTAGTATTTCCAATGCTTACATTTACACTTGGGCCAGCCACACTAAAAGTTGAGGAGTCCGATGTAGGAGTTGTAAGATCAGTTGCAACGAGAGCACTGGCATCCAGCGAAAGTGTTAAATTACCACTTGCATCTACATCGTTATTCACAAGAGTGAGGAGGTCTCCTATTGATGCGGTTCCATTGGCAACCTCCAGGCTATCTAGGTCAACACTCACCACAGTTCCGTCTCGCAAATTAAACTGCAAATCATCACCCGCTACCAACATTCCACTCGTTAATCCCAAGCCACCATTTAGCTCTGAGAGCAGTGTCGTATTCTCGACCGGATTGACATTTGCTGAGGATGTAATGGCCACACCCGCTGTGATAGACAGGCCGGCGGCAAGTGTGAAAGTCGCCTCTCCATTTGCTGCAACCGAAAGAGGTAGATTGCCTGGAATGAGTTCACCTGACTCAAGATCTGCTGATGTGGAAAAACTATAGGACAACGGAAGTGTCCACTCGATAGCATTAGCGATTGGGCTCCAATTCAATCCAATAGACGCTGTAAAGCTGTCAATAAAAAAGTCATCGAGTTGCTGGATCGTCGTGAAACTCCACTCACCTTCAGGGTTCTTCAAGCTATCGAATAAAGTGTCAAAGTCGAGTTCAAATTCGCTGCCAAAAAGATCCGAAATGTCAGAGTTGACAAGGGGTAATTCAAATCCTGAGCCAACATTCGGAATCCACAAGCCAAGATCGTCTAGGAATGCACCGATATCGTTAATAGAAAATTCACTCAGTTTTTCAAAATCAAAAGGAGTTTCACTAATATGAATTGTTGGTAACGTCATCTGAAGGGTGCTTGCATCAAGCAAATCAGAAGAACCAATACCAAGTTCTAGCTCATGACCAGACTCATCAAAGCCAGCAATATCCAGTTCGAATGGAATGCTTACATCAAATTCGGTTGAGATATCTGTCTGGGTAAAAATATTACTCAGCACATCCGTATTGAGTGCCCCCAATGAGAGGCAGCCGTCGCTGCCCTCTTGTAGATCAATATTTACTCCAAGGCTGAGAGCTCCCGTCACATTCGCGCCCCCATCATCACCAAGACGAATAGCCCCAAATCGAGCATCGACGCCTGTGATCGCTGCACCAGCACTAAAGCTTGCTTCTGCCCCGACCTTAATTGAATCACTTTTTATGCATACCATCTCATTCGCAGAAAGACCCTCTGCAAGCGTTAAGCCAATACTGAAATCTGCTTCCAGAGTTGTCTCAAGATCAACGGCCACGGAACCAACGGACAAATTCTGGGCCAACAGCAAACCAGAAGCACCATCTATGCCCGCCTGCCCAAGATCGAGTTCAAAGTCTGGGAGCGTTTCTGAACCTGTGACATTAAGCCCAAGCCACAGTACGTCCTGACCAGATGCATTCGTGGTAGAACTAGTTGTGACCGTTACGCTGGAAAGAAAACTGGCCGATGAAACAGCTCCTTGAATTGCTGTTTCAATTGCAGCAACATCCAGTGAACCCGAGAGTGCTGATGCGAGCGGATCAGTGAGACTTGTCCGTAACTCATCTCCAAAAGAAATAACGGTGCCAAGAGGCTGACCAATGCCGGCAGCTGATGAAGCCAGCATATCAGCAGCCTGAGCCTCTGTCAGACGTTGAGCTAACGACGTCAATCCTGACGACAATGCATCAATCTGTGTTGTTGAGAGGACTACCAACGACGGATCAACGCTTAGGACAATCCGTTGCTCAAGGCACTCAAAACCAACTTGAGGAATGGAGTGCAGAAGCGTTTTTCGAATTCGTTTTGCATAATTGGAATGCAAAGATTTCTGGCTTTTACGCATTGGAAAAAACATAAGTACTTCAAGCCTTGTGTTTGTGATAAATCTCTGGTTCCTTCGAACGTCTGCTCGTAGCACTCTTCCATCAACCACCAATCAAAGCCTGTGGCACGTCCCTAACGCCTTGGAAAATTTAAGATGCGTGCCGAAATTGTTCCCATGATTCGCCACAAAAAATCGAGAATTTTGTGGCTCCCATGAAAAGCTGCTTGGATGTGCCAGGATTTGGTAAATAGTCCCCACTCAAACGTTGTAGAAGAGTAAGGTTTTTTTTGTTGAAAGGGCAATGGAGAATCTGGCTTGTAGCAATAAACACCCAGTTTTACTTATTTCTGGTGTATATCTGTTGCCAGAATAAGAATTCGGTGCCCGAAGAACGCCTCATTAATACATGACCAGTAATGTCACATTGTGTGCGGCTGAAAGGTCGCAGGGTAAGGTCTGGCGGTGGCTTATTCAGGTCACCTTGCAATAAAGAAATGAATTGCGGCATCGGAATCATGCTTGCAAGAAAGCTCGAGGCTTTTCATGGATACGTGTGCTTTGAATAAATTCAAAAGCTCGTGGCCCATTTGATGGGCAAGGCGGCTGTTGCTGAGCTGAAACTTTGTGGAAGAAGACTGACTTCTGACACATTAGCAAATGCTGGCATTGGGTTTCTGTGATGTGTCGCCACCATCACGCAGTTCGTCCATGATGTCAGCAACGCTGGCGACATTATCAATCGTCTCGACGCTTTTTCCCGCCTGAAAAAAGTCTTTGTAACGTGACCCTCTGAGACTTGCTTTTTTGAGTTTCATGCCCGACACGATTGCGTAGAACGTGCGCATCCAGTGTTTGGTCCGACGGCCCTTGAGTAACTTTCTCGCCAGCCAGCCGGCCTTGAGTCCCAGCTGTTGAATGTACGGTGTATTGATGACCGAAACGGGCACCCCTGAGATTCTTTCAGTCAGAACAATGTCCACCGCTTTCGCGTCAATAATCGCATTCTTATAGTCACCGTGCGCAGCGGCTTCTTTGCTGGCAATAAAGCGTGTTCCCATCTGCACGCCAAGGTAGCCAATTTTAAGTGCCTCTCGAAATGCCTGGCGGCCGCCTACACCACCTGCGCAGATTGTTGGCATGCCTAATGGTGAAATCTCATCGTAAAGTGCCTGCGGTGTGAGTTCGCCAGCGTGCCCGCCCGCGCGATTATTGACACAGATGAATCCATCAACGCCATTATCAAGTGCTTTCTTTGCATGTTTGCCATTTGTGGTGTCATGAAAAACAATGCCGCCCACTTTGCTGGCTTTGTCTACGACCCAGCGTGGGTTCCCAAGTGCCGTCACGAAAAACCGAATGCCTTCTTCCAGTGAGATCTCCATCCATTCCTCAAGACGTTTCCGGTAGGTGCCGCTGCTGCCTTCAACCAGCATGTTGACTCCAATCGGTTTGTCTGTCAGCGATCGAATGTACTGCAGTCCAGCGCGATAGTCGTAACCATACACGTACGTCAAACTGATCGGCTGCACGATTCCGATACCACCCGCCTCGGATGCTGCTGCAACCAGTTCAGGATTCGAACACGGGTACATCGCGCCACAGATAATCGGGCTTTCAATTGCCAGAAGACGTGTGAATTCGTTTTTGTAGGAATTGGCCGAGGCGTTCATGGTGGTGACATTTTCGACTGGTCGATTGCTCGTCATGCAATGTCCTGTTGCAGCAGCCAGTCCTCCAGCGTTACGTGTATGATGCCGGGCGCTCGCAATAGATTCGTACGTTTTGGTAACACGGCAGACAGCCAGCCGTACTGAACGATTCTTGACAGCGTATGCATCGGTAGGCGGTCTTTCGTCAGTAACTCTACATTCGCAGCCAGTCTGCTAAACGTTGCAGGGATAATGTTGGGTTGCGGACCGATATGGATGACCGTTTCCACACCGCGTGCCAGTGTTGCGTCGACGGCTTCCCAGAGTAGTTGCGGCTTGTCGATCCATTGAGCAACAATTTCCCGGGTGTTGTCGCCGTCATAGCTGAAATTACCAGTCGCCATTGAAAACAGAGGAGTTGTAGGGGCGGTGAATCCACCTTCGATGGTATGCATTAGAAACTGGGCGCGATCCGTGATGTTTCGTTGCCAGACAATAGGCGTATGCAGCGGTGGCCATTTGTCGTCATTCACCCTGACAGAAATGCGTTCTGTGGTGATCTCTCCCTTGCGTTCTTTCAATCGCTGAACCGTGTCTTTCTGGCCGATCAGCAGCATCGAGTTCGGAGCGAGAAACGTTGATACTCCAATTACACCATTGCCCTCAGCGTTAATCTCTGCGCAAAGCCGATGCACATTTTTGCGTGGAATAAATTTTCCGGAGCGGGAAAATAAAACACACAGGGTGACGTCGTCCGCTAGTTCAGCCGCGTCCCGAGACATCATGAGGGGAATCTTCAGTGCGTCATCCAGTGTTAACACGCCGCCAGCGGTTAACGCGGTCAATTCGCCGAGGCTAAAACCGTACATCATGTTCGCGTCGGTAAGTGAGATCTCGAAGAATGTTTCAAGAATTTCAAGCTGTGCCAGTTCTATGGCGACAATCAGCGCAATCGACTCGTGGTATTCTTTGAGCGTGGCTTCTTTTTCCAGTCGAACTCTTTGAGCCAGGTCGACTGGAAACTTCATCACGTCGGTGCAGATGTCACTCGCCCGCTGAAGGTATTTTTCAACGATTTGTCCGTACTTCGGGTGACGAAGCAGTTCCGTTGTCCTTCCAAGGTTCGTTGCATTGTAACCACGAAACGCAAAAGCGCTTTTGCCAAGGCCTTTGGCCAGCTGGTCGCGAGTCAGAGTTGGAGGTGGTTGGGTGTTCTTGTTCATCTTGTACAACCGTCGTCAGGTTTGATTGAAGCTGGTTTCAGCAAGTTACGGTAACACCTGTTGCGGCCGGGTATTCGCAGACGGTTGGTGCTTTGAAAGCAAACAGCCCTTTCTTATCATGAGCCCGAGCCACACAGGTTTTCTGTTTTGGCGGCTTTCGATATTTTGCTGGCTTTCCTTTCCTGCTGGCCTTCAGTTCTTACTGGCTTTCAGTTTGGGGCGATCTCGTCTTCAAGCCATTCAAATTCTCCCTGCATGAAGCTCTTGTTCAGTTTAAGTGTTGCGACGTCATTGTTGCGGCTGATATCGCGAAATAGTTTTCCGATGCGTATTGTGGCTTCTTTGCAGTAGTAGTCCGCCAGTTCGATCGCATTTCCTTGGCGTTGTCCGTCCGCTTGTAAGCTGTCTGCGTATGAGCACGCTGCCGACATGATGAACAGCTCTGTTCCGATCTGCACGAAGCGATTAATCAGCAGTTGCTTCTCTGCCATTTTTTTCTGATGGACCGCCATTTTATGGAACAGGGTGCGAGCCATTTTTTTGCTGAGCCGCGCAACCGTTCTCATGTGGTGATTCAGTCGAGCATCCAT